>Ga0209277_10000751_pt1 | contig 16293 bp, 14 predicted proteins | sample JI81AbrownDNA_FD_187503 | JGI IMG/M metagenome (GOLD analysis project Ga0209277, IMG submission 187503) | Wastewater effluent complex algal communities from Wisconsin, to seasonally profile nutrient transformation and Carbon sequestration -... | ecosystem: Engineered > WWTP > Effluent > Algae... | reverse complement strand
AAATCTATGATAGACTAAAAGATATCTCGCATACTGTCATTGACGAAAAAGACGAAATCTTTTTTTCTAGTGACCGACTTGCTGTAGTGCAAAAGCGACTCGATGAAATCAATAAACTCAAGCGCAAGTATGGAAAAGATATTTCTGAAATTCTAAAATTTCTCCAAAAAGCAGAATTGGAACTTGAGACACTCGAAATTAGCTCCGAGGAAGTTCAGTCTTTACAGGGCGAATTGAATTCTGTTCGAGATAATTTAACTTCTCTTGCAGTTAAGCTGTCCCATTTGAGAAGAGAGTCAATTTTGAAATTAGAATCTGATCTCCAAAAAGAATTTCAACTTTTGGGGATGAAGGATGCGAAGCTACAGATTGTTATGCGCTGGGAGCAAGCGATTGACGGAGAGATTACCGAGTCAGGTCGCAAATACATGATTGGAGAAAATGGACTCGATCAAATTGATTTTTACTTTTCTGCTAATCAAGGCGAGAAGCCTAGACCACTTCGTAAAATTATTTCCGGCGGTGAAATGTCTCGCGTCATGCTTGCCCTAAAAGCAATTCTCGGAAATTCTGCTGAGTCTAGACTTCTTGTGTTTGATGAAATTGATGCCGGGATAGGAGGCGAAGTTGCCTACCGTGTTGCGGATAAACTCAAATCCATTTCTACCAAGAACCAAGTCTTACTTATCACACACTTACAGCAAATAGCCGCTGCAAGTGATTGTCATATCAAAGTAGAAAAAGAAATTGCAAACGGTAGAACTTTTACAACGGCTCGAAAAATTTCCAAATCAGAAAGAGCTAATGAACTCGCTAAAATGATTGCAGGCGAGCATATAACTAAAGGTGCGCTTGATCATGCCAGAGAGCTTTTGAAGAAAGCGGTGTAGGGTTATTCAGTCACCTCGAACTTGCTTTATCGTGAGAGGTCTATTTGAATCTCATTTTGCATAATCTGTGTTAGCTCCTGGCGTTTGCGGATTAACACAGATTTGCCGTTCGATTGAAGTAACACTTCCGCAGATTCTGGATAAGAATTGTAATTCTTAGTAGACATTCCTGCACAGTAAGCCCCGGTTCCTTCCATTACAATGAAGTCGCCGATATTTGCTTCGTGCATTGTTCGATTCTCCGGAGCGCCGCCTTCTTTTTGTGTAAAAATATCACCACTCTCACAGCAATGTCCCACGACGACATACTCTTTTGTATTTATAGGAGTATCCCCATTAGCCGCAACAGTTATGAGTGGATGACGCGAACCATAGAGAGAAGGGCGGGTGTTGGAATCCATGCCTGTGTCGAGTTTTATGAATTCAAATCCTTTCGAGCCTGTGTTGACTTTATCCACAATGCGGCTAATAATGGAGCCACAAAGTGCCATCATATGAGTTCCAGGTTCAATTTCCAATTTTAATTTGCGTCCATGTTTTTTGTAAAACTCGATGAATAATTCTTTTACCGGCTGTCCAATTTTTTGCAGGTCAGTGGTTTTTTCGTCGAGCATTCTTCCTACTTTAAATCCACCACCGAGATTAACAGTCACACACTCCGGAAACATTTCTGCATACTCAAGCGTATAACGTGACACTGCTCTCCAAACTTCAGGGTCACTACCGGATCCAATATGTGTGTGGACTTTTGTAATTTTTAAATTGTATTTCTCTCGAATTTTTTTTACTTCATCCATGTATTCAAACCAAATTCCGAAAGAAGAAGTTGCTCCGCCTACATCGGTTTTTTGAGTCGAGCCACTTCCAAGTCCAGGATTAATTCGAATCGAAACCTCTTTACCAGCGAATAACTTACCGTAAGCCTCAAGTTGATGCAAGGAACAGGCATTGTAAAAAACTCCCTTTTCCACAATTGATTTTAAGTTTGGAGAAAGTTCTTGGGAAGTTAGCATAATTTCTTCTGGCTTAAATCCAATCGCGAGTGCTCTCTCTACTTCATAGATAGAGCTTGCATCAATATGAATTCCTTTTCTTCTCATGATTTTAAGAATTGTAGAATTTGGATTTGCTTTCATCGCATAACGCGCAATTAGTCCGTATTCATTTGGAAAAGAAAGCGCAATATCACAACGTTTTTCTATTTCTTGTTGTGAATAAACATAAAGGGGTGTTCCAAATTCACTTGCAATATTTCTTACTTGATCCGTGGATAAAAATTTAAGTTGTTCTAATTCCATAGTTACTAGTTTTTACACAGGCAAGAATTAGAAAGTAAAAATTACTTGCTAGGTCTAAAAAGTCCTGTGATTTTTAAAAACCAAAGAGAGGATGCTGGAAATGTTTGAAAATAACGAACGATAAACCAAAGTATAAATGGAAATATTACTTCTCGTTTATTTTTTTTTATCGCATACACTGCCTTAGCCCCTACAACTTCTGGTTCAATAGTAGGAAATATTTTTGCAATTCTTGGATACCAATCCATGCTCGCGTCATTCCTATCAAAGTAACTTGTATTTACATGCCCCGGACAGAGTAGGGAGACTCCAATTCTCTTGCTTTCCAATTCTTCGCGCAAAGAAAGTGACATCCCTACCATTGCATAGCGTGCTGCTGTATATGGAATCATATTGGGTAATGGGAAGTAACCGGCAGGACTTGTGAGATTTATAATATGACCTGATTTGCGAGCAATCATTCCTTTTACTACTGCATGGGAAGCAACCATCGCGGATCCAAACGGCAACATAACTGGTTGAACTGCTTCCTCAAAACTTGTCAGATTGAGCGGTTTGAATGTTCCAAGCCCAGCATTGTTTACAAGTATATCTATTCTTGCTAATTGAATCTCGATGGCTTTTATCGTTTCGGCTAATCGTTTTAAGTCGCTTACATCACAGGGGAATACTAACGCTTTGCCACCATCATCTCGAATTTCTTTCGCGACTTTGTCAAGTCCATCTTTTCCTCGTGCAATCAGTGCTAAAGTGCAGCCCTCTCTCGCGAGGCTAATTGCAATTGCCCTTCCGATACCAAGAGATGCTCCTGTAACTACTGCTACTTTATCTTTTAAATCTTTCATATATGCTATTATAAATAATTTGTCATGAAATCAACGAAAGTTTTAGTTGTCTTTGTATAAGGAGGAAAAAGCATCCGTAGTAAAGTAAGCTTAGAAACTTTTAATACTGCCCTTTCATGAGAAAAAGTCTTAAATCCGAAATGACCATGATAGTTTCCGATTCCACTATGATTAACTCCACCGAACGGCAATTCGGGATTACCCAGATGAGCAACCACTCCATTGATTACAACTCCACCCGACGATGTATTCTTTAAAATTCGATCAATTACTTTGTCATCTTCGCTGAATATATAAAGAGATAGAGGCTTATTCTTACTTTGGACAATTGCAATTGCTTCATCTAAGGTTTTATAGGACATGACAGGAAGAATTGGTCCGAATATCTCTTCTTGCATAACGGAGGAATCAAGTGTTACGTTTGAGAGAATCGTTGGCGATATATAGCGTTCTTCCGCTTTAAAATCTCCGCCCAACTCCAATTTTGCGCCTTGCTTGATACTTGCTTTAACAATTTCTTGAAGTCGTTCGAAGTTTAAATCGTTTATTATTCGACAAAAATCCGGAGTCTTATGCCAATCTTCTGCAGTTTCTCCGTAGAATTTTTTTATCTGCTCTTTAGCACATTCAATGAATTTAGAATATTTAGATTCATGCACGAGAACGTAGTCAACGCCAACACATGTTTGTCCGCCATTTAATACCTTCCCCCAAACAACTTTCGCAGTCGTATCATCTAAATCAGCGGACTCGTCAATAATTACGGGTGATTTGCCGCCAAGCTCTAACGTAACCGAAGTAAGATTCTTTGCCGCTGCTTCCATGATCTTAATACCGACCGGTGTGCTTCCTGTAAAGAAAATGTGATCGAATGGTTTTTCTAGAAGATAATTAGCCGTATCTCTATCCGTTTCAGTAACATAGACTTCATTTTCATTAAAAATTTCACTTAAGATTTTCTTTGTAACAGCCGCTGTATGCTTTGTATTATTCGATGGTTTAACGATAACACAATTGCCGGCAGCAATTGCCGCAACAAGTGGAGTTCCAATTAAATGAAAAGGATAATTCCACGGGCTAATAACGAGTATGATGCCTTTAGGCTCATAAATGATCTGACTCGAACTAGGAAATAAAGTAAGAGGAGTTCCTACTTTCAGTGGTCTCATCCAAGACTTTAGATGAGCAATCGCGTCTTTAATTTCCGAAATCACGGGCATGATTTCGGTCAAATCAACTTCCTGTGGACTTTTTCGAAAGTCTTTATATAATGCATCTCTCAATTCTTGCGCATACTTCTCAACTTGAGACTTGAATTTCTTTAGCTTCTCAATCCTCTGATTTGCATTTGTATTAGCTATATTCCAGCGATTTTCTCTTTGTAATCCGAAAACGCGATCAACTTCTTTCTTGTATAAACTTTCTGCTTCTTTCTTTGGCGCAATTACTGTTTCTTTTTTCTTAGAGACTCTTTTTACCATTTCATTCCCTCTTTTTCAACGCGTATTTCTAAAATTCAATTTCTTATCCTATTGTAAATACAAATTTCCCATAATTAATTGATGGTTCCTTTGATTTTTCTTTTCCTTGCTTTGGCATTAGAATTGACAGTATTGCATGGCTTTGTTTAATTTTGAAATTGTGCGAGCAACGATTGCCATTTTCCCACTTCCAAATATAATTCTGTTCCCTGGTGCTTTTTTACCTCTCCACATTTTTGAGTCAAGATACCGGCTAATGCTTGATTACTGCATCGAATCTGATTATGAAATAGCAATCACATCCTTGAAAGCAAATTCTCGCATCGAAAATACTTTTGGTTGGGGAAAAATTGTTCGTCATGAACCTTTAGCAGATGGTCGTGCGAACATCTTACTTGAAGGTATGGGAATCGCAACTCTTTTGAATTTTAAATCTATCGAGCCTTTCATTATAGCCGAAGTTGAAAAAATTGAAAATGACTATTCTCATATTCAAACAGAAGAATTCAAAGAACTTACGAACGAACTCATTCAGCTAACTAAAGATTACCTTCGAAAACTCAATGTTGAAGAGGCATATATAAATGAAATTGATCGATTATCGACTCATCCTTTTCCTGTTGAATTCATTACGTCGGTTTTGAATTGTGATTTCAAAAAAAAGCAGGATATTTTAACAACGGATAATCCCTATCATAAAGCAATTAAACTATTGAGAATTCTTCGTGGTATTTGAGTCTTTTATTTTTTATCCAAGATTAAGAGCGGCAAACTAGAGTTAGTCTATGATAGTTAGGACTTCCGTTTTTCTACCTTGCGCTGGTTTAGCCTAATGCGAAGCCGGATAATTTTATTTTTATCATAAGTTTACTTAAAATAAAAAGGTGGAGGAATGATTAACTCACCTTACACGAATACATAGAATAATATATATTTTAATGAAAAGAATAATATTAGATAAATCTAATGAATCAATGAAATCAATAGCCTGCGCCTTATGTTTTGACCCTTAGGGAGCAACATGGAGTTTGCTGAAGCCGGCGTTGTGTAGCCCGCATCTTCAGCGCTTGTAATTAAAAAAATTTTCTGCTTCGCTACTAGAAAATAATCATTTACAATTAGAATATTTCTATTTTCAAAAAAAAATTCTTTAGAGATTACTAACGTTTAGCCGACAGAGAAAAGCTTAGTTATCAAAATCATTTATACAAATCTCTCAAAAATAAATTACACTTAAAAAAAAAAGTATCACCACTATATTTTGTGTGGATTTTTTGAAAAAAATATATTATGATTCCAAAGTGGACTTTGAAACATTTAGAAACAAATTAGGTAAGAAAATAAAGAAAGAGAGAGTCGCCAGAGGGTTGACTCAGGAAGATATGGATGACGGTGACGATGGGGTTCCTCATCGGACTATGCAGAATATCGAAACTGGTAGATCTAATCCAAATCTAAGAACATTATTTCGGCTGTCAAAGAGAATGGATATATCTGTCAGTGATTTAATGGATGTATGAATAAGGCTTAGCCTTTATCCCTTTCTGTTCCTGATATTTTTTATACATCGAGAGCAGAAAGGGATACATTGAATAGACTAAAAAGATTGAAACATTATTTCGCAAGAGGCAAGGTAAAGCTAAAAGTGCTTCCTTTACTAAGTTCACTTTTTACGTAAATTTTGCCATGCTGTTTTTCTATGAATTCCTTGCATAGTATTAGTCCGAGGCCAGTGCCCTTTTCATTATCAGTTCCCATTTTCGTAAACTTGGAGTCAATTCTGAAAAGCTTATCAAGATTATCAGCTTTAATTCCTGTTCCCGTGTCAGAAATCGAGATTTCAAGAAAATCATCCAAACGAGTTGCGGATAATTTTATTATCCCATTAAAATAACTAAATTTTATAGCATTGCCAATTAAATTTCGAAGAATAGTACTAAAAAGTGATTGATCAGCATACACGTGTATTCCGTCTTCCAAATCTTTTTCTATTACTATTTGTTTCTTGAATGCGCTCCCGATTAAGACCTGAAGAGTCGAATCTACAATGTCATTCACTGAGATTTTTTGCGGTTTGTAACTAATCTCACCAGTTTGAGCCTTAGCCCATTGCATTAAGTTTTCTAAAAGGGAATAGGCTGATTTGGAAGAAGCATTGATTAGCCTAGCAAAATTGGCGATTTCTTCTATGCGGTGGTTTTCTTCTTCGAGTATTTTGGATTCCATCATTTCCGAAAGGCCGATTATCCCTGAAAATGGATTACGAAGATCATGCGCTATGATATTGAAAAATTTATCTTTAGTTGCATTAAGGGACTTTAGAGATTCTGTATATTCTATTAATCTTGCATAATTCTTTTTTGCTTCGGTAATATCTGAAACAATTGCGATATGATATTTGTTTTGACTACCATCTAACTCAAGTGGAACATAGATTAAATTGACCCATATAATACTGCCATCTTTTCTAATGTATCGATTCTCCATTGTGACTAATTGCGTTTTGCCGTCGATTAGGAGGTGAAGCTTATCTAGGTTTTCAAATAAATCATCGGGATGGGTTATATCTAGAAAACTAAGTGAAAGTATTTCTTCCATTGACAAGTTCAGTATTTCGCAATATTTCGGGTTAATCTGTATAAACCTACCAGAACTAGATTCAAGTAAAGCAATGCCTACCGGAACTCTTTCAAAAATCGTACTAAATTTAATCTCACTATGCCTAGATTCGTCCTCTGCCTTTTTCCTGTCAGTAATTTCTTCTGCCTTGAAGATAACACCGATTACTTCGCCTAAATTGTTTTTAATTGGCGCATATTGTAACTTGAACCAGTGTATATCTTTATCTATGTAAATACTTTGTTCAAAAAAACATTGCTTTCCACTAAACGCCAAATTATAATTATCCTCAAATATTCCAAAATCTTTCTCTGATAATAAATCTAAAATTGAAATTCCAATACCAATTTTGAAATTATAAATCAATTTAACCTGTTCATATGCTAATTGGTTAAAAAATTGAATTTTCCGTTCTCTGTCAATGAATAGAATTGCTTCATCGCTATTATCAAGAACAGCGCGCATGTTCGCTTCTGATATAATTTGCGTTTGCTCCATTTTTTTTCTGTCAGTGATATCTCTTACGATTGCTTGAATACGACCGTCTTCTAAAATTTTTTCATTTATCTCTGTAAAAATAATAGTTCCATCCTTTCTGAGGAGGCATCTTTCGGTTAATACGGGATAGCCTTTTAATATTTCAGTGTAATGCAACTGGTTTTCCTGCAAATCCTCAGGCAAAATTAAATCCTGAACATGTTTCTCTAATAATTCCTCTCGGGAATAACCTAACATTTGACAGGCTTTTGCATTTACTTCTACATATTTTTGGTTAGCATTCGCAATGAAAATTCCATCAACTGCTTGTTCCATTAAGGTTCTATACTTCGACTCTTTTACCTTTAATTCTGTCTCAGCATTTCTTTGCTCTGTAATATCTATAAAGCTAATTGCAATCTCAATAAGATTTCCCTCTGAATCAAAAGATGGAGAGCCATTTACCTGTAACCAAACTGTGTGGTTGGTAGTTGGACGAGATACCCCAATAATTTGATTGTAAATAGGCTTAAGAGTATTCTTGATTCGGTGAACGGGATACATTTCAAGCGGACAAATTCTATTATCCTCTAAAATAAAATGCCATGCAGGGTCAATACTTAGTTTGCCGAGCATCTGTTCCTCTGGAAGTCCGAGCAATTCAGCAGCTCTCTTATTATTCATGAGTATAGAAGTATTAGGTGCATGTATTACAACTCCAGCATGTAGATTTTCGAGTAAACCGCGATAGCGCTGCTCACTTTCGCCCAGAGCTTTCTTTAGTTTTGCCTTATCCACAACAATGTGATCGGAAAATTTACTATGATTTGTCAAAGCTTAAACCTCCTTGAAGATTTCTGATGAGATTCAGATTATTTTGTTACCAATTTCAGTGCTCCTTTTTTTTATAGCAAGAGCATTTTATGGGTTTACATGATGATATTTATCCTCTATTTACGCATTCAGAGCCTTATTCGCATTTAATTACTGCTCAAATAAAAAATGTCTTTACAAATTCAGAATTTACTATATAAGGTCAACTTCTTGCTGAGCATTCATAGACATTTTGGAGGAATCATGGAACTTAAATTTAGAGAAAAAGGTAAACACAAGATTGTTCGACTAATTGGTAGCATGGACATTTATACAGCTTCAAAGGTAAAAAAGGAAATCACGCAAATTATTGATGATGAAGAATGCGAGTCCGTTGTCTTTGATATGTCAGAAGTTCATCATATGGACTCCTCTGGAATCGCTTTGTTAGCGAACATTCAAAAGAAAATGAAGTCAAGTGGAAATAAATTTGGACTTTTATCACCAACCAATGATATTATGGGTGTATTGAAGCTTTCTTCCTTAGATACTTTTTTTACAATTCATAAAACTGACAATGATATAAAATAGATTTTAATTTTTCGGAAATTAGCAGAATTTATAGAATGGTTGGAAGGTTTTTGCGAGTGAAGGGACTTGAACCCCCACACCTTTCGGCACCAGAACCTAAATCTGGCGTGTCTGCCAATTTCACCACACTCGCATGAATACTACAATTTAGCGTTTGACTTTTATGTCAAATGGTAAATTGCTTATTAGAATGAATACCATGCAAAATAAGGCAAAAGCTGATACTAGAGTATTTATTGTAGAGGATGACCCAACGATTCATATGCATCTTGAGTTCATGCTCAAGAATAAAGGCTATCTAGTAGTTGGCACTGCGGCTAATAGCATTGATGCGATAGAGTCTATTGGAATCACCAAGCCAGACTTAATTTTGATGGATGTTTCCATTGAAGGGGAACGAGACGGTATTGATACCGCACTCATTATCAAAGAGCAATTCAATATCCCTGTAGTATTCATCACTTCTTTCTTTGATGAAGCAACGATTGCACGTGCCAAAATTGCCACTCCCTTTGGTTATTTAATAAAACCTGTAGCACCTAAAGACCTTTATGTAGCAATAGACATTTCTCTCTACAATCACTCGGTCGAAACGCAAATAAAAGAAAATGAACAGTGGTTTTATACGAGTCTTAGTTCAATTAGTGATGGAATCATTACGATTGATAAAAACGAAAATGTAAAATTTATAAATGAAGCTGCCGAAAAACTTTTAGGTCTTACTAGTTCAGTTGTGGGTGAATCACTCAAAAATATATACAATCCTGAGCATGCAATTTCTGAAATGCTGGAAACTACGGATGATAACGCTTTTGTAACGCACGTAAGAGATAATGTGTATTTACCTCAAGCTGACGGATCTAGAATATTCTTAGAGGAAAACATACGACCGATTCTAAATGCTAAAATGGCTGAATCCCTCGGAAAAATTATTGTATTCAAGGATATTACAAAGCGTCTCTTTCTTGAGCAGAAAATCGCCATTCGCCTCCGTTATGAAATAGGTGTGAGCAATTTTTCCAAAGTTCTATTATCTCCATTTACAAGCATTGAAAATTTGAGCAATGCTTTCAGAGAGTTACTTTTATCTCTAAGTATGACTAGGGTCAGTTACGCCAGTATTTCCCAAATTGGACATGAGATTTTTTATTCAATTATTGAAGAAGTTGGGGTTAATGACTCTATCCCTCTATCCCTGAGTCATTCGGAAGGCTTTATTGAATATTTAAATGACTCTTTTTTACACTTGCGAAATAATAATTTACTCTTTGGAAATTTGTTGCATATACCAAATAAATTACAGCCTACAGCAACACTTCGTAGTATTAAATCCTATATTATCATCCCGATATTCTATCAGCATTCACTCGATGGATATGTTTTTATGGAAGACACAAATCAACTAAGAGAGTGGCCTGAAGAAGATCTACAGATTTTTCGAATCATCGGGGACCTATTATCAACATTCATAGAAAGAAATAGAAATGAAAATTTGATTAAAAATCACAGAGATTATTTGGAAAAATTAGTCGAAGAAAAAACAAGTGAATTGCGCGGTGCTGTTCAGCTAGCGCAAGCGGCTAACAAAGCTAAGAGTGAATTTCTTGCAAGTATGAGTCATGAGCTAAGAACACCTCTCAATTCAATCATCGGTTTTTCGAAATTAATCAAACTTCCAGAGACGATGAATAAAGAACAGGAATTCATTCAATACATTAACAAAGCAGGAAATCATCTGTTGAAATTGGTGAACGATATATTGGATATTTCTAAAATGGAAGCCGGAAAAATTACAATTATGAAATCAAATTTCCAAGTCTTTGAATCTCTTCAAAACTCTATTCTAATTATGATGCCCCAGGCAGCAAAAAAAAATATGAAGATTATCGAGCCGGAAATGGTAGACATTGTTTTTAACGGAGACGAAAAACGAATTCGTCAGGTTTTTATAAACTGTCTTTCCAATGCAATTAAGTTTACTGGCGAACAGGGGATAATTGAGATTACCTTAAGAAAAATAAAAGACTTTGCCGAAGTATCGTTCAAAGATAATGGTGTTGGAATTAGTATAGAACATCAAAAGTTTATCTTCGATAAATTCTATCAAGTCGGTCAGGTTATGTATTCAGAAAACGAAGGTACTGGTCTAGGATTATCCATTTCTAAACACATTGTCGAAGCACATGGAGGAGTAATTCTCTTAGAAAGTGAGCCAGGAAAAGGCTCAAAGTTTACTATCCGTTTGCCTCTACAAGTCCAATGTATCCAAAATGTTTTCTGATTCTTTTTCGTTTTCAGATGAAACTTGCCCTAGATAGCAAAATTTGCAGCCGTAAATATGAACAGGTCTACGTCCATTCGGACCAAACGAATCTTCCATATAGGCATATAAAAACTCAGTTTTCTTAAGTCCGGTTCCGCAAACAGGACAAATTCTAGGACGTTGGACATTTTTGTCCCAATTTTTTCCGTAAACTTTTCGAGGGTCTGCCCCTTGAAATTGCTCTTCCTTTTTCTCACGGTCTGATTTTTCTTTATCAATTCTTTTGTCTTCAGAAGAATAAAAGAACATGAGGATAATACCAATTAGTATTAATGTAAATAAAATGGAAAAAAAACTTAGCATGTTTTTAAAAACTCAAATACGAATTGATTTTATTTGCCATTGTCTCGGGAACTTTGAAACCACCATCTTGCACACGCTCTATGTATTTCTTAAAAGAATACGAGTGTTGCGAAGAATGAATGAGTCCAAGAAAACAATCTGCTAAAGAGCTTTCAATCACATCGCATAGCTCTACATCTTCGCCGAGCCTAAGTTCGTATTGGTGCAGCAACTTGCGATTAATCCCTCTACAAATAGACCTGTAGAAACCAAACTTAGTGAGTGCCAGTGAATTAAAATTTCTAATTTTTAAATCATAGTCAAGCTGCGCTAAGTTAATACAATCTACAACTTGCACGGGGTAGGACTTATTAGAATATTCATATACAAGAGTATTGATTAAAAGATTTTTGTATAAATTCAAGCGAGTGCAGTTTTCGTGATCGCAATCTCCAATTCTTCCTGGGTCACAGTTTAGATACATTACGACATCAGTATCAGAATGCTCTGTTGCCTGACCAAAATTTACAGAGCCCATTAAATCAAAGGCTATACTGTCTCCTGACGATTCAATGAGAGTAACAAATCTCTTAAAGTCGTTAATTCTATTTCTAGAAACAATAGTCTCGTGACCGCGGAAAAATTTTTTTAGCCCGTTGAATTCTTTTATAATCGGATGATTTTGAAATCGTCTAATGCCCATTATCTTCTCACAAACTCTTCTTCTGTAACAGGTGAATTTTCCATTATATAATCTACCTTTAAAATCTTATTGGTCGTATCAACTTGCATCAAATGTTTTTTTTCTCCATCGACTAATCGATATAATCCGACAGAGCTTACTAATTTATTTTCAAAGGTTATTTCCGCAAAGAATCCACCTGGCTGAAATCCATATACTGAATCAACTGCTCCGAAATTCGAAGGATTTAAAAAAACAGTCTTTCCTTTCTTCAAAATTCCCTGGTCTTCATGCACATGACCTGAGAGAACCAGGCTTGGTTTTTTTTCTGCATCGTCTAAATATCTTCTAATTCCCTGCGAGCCAATATTACCAAATCCAGGTATTTTATCAAAAAAGCCGTAAGGTGGATCATGAATCAATGCAACATCTGGCAATTCTTCTTTGAAAAAATCTTCCGGCTCGCTATAAGATTGCCCGTGCTTATTGTATTCGTGAAATTTTACCGCTAACTTCTGAGGAATCCCTGAAGTGGAAATTGGAGCGCCACCATAGCCCGCAAATTTTAATCCGCCAAATTCCATCGACTTTCTGTGAATATCTAATTCATAAAGAGCAGTGTATTGCAAATCGATATCGTAATTTCCTGGAAGCAAAATACAAGGCGAACCAGCGTAAGCCTTAATCAATCGATCAATTAGCTGGTATTTTTCTTTCATCGTCTTTGCAGCTTTATTAAATAACTCTCTATAGCGAATAGAGGATTGTTGTATATCTTCAGAATATTTATTCGAGAAGCGGATAACACGTGTTGCATAGTCGTAAGGTGTAATATCGTCCCCTGTATTCTTTGCGAGAATTTCTAGTTCCTCCTGATAGGTGCAGAATTCTATAATTCTATCATCGCTAAAAAAAGCTTTGTAGATAATATCTCCTGAAAGCAAATAGAGATTAGGCGAAGTCTGTTGAAAGACATCTTTCATTCCCTTTAAGCCATCGTGAATATCTGTTAGATAAATTATTTTCATCTAAATTCCATACCCATTGACAAAAGAATCTGAATCTAAACGAATCGGCTCAACGACAACAATGTCTGTTCCAAACATATCCATTAAAGATTTTACTAATATACTCGATCTTACCAAAAAGAGAATTTTGTGATTATGCGCTGAAAGCTTTTTAATTTCAATATTATGTGCCGTATTAATTTTATTCAGGAAATAATCGAGATTAACCCGTATCTCATTATTCAAGCGGGTGAGACTTAGAAAATTAGGAAACAATTCTGCAATCGTTTGAATGATATATCTCTTATGGAAAATATCAAAGGTTGAAATAAAACGAACTAGATCAAACTTGCGAGGTCTGCTATCCCATATTTTAAAATCAGAAATTCGAAAACGAACATGGTTGTGTCGAACCCAAACAGGAGTTAGCTCTACTTTGTAGTTTACGCTCTCAACACGAAAAAATTTTGCTAAAGGATAATCTTTAGTAATAAAATTTCCTTCTAGATAAACCTTTCCCTTATTTGAGTCAATGGTAAATGTATCGAGAGTGTCAGTTTCTTCTACTACTTCTAAATATATAAGTTCATTGATATAGCGCAAATTGAGACTTACCCGATAATCTTCCTTGATTTCTTCTGCGGCGCTGAGAAGCATATCAATTGATTTCTCTGGTTGGAACAAATCCCAAATCGGTGTAGTCATAATTTGCTCAGTAGTCCTTAGCACTTGTCCTAATTTTCTACCAGCCTTTCTAACCAAAAAATCAATCATATATATTTTCACTGTTTCCATTTTTCAGCATTAAATCAATCGTTAATTTCTAATAAATTGCAAAAAGGATTCGATTTTCTGTTAACATCTTTTGGTATTTTAATTCATAAATGCAAACCTTCTGTAAATTAATTTCACTCCTTCTTTATTCTTTCGATAAAACGGATTTCTCTGTCTTCGATATAATATCTTTAGCAAAGCGTTCACTGAATCCCGATAAAAAACCAATGATTGCAAATAAATATTTATCATTTCCTCCATTCATATTCAAAGGAATAAACCCGGACATGACCAGTGCAGAAATAAAAAGGGAAAAGATAACGCCAATTATTGGCTTAAAAAAACCAGTTAAAAATAGAACGCGATGGTCGTTTACATCGTAAAATTTAGTTTCTGCATTGGTAAGTCTAGTTGCCATACTGAGAACGCTTCCCCAACCAGCACTTAAAACAGTGATTAAGATTAAGGGTAACTGCAAATCAAGGCTAAGCATCATTTCATTCAACAATTTGTAACCGAGGAAAACAACGATATGCCCTAGAATCGTTGTGACAAATATTCCAAACAATACAATGGAAAGTGGAGAATTAAGAGTAAACAAGGATCTCCATAAAAAACTACCGACTTTTACATTGACGGAAAGGCGATCTTCTAAATCCTCAATTAATAATTCTGCCAATTCCAAATTTGGCTTTGATTTAGTCATGGCTACAAATGCCATTTCTGCTTTTTGTAAAAGTAAAAAATTGTTAGATTTCTCAATGTCTGAAAGTAAATGAATGAGCCGCGCTAAATTTTTTTCCAAAGAAGGTTCAATTTCTTTTTCTATGCGCTTCAGCATTAGATTACTCAATCGAGTTAATTTTTCAGTATGCGCTTTTTCCGTATTCATAATGCCATCCTTTGTTTTATGAATCCTTATTTATAAATGAAAAATGACAAGTAATAAATTGGAGAAGAAAAAAGAATTTGCCACAGAGTCACCAAAACATAGAGATATTGAGATTTAAGAATACAGTGAATTTATCATTAACCGCTTAGTTTCTTTTTTATACCAAAGGGCAAATACAGTAGAATAGAAATCACTAAGGTAATTCCTTCCAGCGAAATTAGATACCAGGGATAAGGACCAAGATGATTTAAAAAAGTATTATTATAGGTTGGCTTTGAGATAAACATATAGTTTGCGTCTACAAGTGAGTTAACTCCAAAGACGAAAGCCCCAAAGACGTTGAGAAATATCAGCATTTTCCCCAAGGAGACTAGCTTTGGTTTAAATCCCTGTATCCAAACCATATAAGCACTTGCTAATATAATAGCAGCGTGAGAGATAAAGAAATGATAAAACCGAAAATGCGGAAATCCAAGCCATAGTTCAGGCGAAACAATCGCAACTAACGCACCACCGATTCCAATGAAATAAACTACTTCAAAAATTTGATAACTTTGCAGGATAAGCAGAATTATACTCATAAATATGGAAACATCGCAGAGTTGTAGGGGAAGTCCATATTCAACTTTCCAACTCTTCGTTGTAATATACCAGTATTGCAATAAAACTTCACCCGCTAAAAGAACGAACGCAATCGAATATCGAAAAGTCTTTTCTCCTTTTTGATTTCCCTTTATTTGTTTTCTAAAATAGTAAAGGAGTAAAACTCCAATCCATGTGAGGATAATAGCCATTATATGAGAAATGGAAAACATCTCAAAACGCGGCTCCATTGTGTAGAAGTTAAATAGGTTCATCCATTAATCGAAGATATATTTATTCATAAAAATCTCTTGTAAGTAAACTGTAAATAGGAAATTCTGCAAATAGAATGTCTACAGATACTACAAATTCGCCCGATCTACGAACAGTCCGTCTCAATTCTGCGGCTGATATTCCAAAGGATTTTAAAGTTCATACGGATATCAATCGCTGGAATCCTTTTAAGAGAATTCCCATTTTGAATTGGTATATTTTGGCGGAAATCATTGGTCCGTTTCTTGTGGCACTCGCTTTTTTTACAGTCATCTATATGAGTATGGCTCTCCAAAAAATGGTTGGGCTTTTTGTGGGGAAGGGTGTGGATTTTTTTCGGCTACTGGATTATTTCGGTTATCTGCTAGGAAATACTTTGCCATCTACAATTCCTATGGCTTGTCTCATGAGTGGAATTATGGCGGCAGGAAGACTTTCGGGAGATTCCGAAATTACTGCGATGC
>Ga0209277_10000750_pt1 | contig 16300 bp, 14 predicted proteins | sample JI81AbrownDNA_FD_187503 | JGI IMG/M metagenome (GOLD analysis project Ga0209277, IMG submission 187503) | Wastewater effluent complex algal communities from Wisconsin, to seasonally profile nutrient transformation and Carbon sequestration -... | ecosystem: Engineered > WWTP > Effluent > Algae... | reverse complement strand
TAGGTCGGAATTTGAGTTCAATGCCTATCGAACTTTTAATCCCACAAAGGAATGGAATTTATATTTAGGTGGAGGGATTCGCAATATCAATCGTTACTTATACGGAAATTTTTTAGGTCAAGGAACATTTAAAGAGTACTTTTTCACCTATGGTCCACAAGTTTCTATCCAAAGTATATACCCTCTCATGCATAACACCGCATTCCATCTAACGATGGATTTGTTTTATACACAAGGTACGCGATTTTTTAAGCAACCGAATATAATGGAAGACCGATTCCAATATTCTTTATTCACATCAGGAACAGAAGGTATTTTTAAAGGGTATGAATTTGATGGCTCCATTTCTTATTCTTTTCACACGAATATGAAATTCTTTGTGGGTTACAATATGATTGTCTCCAAATTCTCTTACTTTCGTTATAATGAAGTTCAATGGAGTCGTAGAACAGAAAATTTAGGCTCCGTTACCCCTTATCTCAGTGGGGAATGGGAAGTAAATCTTCCAAAAAGATCTGACAATTTTGATACTCTTCGCGGTATCTATTTTGGTCTGATGGTAAGTTTTTAGAATTTTTATGGATTTTGAACAAAGGAATAAATCATTCTACAATATGAAAAGCCAAAGTAAACAGAACTAGTCTTATTTAGAATATTCTAATACACATCACGATCGAGTTTTAAGATTACTCTCAGGCTTTCAGGGATAGGCGCGTCGTGGTTCACTCCATAACTACGTTTACCGGGAAACATTTCGCGTTTTTAAAAAATAACATTCCCGGAATTGACTTTACTTAAACCCATTCCGAACCAAGACAAATGGATGAATTTGAAAAAAACTGCTTTTCAAACAATTGTTATCGATAATTCTATTTTTATGATACCGAACAAATCCAAATATCAGAAAAAAACATTTTTCTTTCTTTTGTTACTATTCGTTTTGTTATTCTTAATAGAGTGTTCTCACACTCAGCACGAAGGTAAGGTCAACAAACACATGCACAAGACTTCGACAAAGGATCTCATTGAAATGTTTGAGTCTCCTGAGCGGGACGCTTTTCAGGAACCAGATCAAGTGATTCGATTTATAGGAAATATAAACGGGAAAAAAATCCTTGATATTGGAACAGGAAGTGGCTACTTCTCGTTTCGGTTCGCAAGAAAAGGTGCCAACGTAATTGCCGGTGATGTGAATGATGAATTTCTCTCGCATATTGAGAAAAGAAAAACGGAAGAAAACTACAAACCTGGTTCGATCGAAACAAGAAAGTTATATTACGACTCACCTAACTTAAATAAGCAGGAAGTTGATATTGTTTTTATCTGCAACGTTTTCCATCATATTGATAACAGAATTTCGTATCTAGAAAAAATAAGAAATGGTCTAAAACCAGCTGGCAAAGTGGTAATTGTCGATTTTCCCAAAAATGATACTGCCATCCCCTTTGGCGGACCGCCTATGGATATGCGAGTCTCGGAATCAGAAGCGAAACTCGAACTGGAAAAGGCTGGGTTCAAGGTAACTAGAATGGATACTAAGATTCTTCCGTACCAATACCTTCTGGAAGCGAAGCTGTGAATCGTGAAATGATTTCCATGATTGAAAACTAAGATGTAATTCGATTTGATCCCCCCGCGTCACGGATCCGCAGGGCTTGGTCTGCTTTCGGCAGACGGAAGCGTTAGCGCACCCCGGAGGAGCCGGCCCGGACGCACCTCCTTTCCTGGTAAGAAAAGCGAACATTTCTTGGAAAAATTTTTACTGGTTGCGAATCCAGCTGGCAGATTTTCAAAAAATATGCGAAAGGGAACTCATTGGGTGGCGGGTCTAGTTCCCCACCCTCAGATCGGGCGGGGAGCATCCTACCCTCCTTTCTCTTTCCGCCCACATTGTAACAAAAATGACAAAAAAAACGATTTTCCTGCCCTCTTCCTTTTCTAAAACGGTAAGTAAAATTAGATTCGGAAACCAATTTACATGAGAGAAATCAAAACAGTAACGATTTTAGGTGCCAATGGGGCAATGGGCTCTGGAAGTGCAGGCGTAATTGCTTCCTTCGGCGGTGCCAAAGTCCATATGCTCGCTCGCGACACGGAAAAGGCGAAACAAGGGATCGAAGCCGCCGTGAATTCGGTCAAAACAGACACCATTCGTGGTCGTATGGTTCCCGGTTCCTATGATGCCGACTTAGAAAAGGCAGTCGCCGAATCCGATTGGGTGTTTGAGCTCGTAGCAGAAAGTTATGAAGTCAAAGAACCGATCAATGCTCGCATTGCGAAGGCTAGACGACCAGGGACTATTGTCTCTACCGTTTCCTCTGGACTTTCGATCGGAAGGCTCGCCAAAGCATTTGACGAAGATGGCCAAAAACATTATTACGGAACTCACTTTTTTAATCCTCCATACAAAATGATTCTCTGCGAGTTAGTGACTCATGCAGGAAATGATAAGAAAGTCACAAAAGCGCTTGGCGAATATCTAGACAAAGTTCTTGGTCGGGCTGTAGTTTATACGAACGACACACCAGCTTTTGCTGGAAACCGAATTGGTTTCCAATTCATGAACGAAGCAGGTCAATTTGCAGAAAAGTATGCAGACAAGGGGGGAATTGCACTACTCGATGAAATCCTCTCCGGTTACACTGGTCGTGCTATGTCTCCACTGGCGACAGCCGATTTCGTAGGACTCGATGTTCATAAAGCCATTGTAGACAATATCTACGAAAACACAAAGGACTCTGCTCACGAAACATTTAAACTACCAGCTTACATGCAAAAGCTGATCAATGAAGGTAAACTTGGAATGAAATCGGGTGGCGGACTCACAAAAGTCACAAAAACTGCCGATGGCAAACGTGAAAAATTTGTTTATAACATTTCCACTGGCAATTACGATGCGTATCCTAAATTTGACATCCCCTTTATCAAACAAGCACGCGCTTGCATCAAAGAATCTGATTACAAAGGGGCAATGGCAATTGTAAAATCCGCTTCTGGTTTTGAAGCTGACCTTGCTAGGTACTTTATCAGCCGTTATATCAGCTATTCCCTTTCGCTCGTTGGCGAAGTGGTGGATACTAAAGAAAACACAGATGGTGCGATGGGTTTTGGTTTTAACTGGGTTCCAGCGTCCGCATTTGTGGATTTCCTAGGTGGACCAAAGGACGCGATCAAATTAATCGAAACCGCAAAACTTCCTGTTCCAAAAATCCTCGCTGATGCGAAGCCAAATAAGAAATTTTATGAGTTAGGCGATAAATTAGACGCACGCTCTCTTTTTAAAGGTTAATCTAGGAGACCCTATATGAGTGAAAAAGTATTCGTACTCGGCGGAGAACAAACAGACTTCCAAAGAAATTGGTCAAAAGAAGGTAAGTCCTTCATGTCCATGATGCGGGAAGTAATCCAAGATGCTTTAGAAAAAACAGGCATCGAATATGATGAAATCAAAAAACTAAACAAAGAAAACCGCGTGGCTGTTTTTGTTGGAAACTTTGATGCGGAACAATATACCAACCAAGGTCACTTGGGTGCCTTTTTAACAGAAGTAGACCCTGCTTTTTATGGCGTGCCTGGTGCTCGTTATGAAGCGGCCTGCGCTTCTGGTTCAGTGGCACTTGATGCTGCCATTACTCATATCCGCGCCGAGGACTATGATTTAGCGATTGTTCTCGGAATCGAAGTGATGAAGACAGTTTCTTCCTCTGTCGGTGGAGACTTTCTTGGAACAGCTGCTTATTATGAAAAAGAAGCAAAAGGCGTACAATTTCCTTTCCCAAAACTCTTCGGTAAACTAGCGGACGTGATTCTCGAAAGATACAAATTGAAAGAAGAAACTTTCATGGATGCCCTTGCTGAGATTTCTAAAATCAATTATGCCAACGCGAAACTGAATCCAAAGTCACAAACTCGTTCTTGGTTCATGAACAAAGAACATGCGATGGCTCGTGGTGGTGCCAATAATATGGCAGTCGGTGGAAGACTTTGTATCACAGACTGTTCCCAAGTGACAGACGGTGCTGCCGTAACAGTTCTTGCTTCCAAAGACTATGCAAAGGATTACGCAAAACGCCATGGCAAAGATTTGGGAGATATCCCAAGAGTCAAAGGCTGGGGTCACCGCGTAGCACCAATTACATTTGAGGCAAAAAAGAATGAATCTGAAGGTGATAAATACATCCTCCCTTGGACTCGCCAAACAGTAAAAGATGCATACAAACGTGCTGACATGGACGTGAAAGACATCGATGTTTTTGAAACACATGATTGTTTTACTTCTTCTGAATATGCTGCGATCTCTGCTTTCGGGATTTCTGATCCAGGAAAAGAACACATTGCCATAGCAGAAGGAACGATTGCACTTGGTGGTAAAAAACCAGTCAATCCATCGGGTGGACTCATTGGGGTCGGACACCCAGTAGGTGCTTCTGGTGTGCGTATGATGCTTGATCTATACAAACAAGTAACAGGTACAGCAGGTGATTACCAAGTAAAGGGTGCAAAGAATGGACTGATGCTCAACATCGGTGGTTCTGCCACTACAAACATGGTATTTATCGTTGGGCGCTAACATGCACACCCCAAAAACAGAGACTTGGAACCGGATTCTCGTCCGGTTCCTTCTAGCATTCGCATTCTGGGAAGCCATTGGTATCCCCTTACGAATGTTATTTTTCTCGAAATTTTATTTTGACCCGAGTTTACGTGGGATCTTTGTTCCGGTTGCTGATGTATATTGGATTGGGCCAATCGCCGGGGATCTAGTCCAAACTCTTTTTTTAGCTGCGATGTACGTTTATGCTAGAGAAAGTCTTCCCAAAGGACTGGTAGGTGGGATTTTGTTTGGTCTGATATATGCGATTACAAGTGCAATCGGAACGACGCTTGTCCTCTCGAATCTGACGCAAGTAGCACCTACTCTGCTCTGGTGGGTATGGGCTTGTTTCCAAATCATTTATGCAATGACAGTCGGTTCTATTTTTTCGATTGGTTGGGACGAAGAATAATTCCCAACCTTTTTCATCCGGAGGGGATTCTATTTTTTCCCCTTCTTGGCTTTTAATTTATCAGAAGTAACTGCGCCTTTTTTCTCCAAGTATTTTTCAATTCTGTATTTTCCAACGATGTGTGCTGCATAGACTGCTTTGTTATATGGAGTATAGGAATCAAATAATTTCGAATGGTTGATATCAGAGCCATATTTTAACAACAAATCGATGATCTTCTCACCGGTTTCGTCATCTGTAACATTCCTCGCCGCATGCTCCATCAGGTGAATTCCATTTTCTATCGAGTTCGGGTTTGCTTTATGGCGAAGGAGTAATTCCAATATTTCAAAATCTGTTATGACCTGATAAATCGGCAAATACTCCATCATCGTATCCGATGCACCCAGATTCGGATTCGCACCAGCATCTAAAAGCAATTGTATCTCTTCTAAATCTTTTTTAGATATCGCGATATAAAGTAATGTGGTCCTTCTTTGGTTTCGTTCGGAATATTCCCTGTTTGGATCACATAACTTCTGTCTTATGAATAATTTAAAAGCATATCTTAGGTTGCCGCTCGTATCTTCGGCGGCTTTGAGACAGATAGGTTTCGGGATATCTTTACTGAAATGGCTATTGGGATCAACTTTCAGAGCGATTAATTTATTCATGATCACTTCACTTTGAGACGCATATGAGGAATCCATCGCATAAGATAGTATTGATTTACCATCACTGTCCGTATCAGTAGCTTTTGCTCCCGCATTCATTAATAAATTAAAAATAGAAATCATTGCTTCGTCATCTTTATAGATAGTTTTGTCATTCTCATCCGTCTCGGAATTCATAATATATTTTTCCATAAAGTGCATGAGAGCGGTTTTTTGAGTTTTTGGAAGTTTTAAATTAACATTTGCTTTTGAATCTAACAAGGCTTTCACTAAATTTGGTTTCATCGTTTCAATGGTTTTCATGAGAATTGATAAACCTTGACTCGGATCAACTTGATTCACATACCCACCAGCTTGAATGGCTTTTTTTAGTTCTGACTCATCTTCCCAACCAATGGCTTCAAATAAATCGGGGGCAGAAAGCAAAGGTAGAGTGAAGAGAAAGGCAATAAAGATAAAAATAGATCGAGAAAAAAACAAATTCATCAGGCACCTCAAGTTCAAAAATGAATCTTATCATAATCGATTTTGTTACTTTTACAATCGTAACCTTCGAAATTTCTTTTTAGAGTATCAATCGATTCAGCTTGGTTTTATCGACAGCTTAGCATTTTCCCTAATGAAGGCAGAGAGAGATTCATTGATTCGAAGATCTGAAATCGGAAATCCTTGACAAAGCGGACAATCTGTAGGTTTTCTTATTCACGTCGGTCCAACCCATGCTAAAAAAAATCTACCTTCCCCTTACACTTCGACTAGAAGCATTCACGCATCTCGTACCAGTTCCTTTTGCCATTTATATGGCATCCATTACTCAGGAATATAGCCTGGAACAGTGGATTTTGTTTCTTGTTCTCTGTAGTTCAAGTGGCTTATTAATGGTGTTAGGTGGATGTCTTTGGCGTTATTTCTTACTAAAGAAACTATCGGAAGATTTAGATGTTCTAAAACTAACCGAAAGAAGTTTACATGATAATTTTGAGACCGAGGATAAAATCGACCTACTAAGCGAAAAAGAAAATTATGATGTAAAAGCGAGGAGGATAAAGTTATTCCTGTTTAGATATCCTTTTTATGAAGGATATGTGATCATTTTACGTTGGTTTGTTGGCGTAGGTTTAATTTTTGTAGCGACACCATTTCTAAATTTATATCGCCCGGCTTTGTGGACAACATTTCTTTCCTTTTTGATCATGATCCCTCCCATCTCCTTTGTGGCTTATTACTTCATCACAGAAAACTCTTTTCGAATGATCTTCAATCTGAGTGTAATCCGCCCAATCAAAATTGAACCTTATGAAATTCCGAAATTTGATTATTTTAAAAGAATTTTAATCTCTTTTTTTTCCTTGGCCGCTCTACCTGTGACAGTTCTCAGTTATATGCTGATTTCGATCGCCAATGGGAACTAAAATGTAAAGAATCCTGTTTTGCAAGTGACTTTGATTGGAGGTATTTTTATTCTACCTTTAGTTTTCGTTGCTTATCTTGTCGCCAAAGCGGTTCGCACGGGTATAAGTGAAACAAGTAAATTGCTCGATGAATTAGCTAAGGGAAATTTCACAGTGGTCTCCATGCCTTCTTCTGGCGATGATTTCGGACAACAATCATTCCATATGAATCGCGTCATTGAGCAGTTAAACACTATGTACACGGAAATTTTCACGCTTAACATAGGGTTAGAATCAAAAGTAAAAGATCGTACGCTCGAGCTCGAAAAATCCCTTGCAGTTGTGAATGAATTAAAATTTCAACAAGATGGAGATTACTTTCTTACTCATTTACTCCTGAAACCCTTGGGAAAAAATCAAGTTTCAAGTGAGCGTATCAATATTCAATTTTTACTCCACCAAAAGAAAAAATTTGAATTCAAGGGGAAGGAATACGAGATAGGCGGGGATTTAAATATTGCGCATAACATTTCATTGCAAGGGAAAAAATATACAGTATTTGTAAACTCAGACGCCATGGGAAAATCAATGCAAGGTGCTGGGGGGGCGTTAGTTCTAGGAGCTGTTTTCCAATCTATCATTGAAAGAACCATGTTTTCTTCCGGCACTTATTCTCAGTCTCCAGAACGTTGGCTAAAAAATGCCTTCGTCGAAATGCACAAAATTTTCGAAGGTTTCGATGGTAGCATGCTTGTCTCTTTGATTCTCGGACTCATCGAGGAGGAAACTGGCTTTCTTTATTTCATAAATGCGGAACATCCATGGTTGATACTTTACCGTGATGATAGGGCTACCTTTTTAGAAACCGAACTCAGTTATAGAAAACTGGGTACGAAAGGTATTGAATCGGGTGTTTACATTAAAACATTTTCCTTACAACCTGGAGATATCCTCTTTTCTGGTTCTGATGGCAAAGATGATCTCGTTCTTTTCGAATCGAAACAATCGGGAGCGGAAAGGATGATCAATCAAGATGAAAATTTGATACTTAAATACATTGAGGCATCCAAAGGCGAACTTTCGGTCTTGTACGAAGAATTGAACCGAGCTGGAGAAATTACGGATGATTTATCGATTGTTAGGGTAGATTACGTAGGCAAACCCGCGACAAGGATAGAACAAAACTTCATCAAAACATATGTCGAAGCGAAAAAAATTGCAGAGAACGGTGATCCGAACCAAGCGATTGCCTCGCTGAAACAGCTGCTTGCTGATTATCCGCATACTCACGCAAAACTTCATAAGCTCTTAGCTAAATTACTTTTTAAAAGTAAAGACTACGGACAAGCCGCTGAACATGCACAAGCTTATATGGAAGCCTACCCCCATGATCTAGCTTTCATGGAACTCACATCGATTTTATGGCGTAAAGCAGGTAAAACCAACCGGGCGGTAGAAATAGCGGAAAGAATTCGGCTCCGCGATCCAAATTTAACAAAAAATACGTTTCATTTGGTAAGCCTCTATTTAATGCTTGGAAATCACCAAAGAGCTCATTCTATATTGAAAGAATGGGAGAGCAGTTCGAACCCTTCGCAAGATGAAAAGTGGAAAAAGTTAAGGTCTACCTTAGAAATTAAAATTAACAAATCGGCGAACTAAGTAAAAACTTCTAGTCTTCCGATAGGAAAGGTGGTGGCAACGTGAATAGAAAAAGCCTATTCTGGGAACTCACGCTCAAGCTTGAGGCCTTTACCCATACTGTCCCCGTTCCTTTTGCCGTTTATTATGCCATCATCACACAAAAAATGGAGAATGAGAAATGGCTCATATTCGTCACTCTCTGCCTTATATTTGCGACAGGAATTGGCATTTTAGGAACGATCCTTCGTTACTTTCTAATCAATAATCTTTTTTCTCGCATCGAAAAAATTAAAATTCCATCTGCGGATTCAAATATCGCATATACTTACGAAAATAGAGATTATGCCAAGTCAGTTAAGCTATATATTTTTAAATATCCTCTCATTGAAGCTATTATTATCGTCATACGTTGGTTTGCTGGTGTCATTCCAATCGTGTCACTTTATACAATCATGGTTGAGTACACTCCATCTGTAATACGCTCTGGTATTTTTACAATTGTAATGATACCGCCCATATCCTTTATAACTTATTATTTTATTACTGAAAATGCTCTGAGACCACTGTTCGACTTTCCTCATATTAGAAATGTGGAAATCAAACCAGATGAAATACCAAAGTTTGATTATTTTAAGCGCATTGTTCTAGCTTTTTTTAGTTTAGCGGCATTACCCGTCTCTGTACTGTCCTATATACTGTATTCAGTGGCAACAGGTGAGACTATGGTCGCGCAACCACTGATTCCGATCTTCTTAGTCTCCTGTATCTTTGTTGTGCCTCTTATAGTTTGTTCTTACATCGTTGCAAAAACTGTAAGACAAGGGTTAAACGAAACTAGTAAATCACTCGATGAACTTGCTAAAGGAAATTTTGATGTTGTAGTTACTCCTACTTCAGGCGATGATTTTGGACAGCAGGCATTCTTTTTAAATAACGTAATCCAAAGGTTACGCGGGATGTATGCAGAAATTAGAGGTCTGAATGAAGGTTTGGAAGGGAAAGTCATCCAAAGAACGGAACAACTAAACCAATCTTTAAATGAAGTCCGACAATTAAAATTCCAACAAGATGGAGACTACTTTTTAACCTACCAATTGTTATCACCTCTTGGATTCAAAGAAGCAAAGAGTAACAAAATTGACATCGAATTTTTGTTAAAACAGAAGAAGACATTTGAATTCAAAGGCGAAGAGTACAACATTGGCGGCGATCTTAATATCTCACATAATATCCTTTTACAAAACAAAACGTTCATCCTTTTAGTAAACGCTGACGCGATGGGTAAGTCCATGCAGGGTGCCGGAGGTGCATTAGTTTTTGGTGCCGTTTTTCAATCTATCGTTCAAAGAACGAGAAGCAATCATGCATTCCAATCTTTAAGCCCTGAACAATGGTTAAGTGTATCCTTCATCGAATTGCAACGAATATTTGAAGCATTCGATGGCACAATGTTAATTTCAATGACTATGGGGTTGATCGATGAAGAATCTGGATTGCTTTATTTTATTAACGCAGAACATCCCTGGCCGATTCTCTATCGAGATGAAAAAGCGTCTTACATTTCATCAGAATTCTCGTATCATAAACTCGGAACACTCGGCAGTGAACCCAATATTATCATAAAATCCTTTGCATTGTTACCTGGTGATATACTCTTAATGGGATCGGATGGCAAGGATGATATTCTGATCGAAAAAAAAGGGATGGAACCGGAAGTAAATTCAGATGATGCTTTTTTCTTAAAAATTGTAGAGGAGGCTAAAGCTGAACCTAAGATCATTTATGAATCCCTTCAGAAAACAGGCACAGTAATCGATGACATTTCGCTCATTCGAGTGGAGTATATGGGAAATTCAAGAAACAAGTCGTTATTGTCCCCAGAAGGCAAAAAAAAGTTCAAAGAAGCAAAACGACTCTATGCCAGTGGAAGTTACCAAGAATCTATCGAAACCATACACTCAATTATAGATACCGAACCAAATGCCAGCAAACGACTACAAAAAGATTTATCAAAGCTTTATTTTCAAATAACAGACTATAGGCGCTCGATAGAACATATGAACATTTATCTTTTATCCAATCCTGAAGATGAGGAATTTTTATTTTTTAGTTCGAAAATGTTAAAGAAAGCTGGAAATATTCGGGAAGCACTATTTTTTGCTGAAAAACTGCGCCATCGATCTCCTAGAAAAATTAAATATTTGATTCACCTCTATCACCTATATGTGAAAGTTTCTGACAATCAGATGGCAACTGAAATATTAAAAGATTTACGAATCTTGCACTACTCTGAATCAGAATTAAATTTGCTCGAGAACTTATTAAATTAATTTCCAAACTTTGGTTTTTAGTTTCGTCAAATAATAAAGACCACACATGAATCCAAAACCCTTAACACTGCCAGTCAAACTGGGATACGGACTGGCGGAAACGGGAATAACGGCCGTTCAGCTTTTTACACAGATCTATTTATTGAAGTTTTATACAGATATCGTTGGACTCGCTCCAAGTCTTGCGGGTATCGCTTTGGCTATTTCCGTTTTCTGGGACGCTGTGAGTGATCCACTGATGGGTAATTTCTCGGATCGAACTCGATCGAAATGGGGCAGACGCAGACCTTATATTCTTGTCGGTGGTATCTTACTCTCACTTTCTATTCTCATTCTGTTCTCGCCCCCTTCCCTTGGTACTCAATTCGGAAAATTCGCCTATTTGCTTTTTTCATACTTGATTGTGAATACTGCGATGACAATCATCTCTGTTCCGCATATCGCTCTAGGTGGAGAATTAACTTTCGAGAGAGACGGCAGAACCTCCATATTCGGTTGGAGATTATTTTTCAGTAATATCGGTATGCTCATAGGAATGATTGTTCCTGCAGCCATCTTACAATCACTAGGTGATGAGAATTCAAAGGCCAATATTCAATCTTCCAGGTTACAAGCAGGAGAAATAGTTTCTGCCGTTATTTTAATCTCCTCCATGATTACCTTCCTGGTAACAAAAGGAAGAGACGAGATCCCAGTACGAGCAGTCCCGAGTCAGCCATTTTTTAGATCCTTAACATCAGTCATTAGCAACCCTGTATTTTTACCATTGTTACTTGCATTCGTTATAGCGACGATAGGTCGAACGTTTAATTCTGCCATCGCCCTTTATTACTATGAATATAGGCTCGGACTGAAAGAATCTCAAGTGGTTCTGAATATCCTGCTTCCTTTTTTTCTTATTCTCATCCTTTCCATCGGCTTTTGGGTGTGGATGTCGAAACGGTATGGTAAAAAGAAGCCAGCCTTTTTTGGCATACTCAGTCTCGGATTACTCACAGTCATCGCCTATCCTTTGTTCCCTTATGGACAGTTGCGGCCGCCCTTAATCGTTGCTGTGTTTGGTGGAATATTTGCGGGCTCCATTCTGATCATGGACTCGATTTTGACTGATGTCGTGGATTATGATGAATGGAAAACAGGCAAAAAACGTGAAGGTCTCTATTTTGGCGTTTGGAAAATGGGTGTAAAGTTTTCGCAAGCGGTCGGAATTGGTCTCACAGGATTTATGTTAGATATGATAGGATTTGATCCATCAACCACGACACAATCCGCAGAAGTTGGCTTCCGTTTAGCTATGATTTTCGGACCTGGTGTCGGATTTTTTTTCATTTTAGGCGCACTGATCTTTCTAACATTTCCACTGAGTGACAAGAATCATATCCGCATTCAAAAAATACTTTTAAAAAGAAATGAAAAATTGAAGATACAATCTTTAACATGAAACCAGATAATAAATTTTTAACTCTATTCGGTTTTACTCTTATTTATTTTTTTATTCCAGTAACGTCGAATTTGTTTGCGCTTCTTTTTGCAAATTATACCTCCACTCAATTTTTGCCGGTAAGTTATTTAAGAATTTTTGAATCTTTACGAAATTCGGAAGATTTTTGGCTAACCGTAATCAGTTGGAGTCCTTTCCCTATCATCAGCGGGATAATTTCTTATTATAGTTATCCGATCATTCGCTCGATTCGTAATCCAACTGTCTATTCCATTGATTCGGAACTTGTGAGAATCCGTATCATTAATTCGCCTTTCATGATTAGCATTCTTGGATTTATTGGTTGGGAAACATCAACGACGCTATCGATCTCAAGGACATTTTTTATTTTCCCTGAAGCAAGTGAACAAAGTTTAATTTTACTTTTTATTGTGTTCGCTTACTGGGGATTTTTTGTTTTTGCATTTTCTTTTTTTACGGTTGAATATCTAAATCGTATTTTTCTAATCCCTTGTTTTTTCCCACAAGGAGGTCTCGGAAAATATTCAAATACTGGGCGTTTTTCTATTGTCGCCAAACACATACTTGTATGGGCGACGGCATCGCTTTTTCCTGTTCTATTGCTCCTGTTCGGTATCATGAATCGATCCAATTTAGAAATATTTGATTTAGTTCATGTCATTGAAAAAGATTCTCTCTTCCAATTGGGCATAGTTTTATTAATCCTATCGTTTATAATTACATACGTTCTTGCACGAAGCATTCATATCCCTCTTCGTAAGATGGAAGCGGCCACATATAAAATAAAAGATCAAAAATTTGAGACACGTGTCATTATTCATAGTTCTGATGAATTGGGAGTTCTCGGTGATGCGATCAATGAGATGGCGATTGGACTCGAAGAAAAAGAAAGAATCAAAGATACTTTCGGGAGAATTGTTGATCCACGAATAAGAGATTACCTCTTAACAAACGACCAAATGTTAGGTGGTAAAACAGTAGAGGCGACCATCCTTTTTTCTGATTTACGTGATTTTACAAAACTATCAGAAAATAGATCCCCGACAGAGGTGCTCCACATTCTTAATCGTTATTTTCAGGAGATGAGCAATGCCGTAGAAAGACATGGAGGTTTTATCAATAAATTTATTGGCGATGCGATACTTGCTATATTTGGCACTCCCATGCCATTGGAACATCCGGTGAATACTGCCATTGACACCGCCACAACTATGGCCAAGAACCTAAGTTCCTTAAATAAGGAATTTCTCAATGAAGGATTACCAACCCTGAGAATGGGCATCGGGATTCATGTAGGTCAAGTACTTGCCGGGAATATTGGGTCCTTGAGTAGGATGGAATATACTGTCATCGGTGATACAGTAAATATTGCCTCTCGCGTGGAAGGTCTTTGCAAGGGAACTGGTAAAGACTTATTAATCACAGAAGCTTGTTTTCAGAAATTAGACCCGGAAGGACAAATGCGTTTTCAATATCTAGGAGAATTCGAACTGAAAGGAAGATACAACAAAGAGAGAATTTATTTTTAAATCTCGGTTGCGCGAATACCCGAGTTATGCTATTTTTTCCACTATGAAAGTTCAACTTCTTGTCCTTCTCGCAATCCTAGCTTTTTTTTCTTTCCATTGTAGCGAAAAAATAATCAGCAGACAGGATATCTTGGATTTGTTAGAAGATGACAAAGGTTCGGCGGGAGGGAATCCGTCTACCTCTTCCAATTCGAACTCGGACAATAATCCGAACAATACTCCGATTTCTAATTCCCAAAACCTCGATTATTACGGTTTGACCAATTCACCGACTGGAACGACTACAGGTGGTTCCATAGGCTTTCCAGCAGGTGCGAATCCTACTGGTCGTTAAGGTATCAAGTCTCCACTTTAACTACTTAATGTAATCAAAAAAGTCATCCATCAGCGGTTTAAAACACGAACGAAGTGTGACCTTGGCCACTCGCTCATCCTTTGGTCCATAGTTCAGAATGATGTCGTTGGGATCTCGAATGAAGGAAAAAATCTTTTCCACTAAGAATGTCGCGCTTCCATCTCTGATCGTGATCTTGTACTGGAATTCATGCTCATTGGCATCCACTTCGCCTACTCCGTAAGGCACGTAACATCGAATTAGACCTACACCTTCGATCCTTCCTGATTCTGCATTTTCCTTTTGGATTTTGGAAGTTTCAGGAGATAATTTGTACTCCAGCCATTGTTTCGCCTTCAGATACGACCTTCCTCTCTGGTAGGTCTTATTTTCCTTTGTTTCCTCTATCGTGCGATACTTTCCAGAAACAATCCAGAGACGTAGGCACATAGAATCAGAGAAGAAGAAAAAAAAGGCAAATAAAAGGAATATTTTTTTAAGCATTACTAGGAGCCTTCTTTTTCAACATCACTTGGGCAAAACAAATCTTCGCAAAGGTCAGAAATTTTCTCCTTATTCGGGCCGCCTCCTGGAAAAGGAATGACGTTATCTGGCAAATGGATCGGGAACTGGTTTTTATTATTGATCTTATGTCTCTTGGACTCGATTCTATCTATCACATTTATATCATCGGGATTTGGCACCCTCAATCTGGAGTGAGCATTTTAAAAAGATGACTCGCAATTGATTTTCTCGAATTAAAAATTGGATTGAATTCCATGAAATTTCAGTCTGAAATCTAAGGAAATAAGGGAAGGATTCCGAAACAAATGCCCGATTTTGATCGAATCGATCTAATGAATTTTGCTATCTACGGTAATGATTATGACTCTCAGTGGGATGAGATCCGTGCCTATCTAAAATCCAGTGCGACAGCACAAAGGGAATTAGAGGAAATTAAAAGATCTCTCCCCTCTCAGTCGTCAATGGTTAAAAAAAGACGTGATGTTTTGTCTATAGGGGAACCCGGAGATCTAAACGATCCCAATTCACCTAACAGAAGCTCATCTACATCAGACGCGGACCACCAAGGTAAGTCTTGGTGGAAAAAAATAATCGGAGACTAATAATGGAAAACCCTATCGTAGATCAGGCTAAAAAGAACGTTGAGAACATCAAAAAGTTCATTACACCATTTTTCAATTTAGCCGTGACGACGAACGTATATGGATACCATAACATTGTCCCCACAGGAAAGCTCATCTTAACTTGCAATCATAGAAGTGATATGGATCCTTTTGTGATTGGTTCTGCGTTTCCAAGATTCATCTCTTGGATCGCGGCTGAGTATACGACACGGATACCTTTGTTTAAAGATTTAGTGGAAAAAACGGGAACGATTCCCATGGCCATCGATGGAAATATTTCGATGTCTAGCATTAAAAAAGTCCAACAAGTTTTTAAAAATGGGGATGTCTTGGGAATTTTCCCTGAAGGTCATGATTACATGGTTAAAAATGACTTTAACGGGCCTTTGGCGAATTTCCACCATGGTTTTGCTGCTTTTAGCCTTAGAAACAAAGTGGATGTCCTTCCCTCGGTGATTATTCCAGATGAAGAAACTATTTCTGATTACCCGATACCCCCACTAGTCAGATCTTTCATGGGTATGCCCAAGGAAGTTTGCGATATCAAGAAGCGAGTTGTATATAAAAAAGTGAATCTAGTGTTTGGTGAAGTCATCAATCATAAAGATTATTCTCACCTACCTCTGGAGCAAGGAATGGTCGCCATTTCTAATGAAGCCAAAAGAAGAATGGGCGACCTCCAAAAAGCAGATTTTCTAAAAAAGTAAAATTATACTTCGACTGTCCCGCTAAATACTTCCTTGGCGGGTCCTGTCATGATGATATTGCCTTCTTCTTTCCATTCGATTTCAAGTGTCCCGCCC
>Ga0209277_10000749_pt1 | contig 16301 bp, 8 predicted proteins | sample JI81AbrownDNA_FD_187503 | JGI IMG/M metagenome (GOLD analysis project Ga0209277, IMG submission 187503) | Wastewater effluent complex algal communities from Wisconsin, to seasonally profile nutrient transformation and Carbon sequestration -... | ecosystem: Engineered > WWTP > Effluent > Algae... | reverse complement strand
AGAAAAGTGGCAACATCACGGGTATCGACTGGGAATTACAAACTATCAGAACTCAGCAGAAACAAAAAGTGATGAAGTAGTATCCTGAGTAAATCAAATACCTTGCGCTGATAATGTCAACCAAACACCAAAGCTATATACTGGACAATACATCCGTTCAATGGTAGTAACTACTTTACTATTAAAATGCCTGAATTGTGTTCCTTCGAAGCGGTGTGTCCGTCACTATGGTTATATAGCCGGTGGAAATTTCACGAAGGTGCGGAGAAGGGGGACGGAAGGTATGCACTCCCGGATGCTGCCATTGCACATCAAAATTCAAAACCTCTTTATAGGTAGTGAAGTGTGGTGTTCGTGGAGTACAATAAAAAAGCCCCGATAACGGGGCTTCGTGGGCGGTGAGGGACTTGAACCCCCGACATCCTGCTTGTAAGGCAGGCGCTCTGAACCAACTGAGCTAACCGCCCTTTTCCTCAAAAGGGAGCGCAAAAATACAATTCTTTTCCGTTGTAGCCAAGCTCTTTTTCCGTTTTTCGGAAAAATATTTTCCATCGTTCTTATGCTACCGGCTCTACTCGACGTATTTCTTTCACAGCTGCGATCAAAAAACGTTCGATACCGCCGCGGAGCGTCATCATGTACATCGGACAGGTCTTGCATGCTCCGAGCATGCGTATTTCGGCAACGCGTGTCTCGACTTCATAGCGCACAAATTCCACATCGCCGCCGTCCTCCTGCAAATACGGTCGCATCTCCTGCAAGGCGCCGACAATGCGCTCTTCTATCGAGTACGAATACTCTTTGGATGGTGTATGTTCCATGTTTTATTGTAAGTAAGGTAAAGTAATATCCGTAAATCGACGTACATATCCGTCGATTCCTAAATCGAAATCTGCACGAGCGGCTGTGCTGATGCCTGAAGATTCGCCCGACGCACCTGACGCACAAGCGCTGCGGTAATATTCCTCAATATCTCACCCTGCGCGAATTCTTCGGGATTGAGCACTACCGGCAGACCTTCGTCTCCGCCGGCGCGCGTGCCGAGCGTGATGGGGACTTCACCCAACAGCGGAACACCATTCTCGTCGGCGACTGTTTTTCCGCCGCCTTGACCGAAGATATAGTACTTGTTGTTCGGTAATTCCGGCGGAGTGAAGTAGCTCATATTTTCAATAATACCAAGAACTTCGACATTTACCCGCTTGAACATCGAGATGCTGCGCCGCACATCGCTAAGCGAAATTTCCTGCGGGGTGGTCACAATCACTGCGCCTGTGAGCGGCACCCGCTGCGTGAGTGTCAATTGTACATCACCCGTGCCCGGCGGGAGATCGAATACCAAAAAGTCCAACTCTCCCCAATTAATCTGTTCGACCAAAGTATTAAAATACCCTGCGAGCATCGGCCCGCGGAGAATTGCTGCCTGGTCGCGCTGCATCACAAACCCAATCGAGGCGACCTTCACACCATAGCGTTCGTTCGGCTGACCGATAATACGTCCGTCGGGGAGCTTTTCTGCCTCAAGCTGATGCCCGACCATATCAAACATTGTTGGCGCGCTCGGTCCGTAAATATCTGCATCTAAAAGACCTACACTCGCACCTTTCATGGCAAGAGCTGCCGCAATATTGGCGGCAATCGTCGATTTCCCGACGCCGCCTTTGCCGGAAGCGACGGCGATTAAATTCCGTACATTTGGGAGTACGCTCATCGAGCCGGTGCGGTGAACGTCTTTTTCGCGGACAAACACGACGGGCGTCAATGCCGGTACGGCGCTTTTTGCTGCCTCGCAACACGCACGGTCGATGTCAGCGGCGATCCACTGAATAGGCGGCGTGAGCTGTAGGTAAATTTCTGCTGTAGTTTCTTTGATTTCTATCGAATGAATTGCACCGAGATCAGAGAGAGTTTTGCCAAAATCAGGGTCCGAAACCTCGCCTACCGCACTGTGCAGGCGCAAGAGTTGTTCGTCTTCAGTCATGAGTTTTTGAGGTGTGAATTGTTAAAAAAATAACTAAATCATGCGCAAAATTACCAAAACTTGACTACTTTTCAGGCAAACATACAATTTGAGGCAAAAAACCTTTTGATAAAAGGTACTCTTATCGTAGTTTTGCCGTCCGTTTAATTATAGTGTTTAATTTTTACCAAATCTTTTGGAGTATTACAATGAAAAAATTTACAATTCTACTTGTTCTTCTTTGTGCAGCGCTGTCCGTTGGCTCGGCGCAGGTGCAGAAGAGAACAAGTTTCTCTTCCGTACCTGATGCGCATATTAGCGCGACTCCGACGGCTGCAGTACTTTCGACCAATCTTCCACTTGTCGGGAAGTCTAATCGCGGTGCCGGTGCTCCGGTACATTCATCTTTTTTATCGCCTGCCGAAGTGGTACGAGCCGGCTATTCTGCCCCGCAGGATGATTCGGGATGGATTATTTCTAATGCGGTTCCTGGACAAGGTTTCCTTTGGGGAGCTGGTATTTGCCAGGTACCTTCAAAAGTCAATTTACGTAATGCACAAGGCGCAACTGTTGAAAACAGTGTGATTGGTTTTGCTCAATTCTTCCCGCCTGATGCGACCAACCGCCCCGGAAAATTTACGATTGATACCGTTGCCTTACGTCCGTTCCAATTCCCTAACGGTGGTAATGTAAAGCCACCTGTTAAGCAATCGGTGCTTCTATTTGGCTATGCTGTCAAAGCAAATCTTCAGAGCGCAAATGGTTGGAATTTCTCGCTTAACGATCCGCTTCTCCGTCAGCTTGGCGGTGGCGAGCTCGAAATACCTGCAGATGTCATCAATACCCGCACTGTACTTACTGCCGAAAACAGATTAGAAAATATCCTCAATACCGTTGTTCCTATTCCGAACTGGGTCGTTGAGCCGGATGAGACATTCGGCTTTGTATTATACATGCAAAATCAAGAAGATTCATTGGAAATGTACGGTACATACATGACCGATGCAACTGAAAGAGACAGCACCAAAACACTCGGGTACTTCGCTCGCCGTGAGGCAACGACCGGGAATGAATTCTTGACAAAAGAGTCGTATTTCGGATATTATAACGCCAGCCCTGACTTCCAACAACAATTCCCATCCATGGTCAATCGTGCCATTAAAGCGAATTTCTTCTGTGTGACAGTCGGTAATTTAGAAACATCCTCCTCCGTCGAAACCCTTTCCGACGATGCACGCGCATTCGCATTAGAGCCGGTTACTCCGAATCCTGTCGTGGGCGCTACCAAGATTCAATTCTCCTTGCAACAGCCGTCACAAGTCTCCCTCCGCGTGACCAACTCGCTCGGTCAAGTCGTGAAAGAGCTTGCAAGCGGCGCGATGAACACCGGAACCTATTCGGCTGATTTTGATGCCAATGACCTTCCAACAGGAATGTATTACTACACACTCGTTGCCGGTACACAATCTCTTACACGTTCGATGGTCGTCGTAAAGTAAGAATTCCCTGCACTGTGTTCTCTTTTTGGGGCGTTCCAGCTTGACTGCGCGAACGCCCTTTTTTTGTACCTGTTTATTATTCAAAGGATTACTATGCGTATAGTTACGATTTGTGCCGTTCTTTTTTTTGTTGGAATTGCCTCTACCTCAGCGCAGACCTGGCGGCGTTTGATAGATGCCCCGACCTATGGGTTCGCCGCTAATCCTCAGAATCCAAACACGATCATCGTCGGTGGGCTCGGTCGCACGCTCTATCGTACCGAAGATGCCGGCAAAACATGGCGTCCGCTCTATATCGATTTCCCTGGTGGTCAATCAAGATATACCAACATCTATATTCATGCACTGGATACCAATATCGTCATAGCAGGCGGGGCAGCGCTCACGATTGACAAAAGCACCGACGGCGGTGTGAATTGGGTGTCGTCGTTCGGCGAAAATAATAAACCAAACTTTGCCACTCCGGGCGAAACCATCATAGCAGATCCGCATAATCCCGATATCATTTATACAGGCGATAATCAATCTAACCGAGTCTTTAAAACACGGGATGCAGGCGTTACCTGGGATACCGTGGCCAAGCTCGATGTGCCGTCACTTTGTACAATTGCAATTCATCCCGATAGCGGGAATATTCTCCTTGCAGGAGCTTCATCCGGTATCATTCTCAAGTCTGTTGACTCCGGTAAGACGTGGCGACGCACCGCGCATCTCCGTAAATTTGAAGATGTTGAAGTACCGCGAATTGTCTTTAGTCAGCATAATCCCCAAATTGCCTATCTCGTTTTGGCATATTTCTACTATAAAAACAGACCAAGCGGCGGCGTCTATAAAACCACCGACGGCGGCGAAAATTGGCTGCCTGCCGGACTGCAAGACACGAGCTTCTGGACAGTCGCCACCCGTAAATTCGGTAGCCGGGATGAAGTATTCGTCGGTGGATTCTCCGATGTACTCTCCGAAGATACAGCGACCGTGATACTCGGCCCGGGACTCGTACGGCGTTCGCAAGATGACGGTAATTCATGGGTTGGTGTCGATAAATCCATCGAGTGGTCGCCGGAGGGAACGAGTAAAAACATCTGGATGATGAAATTCATTGGCGATACCCCCGAGACTGAAAAATTGTACATGGCGACGGAAAAGGGCTTTTTTGTGCTCGATGCACCAAGCGATATTGATGAAAATCCCGCCGAAATCCCCGAGAAAGAGTTCGCTGCCTCCATCACACACGGCATGCTGCGTGTGAATATTCCCTCGGAGTTTATCCGTACACCACACTATGGGGTGGAAATGTTTGATCTCACAGGCGAGAAAGTATTTGAAACAAATGCCCATTCTTCTGCCCGGGAATTTGTACTGCCTGCAATGGCAAAAGGTGTGTACTGCTGTCAATTCACGAGCAGGGAGAACAAAAAAAGTGTCGTCGTGATTAATGAATGATCTACGGTTTCAGTTCTAAATAAACGTGCTTTTTACCTGCCAAATCGCGGAACAAATCAGGGAACCGTGAAGTAGGAAAAATTCTTCAATCAAATCTATGCGTACGTGCTTACTGATCATACTGTTATCTTTGATGCCTCTCTGCACCTCGACAGCGCAGTGGAGGCAGCTTATTGCTGAGCCGACGTTTGGGTTTGCGGTGAACCCTCAGAACCCCAAAACCCTCTTTGTCGGCGGAATAGGTCGGCAGATATTTCGATCGTATGACGGTGGCACGACATGGGATACGCTCGTGGTAGAATTCAAGACGGGTACGACACGGTTTACGAATATTTTAATTCATCCGGTTGATACAAATATTATTATTGTCGGTGGGTTAGGATTCGGCACTATCCGCCGGAGCACTGATGCCGGTGCTACGTGGGATATCGTTCTTGAAGAGCTAAGCCCGCTCACCCTTCCCGGCGAGACAATTATAGCCGATGTGAATAATTCGGATATTATTTATGCAGGGGATTTGCGCTCGACGATTATCTATCGGAGCGTGAATAGAGGTGCAAGCTGGGACTCGATTTCTACGCTTAATGTACCTGCATTGTGTACGATTACGATGCTTCCGAACAGTACGACGATGTTTGCCGGGTGTACCGGCGGTAGTATTCAAAAATCGACCGATGCAGGCAGGACTTGGCGGCAGGTAGCGAAGGTGATTACCAATTCAGGTGATGATGCGGAGATACCGCGCATTGTGTTTAGTAAGCGTAACCCATTGGTTGGTTATGCTGTTGCCTCGTATTTTTATTATCTTTTGCGTCCGAGCGGCGGACTTTTTAAGACGGAGGATGGTGGTGACACCTGGCGGCTGATTGGCTTTGCCGATACGAGCTTGTGGTCACTTGCCGTGCGTACGTTCGGTGCGGAGGATGAGGTATTTGTCGGTGGCTATACCGATGATTTTGGCGCTCCTCAGCGTGTGCCGGGTCAGGGCATTGTGCAGCGTTCGCAGAATAGCGGGAGCAGTTGGCTGAGAATAGATCATCGCATCGACTGGATTGATACAATTCATCGAAATGCATGGATGATGAAATTCGTAGGCAATACGCCGGAAACGGAACGGCTGTTCATGGCGTCGGAGGCAGGGTTTTTTGTCATGGATGCGCCGAGCGGAGTCGAGGATTATGTTCCCCCGCAACCAGCTACAGAGTGGAATGCTCAAGTACGCGCAGGAATACTCACGATTACATTTCCTCACGATTATATCGGAAAAACTGATGTGCAGGTGCGTCTGACTTCGTTGATTGGGGAACGGATTTATGAGGGAATTTCCCGGGGAATGAATACGTTTAGGGTGGAGAATTGTCCGAAAGGCGTGTATTTCTGTGAGATTTCCGACGGAATGACGCGACGGCATTTGATGGTAATGGGCGAATAAATGTTAGTATAATTATGATAATTAGTTAGCGCTGATTCCTAAAAAATAATCGATTATTTTGCAGTGAAAATAAGGTTGCCGTGCAGTGTGTGGCAGAACGATGATTATTTTCTTGCTTTCAATCGATTAAATGTATAATATTGCAGTAAGTAAACAGGTATATTATAATTTCTTTTATCAATTTTCAAAGGAGTAGAAGATGAGAATGCTTTCTACACATATTCGCAGCCGTTTTCTATGGCTGTTCTTTGCTGTTCTGCTCGGCAGTTTTGCCGGAGCGATTGGGCTACACGCTCAGGATATCGACCAAGGTGAAATTACCGAAGGTCTGGAATATGACTTTGGTATTCCGCATTGCTGGAAAGAGACCGGTGAGGCGATGCGCGGTATTTCTCCGGTGCAATTGTGGGTGTCGTCAAAAGTAGATACAAGGGTCACGATTACCAACAAAGCTCTTGGCATCAATCAGAGCTATGCAGTCACCGGCGGCAAGGTCAAGGTCATTCCTCTGACCGATGCTTTGATGAATTTGCAGAGCGAAGTTTCGAAGCCGTTCGGCGTACACCTCAAGGCCGATGCACCGGTCGCTCTGACGGTCTTCATCAGCTACCGCTGGTCGGGCGAAGCATATCGCGTGATCCCGGTCGATTGGCTCGGCAAGAGATATTACACTCTCAATCTTTATCAGGATAAAACAGACGTTATCCGTCCTTCTCAGATCCTGATCGTGGCGACAAAAGATGAAACAAAAGTAAAATACACCCCTTCTGTTCCTACCGAACGTGGCACACCGGCCGGAAAAACAGCCGAAGTTACCCTCCAAAAAGGCGAGACCTATTTAATTCAGGCACAGCAAAATAGCGAGTGGACATTTACCGGTGGTGATTTGTCGGGGACGTATATTGAGGCAAGCGAGCCAATCGGCGTGATTTCCGGTCATACCAAAGGAGCATTCCCGCGGTATAATGCAACGATGCTTGGGCGCCCGGCGAACTTCATGCGCAATATGATTATTGATATGATGTGGCCGGTCGAGCTCTTGGGCACGGAATATATCTCCGCTCCAATTAAATACATCAGCCGCACCCGTGGGGTGGATCCTGATGATTATGGAGATTTGATTCGCTTCGTCGCTACCGAAAAAAACACACAACTCTATCAAATGCGGCAGGATGGAACAGGTGCTTTCCCGATAGGAAAGGTACTCGACAAAGGTGAATACCATGATATCGTTAATCAGGAAGCGGCGGCACATTATCGGAGCAACAAGCCGGTACTCGTCGGTCAATACGGCAAAGCATGGCGGAATCAGGTCGTCGGCGGTGCAAAAGGCGAGAATCCTCTCAATCCTTCGCGAAACGGCTGCGGAATGATGCTTGTCCTCGCTCCGATCGACCATTGGACAAGCTATACGACCTTCAAATCTGCCGATAATCTTGATAATTTCTGTTATGTGACCTTTGCCAGCGCTGATGAACCAAACTTGGTCTTCAACGGAAAGAGCTTCCGGTCGTTCTTCGGTTCGTCGATCAAGCAAATTGCAGGCACCAATTACAGCTATGCTGTCAAGCAGATTCCAGCCGGTGACAATACGGTCGAAGGGTCCAACGGCGCAAAATTCGCATGCTATGCTTATGGAAATTATGACTATACCAAGGACGGATTTGCTTATGGCTATCCGACGGGTATGAACTTCGCGACGAAATGTCCGGACAGTCTCATCGTGGTGGACAACATAGTCTGCGGCAATGTCAAAGGACTCGCCACGGCACTTCCCGATACCTCCGAATGTGCACAGATATTCAGTGTGCGCATGGTAGATGACCAATCTAAAAACTATACCTTCCGCCTTGATGACAGCTTTGTCTCAGGTGCGAAAGTAGCTCCCTATACTCTCACGGTGAAAGATCCACGTCAGCCGGCTATCGGTGTGGTGAAGATTCTCTCCCGCTCCGGTCGTTCGATTACCAAAACGTATAATTATATACCGGAACAGCTTACCGCGACGCCTACACTGATTAATTTCGGTACCATTGCTGCCGGTGATACGCTGTGCCGCTCTATTACTCTGACCAATCCAGGTTCTGTACCGGTGACCGTCAAGTCATTACGCATTAAACTCGCTCAAAAAGAATTCTTTATCAAGCCGGGCAATTTCCCGATTACTATCGACCCGAAATCATCTGCATCCGTTGAAGTCTGTGCATCGGCATTCGAGCAAAAAGAAACCACGGTTATCGACTCCGTTCTTGCCGAACTCTCCTGCTACGATCAGCCGATTGCAGAGCTCCGCGTGCGTAGTGAAAAGCCGAAAGTATTTATCACCGATGTGAATTTTGGTGAAGTACCGGTTAATACCGAACGCAAGCTCAATGTCGATATCAAGAATGTATCCGATAAAGTAGATGTTGTCCTAACGGCAATTGATAATTGGTCGGATAAGCAGCACTTCCTCCGCACCGAGAATCTGAACTTCCCGATTACCCTCAAGGCAGGTGAGACCTATACCTTCCAGGTCGTCTATAACCCACTGACGGAAATCAATATTCAGCATTCGACCCGCGCTACATTTACGGTCAATACCGATATTATCAAAATTTACTCCGACTGGACAGGTACCGGTATCGAGGCAGGTCCGGTCATCACGGGATTCGACTGGAAAGAACGCCGCGTACTTGATAATTTTGTGGATAATACTACAAAAACCGACGGCTACGAAGCTACGATCGAATACGGAAATACCGGTAATACTCAACTGACGGATGTGCAGTTGACGGTATCCGGCGCTGACGGACAGTATTTTACCGTGCCCGTCAATGAAGTGCCGAGAGCACTCTCCAAGGGGGACCCGATGCGTCAGATGAAGGTCTTCTTCAAGCCGGAATGGGTCATTGGCAGCCGCGCAGGTGAGCGTCCGTATGAAGTAACGCTTACTCTCAGCGGCAGCGGCAAGTCAGCGACGGCGAAGCTAAACGGTGTGGGCGTGCAGCCGCATATCGAAGTACTTGATACACTTCGCTTTGGAAGCTTGGCAGTGAATTCTTCGAAGTCCGACAACAGTTGGGCAAAGAGCACCGGTTCGATGAAATTATCGCTCACCGGTACTATTACCGGCATACGTGTCGCCGGCAATGATGCAGCCGCGTTTGTGATAGATCCGGGGTTCTTTACGCAGCATCCATATCCTATTGTCGTGCCTACGGGGAGTTCGATAGATGTACCGATTACCTTCACGCCGAACCAACCACGCACGGACTTTATGGCTGAATTGATTGTCGAAAGCGATGCACCTGAACAGCCGAAAACGATTCTTCTCGGTGAGGGCTTCCAAACGAGCTTCCCGGTCAGTGTCGAAGCTACCGACCATGATTTTGGCAAACAATTTATAACACTTACCAAAGATGGTCAGGTGACGATTACCAATACGAGTGCGACTATTACCGGTACTGTCATCGATATGCAGGTTGCCGGCAATGATGCCAATAATTTCCTTATCCTCTCTCCTCAGCCGCCGTTTGACTTGGGACCGGGACAAAGTATGCCAATTGATGTGCGCTTTGGTCCGACCCAAGAGCGTTCTTTCGATGCGCGGATTGATTATACCGTCAAGTGGGCAGCTCCACAGACGCCGAATTCAATGGCTGTTTCCAAGCTCGTAGGTGTCGGTGAAGTGATTCATTCATTGGTGAAAATAGGTGAATATCATGCTTTGCCGGGTGAGAATATTACCGTGAATTTTGAACTCAAAGATGCAAATATGGATGTAGCCGATGTGCGTGAATTCAAAGCATTTGTACGCTATAATCCTCTCATGGTCTCGCCTAAGCTCGGCGCTGAGAATATTATTACCAAGGGTACGCTGACCGATGGCTGGAGAGTGCTTTCAGCCGAGCCAACGCCGAATAAGGGTGAATTCTATGTCGATATCGTGCAGGAAGATGCCACTAAGCCGGGATTACGCGGCTCGGGCACGCTTTTCTCGTTTGATTTCTTTACGTACCTGAGTGTCGAAAAAACCATGCCTATCCCCTGCGAGATGCAGCCAATTGCCCGTCCGTATGTGTTTGTCGATAATCTTCCCGGATTGCTGACTATTGACCCGAGCTGCGCTTCGCAGATACGTGCAGTCGTCGGTACCGGCTCGACGTACACACTCAGCGCGATGAATCCGAATCCCGCCACAGGTACAGCAACGATAGAATACTCTATCGGGCTCGCCGCTCGAACCGTGCTTGCTGTGTACAATATGACCGGCGAACGCGTCGCGACGCTTGTCAATCAAGTTCAGCAGCCGGGTTCGTATGAAGTGAGCTTTGACGTACAAACACTCGGTCTGCCATCAGGCGCATATTCGTATCGCCTTGAGTCCGGACAGTTTATGGATGTAAAGCCATTGATTATTCAAAAATAATCGGTCGCGGATATACACAAAAAACCTCTTCCCGAATGAACACGGGAAGAGGTTTTTTTATGAATAGACGAATACATTACAATGCGCCGACGAGCGCTGCCAAATGTTTGGGCGGATGGGCAAGGAATTCTCTCCGATATGCTGCCTGACATATCACCCACGACTTGTTTAATTCTGAAATGTTTCCGGAAGCGATGAGGGATTTAAAGAGTAATTCGTAGCCGTCATCCTGCACACGATCGACGTCGAGGATTTTGCGGGCATGAATAATCGACTGTGCGGTATTATTCTGAGATAAATAATAGTTGCCGACGGTGGTAAGGGTGTTGAGAAAGAGCTCTTTGAGTAATTCACGTTCAAAACTTGACCAATCTTCGAGCGAGTCTTCTTTCAGAAAGTCGCCCTTATAGAGGGCAATTGCCTGCTCGTACAGGTGGATTTGCGCTTCGGGAGTTGGTTGCTTGGGAGCTTTGCTGACGAGATCGCGGAAGGTGAGGAAGTCTATTTCTGCTCCTGTGCCGAGATTGAGCATATAATTTTTACCGACAATTTTAATATACGCCGACGGCTGACGCGGCTTGATGGCGGGCTCAAGCGCTTTGCGAATATACGAAACACAGTTCCACAATGTGGGGATAAGATTTCTGCCGGCAGCATCGAGCCAGAGAATATCAATCAGCTCGTCGGCAGAGACAGATTTGCGGTGATTCAAGAGCAGAATTTTAAAAATATCCCGGGCTTTTTTGCGCTGCCAGTCGTCGCTTGTAAGTTCACGATTGCCAATCATTACCGAAAAATGACCAAACGTCTGAATACGAATGCCCGGTGTGGTTTTCGGCTTCTTGACCACTTCCGGCGGAGTGACGGTGGTCAGGACGAAACCCTGCTGCTTGAGTGAGTGGGTTTTGGTCAGGAAATCATTCGTAAGAGATGTTCTGGCAGAATTTAAGAGCTGTTGGGCTTGCTGACGTGTTTTTTGGATTTGTGCTTCGAGGAGAATTTTTTCGGCATTTCTTCGCTGTTCGGCTTTGGCGATTATTTTGGTTGTATCCAGCAATTGACGGGTATAGCGCGCAGCCGACGCGGTATCTCCGAGGTGCGTTGTAATTGATACCAAGTGCTCAAGGGTGGATTGGAGGAGAGCATGGGAGTCAATGCTGCGGGCAATTTCCAATGCCTGGAGCGTGTAGGTGAGCGCTTCGGAGTGCAGGTCAAGCTTCTTGTGGCAAACGGCGATGAGCAGTAGTGTTTCAGCTTCGGCATCTTTTACCGAAGAGGTATGACAGAGATGATAGCTTTTGCGGGCATATTCGAGTGCGGTGTGAAGATCGCCATTTTGCTCAAAGATACTGGCGATATTGTGCAGCGTGTATGCCTCGCCGACGGGGTCTTCGAGAGATGAATAAATCTCAAGTGCGCGCATTGCATAGCTGAGGGCGAGGGAGTCATTGTGCATTTTGCCGTAAATGCAGCATGCATAATTAAACAGTGACGGCAGAAGTCTTTTGCGTCCGATGTGTTCGGCAAGCGCTATACTGCGCATTGTGTAGTCAAGAGCGCCGGTATAATTCCCGAGATGAAAATATACCGAACTGATATTTGCCAGGATACTGCTTTCGGCTGCCTGATCGCCGCATCGCTCTGCGACTGCAAGCCCCTCGCCGGAATACTCAAGCGATGTTGTAAAATCGGAGAGTCGAAAATACAGCTCTCCTAAATTACTGAGTGCTTTGGCGGTATGATCTTCGAGATTGAATTTCCTGGCAAAGGCGAGCTGCTGCTCTGAATAATGAATTGCCTGAGAATAGTCGCACAGGGTGTGATAAATAATGACAATATTGCCTAAGACACGGAGCGTTTCGTGTTCGAGCCGCGCAAGCTCAAGAATAGAATACGCATTGAGAAATTCTTCCAACGCTTCATGCAGGCGTCCGGTGGCATAGTACACCGACCCTATTCCCTGCAATGCGAGTGAAATTTTGAGGGAATCACCGACCTCCTGAAAAATATCGAGTACCTGATGAAAGATGGAATGTGCCTCATCATACTGCACCAATCGAAAGACGATTTTACCCGTTGTAATCAGGGCGTCTCCTTTCCCGGTCGGGTAGTTATGTGCTGTCGATTGCTCCAATGCCTGAGTGGATAATCGCCGCGCTTCTTCTATTCTTCCTGCTTTGAATTCAGCATCTGCCATGCTGTTGATGCGGTCTATTTCGGCATGAATGGAAGGTAGAATTGATGTATGCATTGTCATTGGTAAGGGAATTAGCAGAAAGTAAATCGTGTATGGGTATAATTACAGGAACGCAAGCTTCTCCAAAAATCTTGGAGGCGCTGTTCCTAACTCTTTCTTATAAAACAGTTGGCATGATTTCCATGCTTTTGCGAGCTCGGAGAGCTGATGATTGCGGATGAGTGCCGTAAAGAGCAGCTCATATCCATCCTCATAGACTCTGTCTGCTTCGAGTGCTTTCCGCGCGTAGGTAACTGCGTTGGTCAGATTTCCGTTGGCCACATGAAAGGTACCAATTTCGATCATTGCATGCAAATACATTTCTTTCATGGATTCGCGCTCGAAGCTTGCCCATTCTTCGAGGGCATCTTCTTTGAGAAAATCGCCATGATAGAGCTCACTTGCCTGCTCATAGAGTTGAATTTTCGCTGCTGTGGAATTTTGCTTTTTCCCGCGAGCTATGAGATCTTTGAAGGCAATATAATCTATTTCAGCGTCGGTGCCGAAGTCGAGGAGATAATTTTTACCGGCAATTTTGATATAGGTCGAAGGTTCGCGCGGCTTGAGCTCGGGTTCGAGTGCTTTGCGTATGTACGTCACACAATTCCATAGAGTTGGAATGAGATTTCTGCCGGCTGTATCTTGCCAGAGTGTATCGATGAGCTCGTCGGCTGAGACGGATTTTCGGTGATGTATCAGGAGAATTTTGAAGATATCGCGTGCTTTCTTGCGTTGCCAGTCTTCGCTGTTGATTTCACGCCCATTGATTGTAACGGCAAAATGTCCGAGAGTATGAATTGAGATTTTGTGTGTCGTGCCGGGGTTGGGCTGGGGAGGTGGATAGATGTCTTGAGCAAGGGCAAAACCCTGCTGCTTGAGCGAGGATGTTTTCTGTAAAAAATCGACCGGCAGTTTGTGTCTCGTATTGGTGAGTACTTTTTCAGCGTGAGAGCGGGTTTTTTGGAACTGAGCTTCGAGCATAAGCTTTTGTGCATTTGTGCGTTGCTCTTCTTTCGCGATGATGGTGGAGGTCGCGTCGAGGCGTTGGGAGTACGTGACGGCGCGGGTGCTGTCATTGACTAGTTCTGCCAACTGCAGCAATTGCCGCAGAGCCGAAAGCAGCAGGGCATGGGAATTAATATTCTCGGCGATGGCGAGGGCTGACTCGGCTGTTTCGATAGCAAGCGGGTAGTGATGCATTCGTTGGTAGGCGGCTGACATGAGAAGAAGCGAGTCGGCTTCTCCTTCTTTTGTCGAGGATTCGCGGTGCAGCAGGCAGCTTTTTTCTGCATAATTGAGAGCGATACCGGAGTCACCGTTGTGGTTGAAGATGCGCGCGATATTCATGAGAACATTAGCTTCGCCGACCCTGTCTGCGAGTGTGGTATAGATGGCAAGTGAGCGCATCGCATAGTCGAGAGCGAGAGAATCATTATGCATCGAGCGGTAAATGGAGCAGATTTGATTGTAGCAGTGAGCCAGATGACGTTGGTCTTTGTTATGTTCCGAAATTGCAATGCTTTGCATCATCGAGTCGAGTGCTCCGGTGTAATTGCCGAGCTGTAAATAGACGGAGGAGATATTACCCAATATCCAGCTTTCGGCATTGGTGTCTTTTTTTTCGACAGCGCGGTCGAGTCCCTGAGAATAATACGACAGTGAGGTCGCATAATCTCCGAGATGAAAATAAGTACTCCCAAGACTGTTGAGTGCTTTGGAGATATGAAATTCATTCGAAAAATGTAGTCCGAGAGTGAGCTGCTTCTGCGCATATTCGATTGAATAGTAGTATTCACCGAGCAGTTTATACGTATAGGCGATATTTCCGAGCAATGCAATAGAATGGCGTTCGAGTCCGGCGAGCTCGAGAACTGCATAGGCATTGAGATATTCTTCGAGCGATTCGAGGAGGCGTCCGGTAGAGAAGTAAACATTGCCGATGCCTTGCAGAACCCGTGAAATACCGAAAGAGTCGCCTGCTTCCTGAAAAATATCGGCTGCCTCGCCCAGAGCTGCGAGCGCATCATCATACCGGAGCAGATTGCTGTATGCCCAGCCCAAATTCCAGAGAGCTCGTCCTTTTTCGAGAGGGAATACATGTACAGTTGCCAGTCGGAGGGCTTTTTCGCCGAGCGTGAGTGCATGCTCGTATTCGCCATTCGAGACAGCATTCATCGCCTGTTCGTTGAGCTCACTGATAGTAGTGAGTATGGGAAGCGATGAATCGGTCATAATCATGAGCATGCAAGTCGAGAGAGGAAATGACAAAAGATCAATAATAACAAATAGAGAGAGCTCCTTCTGCAAAGCAGGGGAACAATTATTGAAACAGCATCAGGATCGTTGAGCGAGCTTTTCGAGGAATTTTGGAGGCGCTATGCCGAGTTCTTTTTTATAGGCAGCTTGGCATGCTTTCCATGCTTTCGAAAGTTCTGAGGATTGACCATTGTCTGAGAGTGCTGTGAATAAGATCTCATACGCTTCTTCATAGACTCTGTCTGTTTCGAGTGCTTTGCGTGCAGACGATAGCGCCTGAGGCAATCTACCGGAATCCAGATAATGATTCCCCAGCAGAATAAGCGTCTCTAAGTACTGTTCTTTCAAAGACTCTCGCTCATAGCTTGCCCATTCTTCGAATGTATCTTCTTTAAGAAAATCGCCGGTATAGAGCGCGACGGCTTGTTCCATAATACTTATGGTGTCGGCAGTAATTTTATTCTCAGGAATTTTTGCCAGTAGAGTCCTAAATTCTTTATAGTCGATGGACGCATCTGTGCCGAGGTCGAGCATATAGGATTTGTCCATGATTTTAATGTACGACGATGGCGTGTGTGGCCTGATATCCGGCTCAAGGGCTTTACGGATATACGACACAGAATTCCAAAGAGTAGGAATAAGATTCTTACCGGCTGAGTCCGGCCATAAAAAGTCGATGAGCTCATCAATCGTTACAGACTTGCGATGATTAATGAGAAGAATTTTGAAGATGTCGCGTGCTTTTTTACGCTGCCAATCATCAGCTGAAAGCTCGCGTCCGTCGATAGTTACGGCGAAGCGACCGAAGGTTTTGATGGTAATGGTATGAGTACTGGACGCGGTAGATTCTGCCCGTGCATTGGGAGCGAGAATGAACCCTTGGTTCTCGAGTGTTACGGTTTTTTTGAGCAGCTCTCCGGCGAGGGAAGCGGTAGAATTTGCCGAAGAAGCGGTGAGTATCTGGGCTTGTTTCTTGGTTTTTTCGAGTTCGGACTCTGCCAGACGTTTTGCTGTGATTGTATTCTGTTCGTCTCGTTTAATGAGCTTTGCCAGTGCTTTTCGCT
>Ga0209277_10000748_pt1 | contig 16307 bp, 16 predicted proteins | sample JI81AbrownDNA_FD_187503 | JGI IMG/M metagenome (GOLD analysis project Ga0209277, IMG submission 187503) | Wastewater effluent complex algal communities from Wisconsin, to seasonally profile nutrient transformation and Carbon sequestration -... | ecosystem: Engineered > WWTP > Effluent > Algae... | reverse complement strand
CAATTCGTCGGATGTTTCCAATGCTGTTGCCAGGTCGGGGATAGTCATTTCAACTCACCGCATAGTCAGGGCCAGACAAGCCGGCGCGTGCATCATGGTAGCGCGATTGCGTCTGCAATCGGGCCAATGTTTGTTCATCGCGGCCCATCATGGGCCGCAATACGGAAATATCCGGCTTTGCACGGTGTTCGCAAGCTTTCAGACTATCGGCAACGAGAGTCGGTGCGCAGACCAGAACTACATCGCAACCGGCATCCAGATGGGCATCAATGCGACTGCCGACACCACCGACACCGGTTGCAGCGGCCATCCCGATATCGTCGGAAAAGATAACACCCTCGAAACCCATTTCCTGACGCAATATCTCGTTCAACCAACGCGGCGAATAGCCCGCAGGTTCGGGAGCCACTTGCGGATAGGTCACATGCGCCATCATTACCGCTTCCGCGCCTGCCTTGATGCCCGCTTCAAACGGCAATAAATCTTCTGCACGCAACACTTCGAGTGGACGATCATCCACCGCCGCATCGAAATGGGTATCTTCCAGCACCGAACCATGGCCCGGAAAATGCTTTATCGTGGCCGCCATGCCGGCTTCATGCATGCCCTGAATATAAGCTTGCGTAAACGCTGCAACGACCGATGGCGATTCGTGAAAGGCACGATCGCCGATGGCGCGATTGCCACGACCCAAATCGACAACAGGTGCAAAACTCAAATCCAGTCCTAGCGCACGAATTTCGCTGGCCATCAACCAGGCATGTTCTTTCGCTAGCGCCAAAGCCGCTTGTGCATCTTGCGCATAGTGCTGGCCAAAACGAACCAGAGGCGGCAAGCGGAAAAAACCATCGCGGAACCGTTGCACCGGACCACCTTCCTGATCAACGCAAAGCAATTGCGGTTGTGCAGCGGTATCACGAATGGATTGTGTCAGTTCTATGACCTGATCACGCGAAGCAAAATTGCGGGTAAATAAAATCACGCCTGCGCACTGCGGATGTTGCAGCCATTCGCGTTCGTCCTGCGTCAGTTCTTTTCCGGAAACACCAATGACTAGCATGCTGCTTTTTCCTCTGCGGTCCATTGGGCGAAAGGTCGCTCGGCCAATGCCAAATTGTAATATCGAATTTTATCGGTGACTTCGGCACCGCACCATGCCGGCCTCTCAAAGACCGCATCGGCATCGGGCAGTTCAATCTCGGCAACGATCAGCCCCTTGTTATCGCCAAGAAACTCATCGACTTCCCAGACAAACCCATCGTGCTTGATGTAGTTGCGGTGTTTATCAATCAAGCCGCCGACGCATAGTTTCAGTAAAGCCTCGGCATCTACTACCGGAATTTCATAGTCGAATTCCTGACGGGTATGACCAAGCTCACGCGATTTCATATTCAGGAAAGCCTGTTCGCCGGCAATGCGTACCCTCACCGAGGCTTTCTGGGTTCCTTCTCGCATCGCATTCATGTCGTTCAGATAACCCTGCGCCATGCGCGTGGTTTTATAGACCTGAGCTTTCCACGAATCATTGACGACCAGGAATTTTTTTTCGATTTCGATGCCCATCTTATTTCTCGAACAACGCGATGGATTCGACATGGGCGGTATTCGGAAACATGTCCATCACACCCGCAGAGATCAGTTTGTAACCGCGCTCTTTGACCAGAAAGCCGGCATCGCGCGCCAGCGAAGCCGGATGGCAACTGACGTAAACGATGCGACGTATATTTTTAAGCGGCATTTGCGCCAACACTTCGGCCGCGCCTGCGCGTGGCGGATCGAGCAATAGTTTGTCGAAACCTTGCTGCATCCATGGCTCGCCGCTCAAATCTTTAGCCAAATCTGCCGCATAGAATTCGGCATTGGTCAAACCGTTCAACACCGCGTTGTCGCGCGCACGCGCCACCAACCCCGCTTCGCCTTCAACACCAACGACCGAGGCGGCAGTGCGTGCCAGCGGCAAGGTGAAGTTGCCGAGACCGCAGAACAGATCCAGCACGCGCTCACCGGCTTGCGGATCGAGCATGGCAATCGCCTGATCAATCATTTTCTGGTTCAGTGCGGCATTGACCTGAATGAAATCCAGCGGCTTGAATGCCAGTCGAATATCATATTTCGGAATAGCGAATTCGAGATGGGTTTCCAGCGGCCACAAGGCAACAACGGAATTCACGCCGCCGGGTTGCAGAAATACCGCAAAGCCGGAATCGATCGCGAACTGTTTGAGTTTTTCGGTATCGGTGTCATTCAGCGCTTCAAGATTCCTGAAAATCAGCGCGACCGGACCATCACCGGCGATAAATTCAATCTGTGCAATCGTTCGTTTTGCATCAAGCGAATCGATCAATGCCGACAATTCCGGCAAGCGGGTGCCCAAGGCGGGAATCACGGTATGGCATATGCTGAGATCGGCAACGAAACGGGCATCGAGTTCGCGAAAGCCCACCAGGGTTTTACCTTTTTTCTCTACATGACGCACCGACAAGCGGCCTTTACGGCGATAGCCCCAGGCATCTCCGACCATCGGTGGCAAAATTGTTTCCGCTTCGACGTGGCCGATGCGGGCAAGGTTTTCGATCAACACTTGTTGCTTGGCTTCGATCTGCTTGTCTTCGGCCAAATGCTGCAGCACGCAACCGGCGCAGACACCAAAATGCTGGCAACGCGGTTCGACGCGATCTTCAGAGGCTTTCAAAACTTCCAGCGTTACCGCTTCATCGAAATGGCGGTTGCGGCCGGTTTGTTTGGCACGTACGGTTTCGCCCATCAAGGCGCCCGAGACGAACACGGCCTTTCCTTCCAGGCGGCCTACACCACGACCATCATGGGCCAGGCCGTGGATGTCGAGTTCGAATTCGCGATTGATCTTTGTTCTGCTACGGCCCACGGCATTCTTCATTAAAACGAAAGGGCGTGAATTTTCTCAAATCCACGCCCTTCTGTGTGATTTATTTTGCCTCGCCCCATGCAACTGGGGAGACGCTTACTTCTGCTTCCAGTCCCCGGCCGAGCTCTGATACCACCAGCCCGCCTTGGCATCACGAACCCATTGTTTGGCAAAGGTCTCGCGGATTTGTTTTTCCCACTCGGGATGGCCATTCGCTACCGCGATTTCGCGATATACGGCATTGCGGTCACGGTTGTCTTCGGCCACCTGCTGGGTAACGCCAACGCGGTCCTTCAAAGGCACCTTGGTGGCATCGTGCACGATGATCAGACCATCGTTGCTGAAGCCGAGCGCGCCGCCGTCAAAATGTTGGCGTAGGGAACTGGCGAAGCGTTCCGACATGCGATTCTGGATAGCCTGAATAGCCGGTGTACGGATGGTGATATCCACTTCCTGTGCGGCGGCATCGCTGATGAAAAATGAGGCCAGATTGAACGAAGGTTGCGCTGAAGCCTGCGGCATGGGTTTCGGATCGGCGGGCTTGGTTTCTTCTGTCGCTGCCTTGTCGCCGTTGATGACTTTACCGACGAACTCTTCTGCGGCTTGCTGGGCTTCCGCAGCCGGGAAATAGACATTGATGGTCACGCAGGCGCTAAGCGCCAGGAATGCCATCGCAAACAACATGGGTTTCCACTTCGAACGTTTGACGCTTTGCATACCACTCTCCCGATTGATGAAACTCATTGAATAACCGGCGCCTGGCCTTCCGTCGCCGCTTTCAAGCGTGAAACAAGGGTTGGCCAATCCACCCGCCGCCGAAAGCCTACCACTTGTATACGCGGCAAACCTCCTCCTGCGACGATGGTATAGCCGTCTCCAGCTGAACCTATGCCGTCCATGGTGCAGATATTATCTTTCAACTTGCAGCTAATCCCGATTTTTTCATAACCGAAATCATCAAAAATCTTGAGTACCTGATTTTGCAGGCCTGCCATCAAACCACTGCCGCCGACACTGGAAATATCACGTACGGCTTTCTGGCTGATTCGCCGTTTGCCTTTCCATTTGTCATCGGTATAGAACCTGGCATCGAATGCGACCGGCGACCAATCGACCAGGCGAAGGTTCTTGATATGACCATCCAGGCTGCCGGTAATCGAACCGAAATCGAAGGCCTTGGTCATCGGTTCCATGTCGATATTATCCAGGGCAACATCGGCCGATAAAGTCGGAGCAACACCGAATGGGCGTTCCATGACCAGATTCGACAAGGCAACCTCTCCGGTAAAAACCGACATTCGCAGACCTCCGTCGAGATCCAGGACATTGTCTTTATAGCGTGCATTGGGAATTTTCCCGCTGATGCTGCCGGTAAACGCGGGCCAACCCAGACGTTGCGACAAACTCGCCATATCCAGCTTTTCCATGCTCATGCCAAGTTCGAAGCGGGTTCCCAATTCGCCTTTGGGCGGTTGCCAACGAAAATGATCGACGCGAATGATGCCTTCCAGCGCCTGCACGGGGACGGCCTGGCTTAGATTCAGGCTGCCGTTTGCACTATCGAAGGCAAACTGGGCCTTATCGAGACCGATTCCGTACATCGCGCCGTTGTTCCAGGTAAACCCACTTCGTACGCTTTCGGAAAGCTGGGTCCAACGCACATCACCATTCAGACCGGCAAAGGTAAAACGTGCCTTGTTATCGATGACATTGATTCCATCGAGTTTTACATCCAGCTGTTCGAGTTGCTGATGCCTGATCGCCAACTTGGCCTGCGTGCCGCCGCTGAGGATCAAATCAGGAAATCCTGCCGGCGCCAGAAAACCGGATAAATAACGACCGCGTGCAATTCCCAGATCCGGCAATTGCACATCAAGATTCAAATCGGACATCGAACCTTTATCGTCCAGACTCGCGCTGGCTTTCATGCTTAACACCTTGGGGTCCTGCCAGGTGATCACCGGCATTACCCAGTTTGCAGCGCCCTGCTTTTGCATTTGCACTTCGATTTCTACCGGCGTTTGCGGAAACAGGACATACAAGCCCTGGGCAAGAAATTCGCCGCCTTGTGCGGTGTAACGGGTCTGAATGCGGGTTTGTTTGCCGATTTCTCGATAGTCCAGTCTCAGGCGGCCCTTCATGGCAGCGGCTGCCAGCCAGCCATCCGGAGTTTCCAGGCCAACATCATTCAATTGCAAATCCGTAGATACCTGAAACGGTGCTTTTTCTGGCGTAAATACATCGATACGTCCACCGATGCTGCCCGATGTCCATTTTCCTTCCTGCCATAGACCCGCGAGGTAGGCTTTCAGCCATTCCACCGGAATTTTCTGCAAGTCGATTCTCGATAAATCCGGAGCCGCGACGGAATTTTCATAGCGGATTTTTCTATCATTGATCCGCAGATCGACAGAAGTACCTGCGGGTGAATAATCCAGCGCCAGCGGATAGGCCGGGCTGCCGTTTCCGCGCACTTTTCCAAGGCATTGCCAACCGGCGTTTCTCGTGCGGACGAGCGGACATTGCCAATCGATATTTTTTTCGCGATACGATAAAAGTGGGAAATCAAGTGTCGCGGCACGGATGCGTAGCTGGCCAAGTGTTGCGTCCTTGGGCCAATTCAAATCGACTTGTACATTCTGCAAAGTGCCGACACCTGCCTTGATCCTCGCGATTTTCATTTTCATCACTTCTGCATTGGCCGAGTGCGCGGCCAGCAACAAAAAGAGCGGGAGTATCTTGATGATTGACTTGAATGCTTGCATGCTGTCTAGCATAGTGGTTTTTGATCAAATAATTGATGAATAAGTAAAATTCCGATGGACAGACGCATATTATTGCTTGAAGACAACACGATAAGCCGGGAGTTTTTACACGAGGCCCTGCTTTGCTTCTCAATGCACGTCGATGTTGCCGATACGCTTGCAAAAGCCTGTTCGATGGCACGCAAGAATCGATACGCACTCCTCCTGTGCGATGTCCATTTATCCGATGGTGGGCCACGGACTGTTTTCTCTGCACTGCAAAGCCTGCAGGAGAATTCGCTGATAGTCGCCATTACCGCCGATGCCAGCCCGGAAGGGAAAGAGTTTTTGCTGGATATCGGTTATCGGGAAGTCTGGTGGAAACCGATTCCGATGATTGAATTGCAAAACCAGGTTGCACGAATCCTCGACATCGGAATCGCGACTGCTTCAAACGACTCACCTTTTTTGCAATGGGACGAAGCCGCAGCCATGCGTGCCGTCGGCAATAATCAGGCAACACTCGACGCGCTCAGAGTTCTGTTTCTGGCCGAACTGCCTCGGCAGGTAAAAACAATCGAACAGGCCTTCAAAACTGCAAATCATGCCGAACTCAAGGCCGAATGCCATAAATTATTGGCCGGTTGCGGCTTTGTCGGTGCATCCCGCCTTGGAAATAGCGTGCGAGAACTTTGCGGCAAGCCCGACAAGACTGAAAAAATGGATGCCTTTGCACAGGAAGCAAGGAAATGCCTCGAGTTGCCTTAGGTAGCTTTGCCGACCCTTGCCAACTCCCCCATCAGGCCCCACGACTTCAACTCGACATTGCCGAGTTGTTCCTTTATCAAGCCACGCATTGCACCGCGTAATTCCTGGAGTTGCTCGTTCACCGGCATCTGGTCATTCGCAAGAGCTATCAATGCGGCACCCGTGACAGTACCGGCACTATGCCTGTTATCCCTCACCGGCCCATGCTCGATATCGATCCGATAACGTGCTGCAGGATCACACTCCTGGCCATCATGCGTTACATCGAGAGCAAAACCGACACCAATCGCCTGCAGCAAATCGCGTTCAAAACGGCGCAAGGTCCATGCCAGGGATTCCTGCCTGGCCAAGCGATTTCTGGTTTCCTGATAAAGCTCGAACACCTCACGCGCAGCATCCTGGCGTGGTAAAAGTTTCAACAACAGCTCGTGAATATAAAATGTCGAGAGCAGATAGTCGCCCTGAAGGCGCGGCGCCACGTCCAGCGTTTCCACCTGCTGCATGCTAGCCATTTCGCCTTTCAATTGATAATCAAGCCGGACGTATTGCATTGGCTGCAAAGCCGCACGTTGATTATGTTTTTTGGCACCGGTCATGCCGCGTGCCACCAAGGCGAGACGTCCGTAATCCTGAGTCAAAACTTCGACGATGAAGCTGGTTTCACGCCAGGCGCGCGCATGCAACACAAAGGCCGGCTGACCTTGTATGCGCATGACTAGTCTAGGTAACCAAAACGTCGCAGTGCAGCCTCGTCATCCGACCAACCTTCACGAACACGGCACCAGGTTTCCAGAAACACCTTGCGGCCAAACAGTTTTTCCATACCCACGCGTGCAGCAGTGGAAATTGCCTTCATTCTCTCGCCGCCGTTGCCGATCACGATCGGCTTCTGGCTTTCGCGTTCGACCCAGATAACCGCGGAAATGCGCAGCAACTGGCCATCTTCCTCGAATTTTTCAATTTCAACCGTGGTCGAGTAAGGCAACTCCTCACCAAGCCGTGTCATCAACTGTTCGCGTACCAGTTCACCAGCAAGAAAACGTTCGCTTTTGTCGGTAATTTCGTCTTCGCCGTAATGCGCTTCCGATTCCGGCATCAGGGAAATAAGCGTTTTTACCAGGGCTTCGGTGCCCTTGTTTTTCAGTGCCGACAAGGGATGCACCGATGAAAACTCGAATTCGGCGGTAATTTTCGCAATGAAGGGCAACAGGCTGTTCTTGTCGGCAACCTTGTCGACCTTGTTGACCACCAGCACGCACGGGACCTTGCTCTCTTTCAGGGCCGACATGGCAAGCGAATCGTCTTCGGTCCAGCGACCTGCTTCGATTACCAGAACGGCAGCATCGACATCCGATACGGCACCGCGTGCGGCCCGGTTCATGTAGCGATTCATGGCGCGCGTCTGACGCCCATGGATGCCGGGAGTGTCGACCAGCATCAATTGTCCGTCCGGATAGGTCGCAATACCCAGCAAACGATGGCGCGTGGTCTGTGCTTTCGGTGAAACGATGCTTATTTTCGCGCCTACCAGGGCATTCACGAGTGTCGACTTGCCGACATTCGGGCGACCGATAACGGCAATCGTGCCGGCGCGATAGCCTGCTGGCGAAGAATCGGAATTCATTATTTTTGTGTTTCCAGTTTGATCATGATTTTTTCGGCTGCCGCCATTTCCGCCAGACGCAGAGAACTGCCTTCGGCCTGTTCCTGCAATTTCGGCTCGGGAATCGAGCAACTGACGACAAAGATGCGCGCGTGGTCTTCGCCCAGGCTTTCTATCAGCTGGTAATCAGGCCGCGCCAATTGCCGCGATTGCAACCATTCCTGCAATCTTGTCTTCGCGTCCTTTTCGATTTTTCCAGGCTGTATTTCGCGAATCTGCTGTTCAAACCACGGTAATACAGTGCTGCGGCAAGTTTCAAAATCCGAGTCGAGATAGATGGCGGCAATGAGGGCTTCAAGCGTGTCGGCCAGAATCGAATCCCGACGATGTCCGCCAGTTTTCATTTCCCCCGTGCCCAGCTCTATTTTTTCGCCGATATCCAGTTGACGAGCGATACTGGCCAGCGATGATTCTCTGACCAGATTCGCCCTGCCCCGCGTCAATGCGCCTTCATCGGCCTTTGGCCAGAACAGAAAGAGGGATTCCGCCACCATCAGATTGACGAGCGAATCACCGAGAAATTCAAGACGCTCATTATGTGGAGCACCCGCGCTACGATGGCGTAATGCCTGATGTAGTAGCGCGGGCTGATTAAAGCAGTAGCCGATTTTCTTACTCAGCACCAGCAACGCCCGTCACAGGCTCGGTCACATCAAACTTGGCCACGAAATCAAGATTGTAGATCAGGGGTCTGCGGACCTCGTAAGCGATATTGATCTGCTTTTGGTCGCCTTCTTTTATCATCTTCACGTCTTTCTTCAGATCGACGTTCTGGACGTAACTGACCAGGAACCGAAGTGCCAATTTGGCCCTGATCCCGTCGGTATTCGCTTTTTCAGAACCGGCATCCTTGCAGACTGCTTTCAGATCGCTCACGACCGAATAATATTCGACATAAACGGGAACCAGACGCATTGCGAGAAAGACGAAAAAGCCGACAACCGCCAACACGATAATGAAGCCCATCAATGTAATGCCGCGTTGCTTACCTACAGATTGCATGCTCATAAATCCCCCATCCCGAAAGTGTTACTCAATAGTATCGCCAATTCGTGAATAATCGAAGCCATCCTTGCAGGCTTTGAGCATACTCTGGCAGTTAAGCCAGATAAACATGGCACGCCCCACCAGGTTTTCTTCTGGCACAAAGCCCCATTCCCGACCGTCGGAACTGTTATTGCGGTTATCGCCCATCATGAAGTAGTGGCCGTCCGGAACCTTCCAGGTGCCGTTTTTAGTGACGTTGCCGTTAGGTATCTCCTGCATGATATGGGGTTTTCCCGGCAGGTTTTCGATCAACTGATAATCTAGGGTAGGTGCATATTCAACCTGGACGCCGTTAATGCTCACCCTGTTATCGACCACTGTGACCTCATCGCCGGGCAAGCCGATCACGCGCTTGATGTAGTCCACGCCCTTGCTGGGGTCATCGACAACACCTGGCATGCCCGGATAACGAAACACGACCACATCCCCGCGTTTGGGGCTGCCAATCTCGATGACTTTGGTGTTCAAAACCGGCAGGCGAATACCATAATTGTATTTGTTCACCAGAATGAAATCACCGACCATCAGGTTGGGTTCCATTGAGCCGGACGGAATGCGGAATGGCTCGGCGATAAATGAGCGAAGGGCAAGCACGCCAAATAAAACCGGAAATAGTGATTTGGCGTAGTCCACCAGAATCGGATCGGCAATTTCTTCGCCTTCCTTTTGCATCAACTTGCGGCTTTTGGCAAAAAACAGGCTGTCGACCAGCCAGATAAAACCACTCAGCAAGGTCAGGATTGTCAATAACAGAGCAAAATCAAATTTCACGTTTTATCCTTAGTTGGAACCGTCTAGTTGTTGTCCATTTTGAGCACGGCCAGGAAAGCTTCCTGCGGAATTTCCACTCGTCCGACCTGTTTCATGCGTTTCTTGCCTTCTTTTTGTTTTTCAAGCAGCTTCTTTTTACGCGTTGCATCGCCGCCGTAGCACTTGGCCAAGACGTTTTTACGCATGGCCTTGACGGTGGAACGTGAAATGATCTGGGCGCCAATGGCGGCCTGAATAGCTACATCGAACATTTGCCTCGGAATTAGTTCCCGCATTTTCTCGCATAATTCCCGCCCGCGACGGTCCGCATGGCTGCGATGGACGATGCTGGAAAGGGCATCGACCCGGTCACCATTGATAAGGGTATCGAGCAATACAAATGGACCGGCTTCGAAGCGCAGGAAGTGGTAATCCAGCGAGGCATAACCTCGGGAGACGGACTTCAGGCGGTCAAAGAAGTCGAGCACGACTTCTGCCATCGGCATTTCATAGGAAATCTGGACCTGGCTGCCGAGGTACTGGATGCCGATTTGCGAGCCTCGCTTTTCCTCGCAGAGCTTGATCACATTGCCGACATAGTCCGGCGGAGTAAGAATATTGGCGCGGATGATGGGCTCACGGATTTCCTGAACCATGTTCGACGGCGGCAATTTCGCCGGATTATCCATCGGAATGACACTACCATCGGTTTTCAACACTTCGTAAATGACGGTTGGTGCGGTCGTGATCAGGTTCAGATCGTATTCGCGCTCCAGCCTTTCCTGCACGATTTCCATGTGAAGCATGCCCAGAAAGCCGCAGCGGAAACCGAAACCCATGGCTTCCGAACTTTCCGGTTCGAATTGCATGGCGGCGTCATTCAATTTCAATTTTTCGAGAGCAACGCGCAAGTCCGGATAATCATCGGCATCCACTGGAAACAAACCGGCAAACACGCGTGGCTGAACGGTTTGAAAACCGGGCAAAGGCTTTTCGGCAGGATCGGATGCGGAGGTCAGGGTATCGCCGACCGGTGCGCCGTGAACATCCTTGATCGAAGCGGTAATCCAGCCCACTTCACCAGCGGCCAGCTTTGCCAGCGGTTTGCGCTTCGGGGTAAACACACCGACGGAGTCAATAAGGTGGGTGCGGCCGGTCGACATCACAAGCATTTTCGCGCCCGGCACAAGTTCGCCCTGCATCACGCGTACAAGCGACACGACACCTAGATAGTTATCGAACCAGGAATCGATGATCAGTGCTTGCAGCTTGTCGGTATCGCGCGGTTTTGGCGGCGGAATTCGTTCGACGATGGCCTCAAGTACCAGATCAATATTCAAGCCGGTTTTTGCGCTGATCGAAACGGCTTCTTCGGCATCGATGCCGATGACCGCTTCGATTTCTTTTTTTACTTTTTCGATATCGGCGGTCGGCAAATCGATTTTATTCAGGATGGGAATGACTTCCAGGCCCTGTTCAACGGCGGTATAGCAGTTGGCGACCGACTGGGCTTCCACGCCTTGTGCGGCGTCCACGACGAGCAAAGCACCTTCGCAGGCTGCCAGTGAGCGCGAGACTTCATAACTGAAATCGACGTGACCGGGTGTATCGATGAAATTGAGCTGGTAAATCTGGCCGTTCTTTGCCTTGTAGGGCAAGGAAACCGATTGTGCCTTGATGGTAATACCGCGTTCGCGTTCGATAGGATTCGAATCGAGCACCTGCGCTTCCATCTCGCGTGCTTCGAGGCCTCCGCAAAGCTGAATAATGCGGTCGGCTAACGTGGATTTGCCGTGATCAACGTGGGCAATGATGGAAAAATTACGAATATGCTGCATGTGGCCGGCGGCGCCGTCTTTTGGTGAGGATTAACGCGCCATTATCTCATAGCCGGGCCGCCCACGCAGTACCGACCTTCGTTCGCCCTGAACAAACGAAGGCCGGCACTGCAACTACCCACACACTTAATCAGGGCATTTCCAGTGTTACCAGGCCGGTGCTTTGTGTATTCCGGACCAGTAAACGAACCCTGTCGCCTGATTTGAAAGCTTTCAAGGCAGCAGTGAAATCGGAAACACTGCCGACCGACTGACGTCCGACCTGCAAAATCACATCACCCGCCGACAAGCCGGCCTGCGCTGCAATCGGGTTATTCACGCGGGCAATTTGTACGCCCTCGCCGGCTGCCAAGCCCAGGCGGGTGCGTGTTTTTGCATCCACCGGAATAACTGCAATGCCGATGGAATTAGCCCCGGCAGTTTCCGGACGCGGATTATTGTTTTGATTCCCTGCTTCGGCGGTTTCATCGAGTGCAGTCAATTGCACCGTCAGGTTTTTGGCTTTGCCGTCACGGAACAGATCGACACTCACTTTCATGCCGGGCGGCAGAGCACCCACCATCGGCGGCAACATCGAGGAAAGGACGATTTCGCGGCCATTGAGAGCCGTAATCACATCGCCAGGCAAGATACCGGCTTTTTGGGCCGCACTGCCGTTGACTACACCATTCACGAAAGCACCGCCGGGACGCGGCAAACCGAGTTCTTTGACCTCATCACGGGTTACGTCGCGAATCTGCACGCCGAGCTGGCCACGGACGACTTTGCCGCTTTGTTTGAGCTGCTGGACTGCATTCATCGCCACTTCCATCGGAATGGCAAAACTGACGCCCATATAGCCACCGGAATTACTGAAAATCTGCGAATTGATGCCGACCACTTCGCCGGAAGTATTCAATAAGGGGCCGCCGGAATTGCCGGGATTAATGGCGACATCGGTCTGGATAAACGGCACGTAACGTTGACTGCCATCGATACTCGGTCGACCCAACCCACTTACAACACCCGCGGTCACCGAATGGTCGAAACCGAATGGCGAGCCGATCGCCACTACCCATTGTCCGGGCTTCACCCGCTTGGAATCGGCGATTTGCAAGACCGGAAGATTGGTCGCGTCAACTTTCAACAAGGCAACATCGGACATCTCGTCACTACCGATAACTTTTGCCTTGAGTTCACGTCGGTCTGCCAGACGCACAATGACTTCATCGGCATCCGCAATCACGTGATGATTGGTCAAGACATAACCATCGGAAGAAATAATAAAACCACTGCCAAACGAGGTGCCGCTGCGCGGCTGTTGTGGCATCGGCATACCAGGCTGACCGAAAAAGCGCTTGAATAATTCGGGCATTTCATCGGAACCTGGAGGCATTTCCGAAGGATCGGCCGAGGCGACTTGTCTCTCGGTCTTTTTGACGCTTGCCTCGATATTCACGACGGCAGGTCCGGCACGATCAACCAGCATGGAAAAATCTGGCAGATTCACCAAGGGCAAGGCCGCATTGCCGTTAGCCGCCTGCCCTGCAAATGTCTCGGCAGTAGAGGCCGCTACCGGCTGCTGTACTTGCGAGAAACAGGCAACCAAAAGCGCACATGAAGAAAAGCCCAACACAAATCGGGATACAGGTTTCATAAAAGATCGAACTCGCTTGTTTGTCATGGTTGAAAAAAGATTGCCGATAACACGATGCATATCTCGATTGCTTAGATAACAAAATTTACAAAAGTTCCTTGCTGCTCGCACGTCCGCAACATTAAATGATCATTAACATCCTGTTACTTTGCCGGTGCCAGGACCTGGGCAAATTGAGCGACCGTCATTGCCGGCACTTTTCCAATCACCGTCACCCGACGGCCACTATTCCATTGAGCGAATACATTGACCGCGCCCCGTTGCATCGCACTCTGGCCTTTTTGTGGCTGTGGCGCACGCTCGATATACACCGAGACAAATGCCAGGCCATCACTGTACAAAAGATGCACGCTATTACCCGAACTGCGAGCAGCGCGCAGCTCAAAACCTTCGGGCGGCGACTTGACACGCCAGCCCGGATCTACCTGGCTATTGGAGGCGAGAGTCTGGACACGGTGGAAATCGGTGTTTTTCGGGAATGCCAAATCCGATTCTTTTGGCACCTTGCCGAGTTGCAGATCGGTAAATGCCATCTTCTCGAGAGTGCCGCCATTTTCATCGAGTAAATCAATGCGCATGGGGAACCCGGAAGATTTTTCCAGCCAGAGACGGTAGCCATAACGCCATTTGTCACGCGCCTTGATTTCAACCACTTGCGTTTCAAAATTGGCGATACGCTCAGCCTTGCCCAGTTTGGCTTCATAACCATCCAGATTATCGGCTAGAGCAAATTGCTGCGTTGGATTCCAGCGATCTGTCGTGTCGGCATCGTAACCCACCGAACCATCCTTGGAATTGGTACTGACGACGACCTTATTGTCACGAATCACTTCGCGCGCCGGTCCACTCAAGGCAACGATACGTTCGCGTTCGCGGTTTCCGGAAAAAGCATGAAAAACAGCCATGGTATCAATACGACCTTCGGCAACCATCACCAAAGTGCCCTGGTAATTCTGTTTGCGAAGTGCCGGACCTATGCGTTTTAACCAGTCACTCGCATCCTCGTGATTGAATTTTTCGCTTACCCAGGCTTTTGCCTGGCCCAGCCATCCCGGTTTTTCAGTCTGATTTGTTTTTGTCTGTGCATGGGTATCGAATGCACACAGCAACATCACCAAGCCGATAAAAACTCGCAACATCACTTATTGCCACCTGCGTTTTCATTTACGCCATTTTCCATTCCGGCATCCGCCTGTTCCGCATCTTGTGCCACGACATCGACATAGGGAACAAAACCGCCCATACCATCCTGCGCCATCATCTGGTTATGCCTTACCAGATAGGCTTCCAGTGCGGGGTCGCTATTGGCATTCACCGGCGAACGCGGCCAGGCTTTCTTTTCACTGCTCACGTTGAGCGGAAAGGTTTCAGGCGATGCAATATCGCTTGTTGCCAGCGTTTCCGGGGATGAATTCACTGTGCGAACGGGTTGAACGGGGTCGGCTGTTGTAGCGATCACCGTTGTACTGACTGCACTTGGTACGTCGGCAATCAAATCTGCCGAGGCAAAGCTGGGTACCGTGTTATTGGTTGTATTAAAGGCCTGACTATTCGTGGCGGGATCCGTTTGTGGCTCGCTTGTTTTTTGCATCAAGCCGGGAACAAAGACGAACGCTGCGAAAGCGAGCGAAGCAGCGGCTGCCCAGGCAAACAAGGGGCTTCGCGATTTTCTTGGAGATTCCTGTTCAGCCAGTGCCAGTTTGATGTCGGCACAAAGCGTGTTGGACATTAATCGAACCGATTGGCCCTTCATGCAGGCCGAACTGATTTGCATTCGGGAATAAAGCAGCTGCAAAGCCTCATCGTGCTGCAGGCGACGCTCCAGAAACATTGCTTCATCCCGGGATAGCTCGCCATCCATCCAGGCCGAAAGCTGCTCGCAAATTTTATCGTCTAATGTATTCATAGAATTCATGGCCGTACTCTTTCACTATCCATCAAGGGTCGCAGACGCGAATCAATCGCTTCGCGTGCGCGGAAAATGCGGGACCGCACCGTACCGATCGGGCAATCCATGGTTTCGGAAATTTCTTCGTAGGACAGACCTTCCATTTCACGCAGCGTAATGGCCTGTCTCAATTCTTCGGGCAATTCGGCAACGACTTCGGACACGGTGCGGGCAATTTCTTCGCGTAAAAGTTCGTGTTCCGGGGTATCGCTGTCATGCATGCGATAGGCACCATCGAAATGCTCTGCATCATCTGCATCGACATCGGATGTCGGAGGGCGACGCTTCATCGATACCAAGTGGTTCTTTGCTGTATTCACGGCGATCCTGTAAAGCCAAGTGTAGAACTGGGCATCACCGCGGAAATTATTCAATGCCCGATAGGCGCGAATGAATGTTTCCTGCGCAATATCCTGGCTTTCGGCATAGTCATGCACGAAGCGGCCAATAACGGCACCAATCCTGTGTTGGTACTTGCGTACCAGAACATCGAAAGCCGTCTTGTCACCACTTTGCACACGCTTGACCAGTTCCAGGTCCAGTTCGTTCTCACCCATTCAAACCGCTATCCCTTGCTTGCGGCCGTCGGGGCCGATTGAAAGACCTGCATTTATCGAGAAAGTTCATTCGTTGTCCGAATTCCCGGCATAAAAGATTGACCACTCTAAATCCACCCCCGATGATACGGGCTTAATCCTTAAAATGTTGGAGCCGCCATGTTCGACGGACTTCGCCTCACGCACTGGCAAGTGGAAAGCCGTGCCGATGGTGTTCTTGTGCTTTCCCTCAATCGCGCCGGCCAAAGCGTGAATGCCCTCAGTCAAGCCGTGCTCGACCAGCTCGATTCCATGCTTGAGCGCCTGCCATTGGAAATGCCGAAAGGGCTGATCATCAAATCGGGCAAGCCGACCGGTTTTGCCCATGGTGCCGATATCAAGGAATTCGAAAGTTTCGATGCTAAAGGCACGGTCTATGAATCGATTCGTCGCGGCCAATTGATTTACCAGCGACTGGCCGATCTTCGCTGCC
>Ga0209277_10000747_pt1 | contig 16316 bp, 17 predicted proteins | sample JI81AbrownDNA_FD_187503 | JGI IMG/M metagenome (GOLD analysis project Ga0209277, IMG submission 187503) | Wastewater effluent complex algal communities from Wisconsin, to seasonally profile nutrient transformation and Carbon sequestration -... | ecosystem: Engineered > WWTP > Effluent > Algae... | reverse complement strand
GTCCTTGAAAACGAGCGGGTGATCGGAGTAGTCTCCATTCGCAGCCTTGCCGAAGCTCTGCTCACGGAGCAAAAAGGGACAATTGTTGAGTTGGAAAAATACATCCTTGGCACTGGCTACGGCGAATAAAAAAATTTAATTCTCAAAAGGTAAAACTGGAAGACAGGCAGTGCTTGTCTTCCAGTTAATATAAATTGAAAAAACTACTTATTATTGGCTACGGAAATCCAGATCGGGAAGATGATGGTATCGCCTGGCACATCCTGCGCGCATTGACTCTAAAACTTGGGCTGCCAGCGCCAGATTCTTACGAAGAGGAATTTCCACAAAACGATAAAATTGATTTCTCTTTTTACTTGCAGCTAACGCCAGAAATGGCTGAAGAAATTTCGGCTTATGAACATGTCTGCTTTGTGGATGCGCACACAGGCAACATCCCCGAAGAAGTGCGCCTGATCGGGGTGGAAAGCGATTTTCAACGCTCGCCATTCACGCATCACCTCACACCGCAGTCACTGGTTTCGATCTGCGAATCGCTGTACGGGCACAAGCCCAAATCTGTACTGCTTTCGGTACGCGGCTATCGATTTCTCTTTTCGCGGCAACTATCTGACGAAACCACGAAGCTTATCCCTCAGGCTATTGATTTAATTTGGAATTGGTATAATGCAAGGTAACGCCTCGCTTTGTAAATCATATAACCCCCAAAGGAGATTGATCTTATGACCACAGTTCGCAAACTTCTGGAAGCAAAAGAAACCGCAAAGAATTTTTCTGTGGAAGCATCCCAAACCGTATTGGACGCACTAAAAGTAATGGCTGAGGCACACATCGGAGCAATTCTGGTGACAGAGAATGGCAAGATCATCGGTATCTACACCGAGCGTGACTACCTATACAAGGGCGAAATTGAAGGGCGCAGTGCAAAAGATACAAAGCTCAAAGATGTGATGGTTTCCAAGATGATCACGGTTACAAATGAAACAACTGTGGAGCAATGCATGGGGCTGATGAGGCAGTATCGTATTCGCCATCTTCCCGTTGTGGAACAAGACCAGTTGATCGGTCTGGTATCCATGCGCGATGTAATGCTTGCCGCCATCGAAAACAAGGAAAGCGAAATTCGCGGATTGGAAAACTACATTCTCGGCTCGGGCTTTCAATCCTAAACTTAACCACAGAATCAAAAGGACACGCGCCCCAAAAGGCGGTGTCCTTTTTTATTTTTCAGGTTTGCAATTATCTACTGGTAAAATCGCACTCATGTCATTGAATAAACTTAACTCTGTCATTTTTCTCTTTGCGATCCTGCTTACTGCCTGTGTGCAGACTGCCCCAACGCAAGTTATTCTTCCCACCTACGATCCTTTTTTGCCTCTTCAAAATGGTGTAACCGGACAGCAACCCGCAGCAGTGACATCTGCAACTAATTCGCCGCACGCCCCTACAGCCACACGACAACCTACCCCCACGCGTGCCCCGCTCAGCATATCGCCTGTTTCTCCGCTTCTCGCTGGAGTCGTTAGCCAGATCATGGGTACTCCCACGCCAGATCAGGCACGTATTCTACCGACCCCAAGGCAGGAAACGGATGAATATGTAGTACAGGCAGGAGACACTCTCGGAGATATCGCCCAGCGATACGGAATAAGCGTACAAGATCTTATGACAGCCAACAATATCACCGATCCAAACGCATTAAATATCGGCATGGTATTAAATGTCCCTGCACCCAACCCTGGCGAGATCGGGCTATCTCTAAAAATAATCCCCGACTCCGAATTGGTCTACGGCCCCGCCAGCATCTATTTTGATATCAATGATTTCATTCAAAGCCAGAACGGATACCTCGCCAACTACACACAAGATGTCAACGGCACCATACTATCAAGCGCGGAAGTCATCCAGATCGTAGCTGAAAACTATTCCATAAATCCACGCTTGCTTTTAGCATTACTTGAATACCAAAGCGGATGGGTCACCAACCCTGATCCCATCAACACATCCTTCCCCATGGGATTGGCTGATGAAAATCGTTATGGTCTGTATCGACAACTTGCATGGGCAGCAGACACATTGAATAGAGGATATTATCTCTGGAAAGTAAATGCACTCTCCACATGGGTACTCAATGATGGAACAGTCATCCCAATTGACCCAACCATCAATGCAGGGACCGCAGCAGTACAATATTTCTTTTCCAAATTCGATGACCGCGTAATCTGGGACAAAGATGTAAACGAAACCGGTGTGATCGTGACGTACTTCGTCTTTTTTGGAAACCCATTCAACTATGCCGTTGAACCACTTATTCCTTATCCCTTATCACAGCCTGCAATGAATCTGCCTTTTAGTCCAAACGAATCATGGTACTTTACTGGCGGTCCACATGGCGGCTGGGACTCAGGCTCCGCCTGGGCCGCGCTGGACTTCGCCCCGCCCGGCGATAATGGAGGCTGCTTCACAAGTCCTTCATGGGTCACGGCAATGGCAGATGGTTTAATCACCCGCGCATCAACAGGCGCAGTGATTCAGGATCTCGATAATGATGGGTATGAACAAACTGGCTGGGTGATCTTATACATGCACATCGCAGCAGAAGAACGCATCCCCTCGGGAGAATATCTCTTTGCAGGCGAAAAGGTTGGGCATCCATCCTGTGAAGGCGGCGTCTCAAATGCAACCCACGTACACATCGCCCGAAAATTCAACGGCGAATGGATCGGCGCAGATGGCGCCATTCCCTTCAACATGGATGGATGGATATCCAGCGGCGATGGAATTGAATACAACGGCTTCCTTTCACGCGGATCACAAGTCATCGAAGCCTGGGATAGCGCAAACGGTCTAAATTTGATCTCACGCTAATTCATACATCATTAATCTAAGCAGATATAATTCAATCAACTTATGCATCGCAACATTGTCTTCCTCACAATCATTTCATTGATATTATCTGCCTGCGGGGCTTCGCCTTCCATTTGGGGGATTGTCCCCACCCCCACACAGAATTCGTCCACTCAGGCAGCGCCTCTTTTCGACCCGTTTGCTGTTCAAGACGACCCGATCATTTTCCCCACCTCAACACCACCTGCACTCCTCGTTGCAGATAATACCAACACCCCCACACCGGACGGCGCTGCCCCAGTAATTGAACCAACTTACACCGCGTCCGCTGAAGCGGCTCCATATCTTTATTATGCTCAAAGTGGTGATATGTTATCCGCCATAGCCAAACGCTTTGGCGTGGAAGAATCTGAAATCACATCAGACGCCGACCTCACAAAAACAACCCTGATAGACCCAGGCACACTTCTCGTCATCCCAAATAAAATCAACGAAGCAACCACACCCAACATTCAGATCATGCCAGATGCAGAGATCGTATTCTCAGTCACTGCCGCCGATTTTGACACCGAAGGCTTTGTAAAAAAACAAGGTGGTTATCTTGCCAGTTTCAGAGATTATCTTGGCTCCACTGGCTGGATAGAAGGTTACGACGCAATTGAGCGCCTCGCCTATGAAAATTCGATCAACCCACGAATGATTCTAGGCCTGCTGGAATACGAAAGCCGTTGGGTAAGCAGCCAGCCAATTGACCTGCTGCATACCGATTTCCCCATGGGCTTCAATGACTATCACTTCAAAGGCATGTCTGTGCAAATGGTATGGGCGATCAACAATATGTCTATTGCCTATTATGGCTGGCGAGCAGGAACTATTACCCACCTTGATTTTCCCGATGGCACCAAGCTCCGCATTGACCCACGCTTAAATGCAGGGACTGTTGCAATCCAATACTTATTCTCCCGTCTCTACAATCAATCAAAGTGGTCGCAGATAATTGACCCCAACTCCGGGTTCCCCGCGATGTATGCCTCCATGTTCGGAGACCCCTGGGCTCTTGCAGATGAAGTTAATCCATTATTTCCGCCTGCGTTAACCCAACCTACACTTACCCTGCCATTTGAACCCGACACACAATGGAATCTCACAGGCGGCCCTCACAATGGCTGGGGACAGATCAACCCAGATATTTACGGACAATCACATAGCGTATTCTCCGCGATTGATTTTGCCCCTCCCACAAAAAGCGGCGGCTGCGGCTCAACAGACACCTGGGTTGTCGCTGCTGCACCTGGTCTCGTTGTGCGTTCTGAGAACGGCGCAGTCATGGTCGATCTGGATGGAGACGGCTATGAACAAACCGGCTGGAATCTTCTATACATGCATATTGCCAAAAAAGACCGCGTCGCTGCTGGCACCTGGCTGGAACTAAATGACCACATTGGCCACGCATCCTGCGAAGGTGGGGTCTCGACCGGTACCCATTTACACTTTGCCAGAAAATATAATGGTGAATGGGTCACAGCGGATGGTCCCATTCCATTTGTTATGGATGGATGGCGCGTTGTAGCAGGAGAGGCTCCCTATAAAGGCAAGCTCGTCCGTGGCGACGAAGAAGTTATTGCAGACCAACAGGGGCAAAGTTGGTCCAGCATCATACGCGAAGAAAATGAATAAACCAAAAAATATAACTCAACAGATCATCACCACTCTCACAAGCTCATTATTTTTGATCGTCTCCTGCACTCCATCCGCATCCAAGTTGAATGGCATCTCAACACCTGAGACAGACTTATCGCAAGATGCGCTTAGTTTAGCAGTAAGCCCAACTCCATTACCTGCCCGAAAAAATTACACCCCCGGTGAACTGGTAGACTACACCGCCCAAACAGGGGATTCTCTTCCGGCTCTGGCACTACGCTTCAATACAACTGTAGATGAAATTCTACTTGTCAATCCACAGATCCCGCGAGATGCGACCACTATGCCGCCCGGCATGCCCATGAAAATACCAATATATTATCTTGCACTGTGGGCAAGTCCTTTTCAGATCATTCCAGATCATGCGTTTGTCGATGGCCCATCAAGCTCGGGTTTCAATACTGCTGCTTTTGTCGAGTCGCAGCCTGGTTGGTTAAAGGATTATCGCGCCTATGTCAGCGGCAGGTGGCGATCCGGTGCTGAAATGGTGGATTATGTTGCCGCAAATTACAGCATCAGCCCTCGTCTATTGCTAGCAATTCTTGAATATCAAACCGGCGCTCTCACAGAAGCCGACCCACCGCAAATAAAAAGGATACTAGGGCTCTCACGAAGGTTTTGGGAGACCCCATATCTACAACTCGTGTTGGCTGCAAATATTCTTAACAATGGCTATTACGGATGGAGGATCGGAAAACTACTTGAATTTGAAGATGTCGGTAATATTCTAATCCGCCCCGATCCGTGGCAAAATGCCGGGTCGGTGGCAATACAGTTCTATTTCTCAAACATTTTCAAAGGGGATGAATATATTCTCGCCACTGGACCTGATGGCTTATTCTTAACTTATTCAAATTTGTTTGGCAATCCGTGGAATGAATCCATTTCTCATATCCCCGGTAGTTTACAGCAGCCTGATTTTATGCTCCCGTTCCAATATGATCAAGTTTGGTCTTACACAGGCGGCCCACATACAGGCTGGGGTTCAGGGGAGCCGCTTGCCGCAATAGATTTTGCCCCTCCCAGTGAAAAGTCTGGCTGTGTCACCGCAAAACCAGAAAACTTTGTTACCGCAATGGCAGACGGGCTCGTTGTGCGTTCGGGTACAGACGGCCTTGCTCTCGACCTAGACAAAGACGGAAACGAAAAAACGGGATGGGTTATCTTTTACCTGCATCTCGCACCGGATCAACAAGCGCCTCTTGGATCGGAATTAAGTGCAGGAGATAAGATCGGTTACCCATCTTGTGCAGGCGGTCATGCCACAGGTACCCATGTTCATATTGCCCGAAAATATAATGGGGAGTGGATGCTGGCCGACAGTGCTGTACCGTTCACAATGAATGGTTGGACCACGCACAATGGAAGCCGTGAATATCAAGGTACTCTCACAAAAGGCAGTGCAATCGTCATCGCCTGTGATTGCGGCGATGCTTCTACATCTATCAGCGGGAACTATCCCTAATACAAGAGAAAACGGGCATTTAGCCCGTTTTCTCTTGTATATATTCGCCTTCTTTTAAAACACTATTTGTTTCTTCGTCTAAAATTTTATATATCAATTGCATTGGAAATGCTTTGCCTAGCATAGCTTGAGCGGGACAATATTTTTCTGCAGAAAGCCCAATTGCCCGCAACACCGCAGCCTCATCCACCCCTCGGCCTGTCACTAGATATTCGATGACTGCCTGCGTAAACACTTTTGGGTGTTCATCTGCCCGATCCGTATGGACATTTACCTGAAAGTCTATTACTGGCTGCTTTTTTTTCTGCAAAATGGAAATAACGTCCATGGCTGTACAACCAGCAAGTCCCATTGCAATTAATTCCATAGGGCGTGGACCGTTACCTTCACCACCCACCGAGGCATCGGCATCCATTTTCTGAACAATTCCAGATTCCCCCATTCCCTCAAATGCCATTTTTTTCTTCCAGCTTATTGATATATCCATCTTTATTACTCCAAAATAATATCTGGTACAAACTTTTCGAGATTTCGTTTCGAGATGCCGCCAATCCAAGTCAAACGCACTGTGCCGTCACGATCGATAACATATGAACTTGGCAGGTTCATAGTCTTAAATAGACGCTCCGCTTCATACTCTTCGTCCAACCAGACGGGGAAGGTAAGACCAAATTCATCTACAAAAGGCTGAACGACTTCAAGAGTCTCCTCCTGGTCAATGGCGATTAATACAAAGCCATCATCCTTGTATTTCTCATAAAATGCCTGCAAGGTGGGCATCTCTTCTCTGCATGGCGGGCACCAAGTTGCCCAAAGATTCACCAGCACAACCGATCCGCGATAGTCAGTAAGAGAAACCGGTTTGCCCGAAAGGTCTTTGAGATTCAGTTCGGGGGAAGAGAAATTCACTTTTGCAGGAACAGCTGAAAAGTCCTGAGCGGAGGCGGCTCTTTGATCCAAAAGCATAACAAACATGGCGCCTGTTGCGAGCAGACCCAGACCGACCATCATCATTGCTAAAATGCGAACACGGGAAGGTTGAACACTTGTTGTCATTATTTTTTCCATATTATTTTTTTGCACGAGTTCTTGAATTTACGGGTAAACAAACCCTTTGCGGTGATATACAAAAGTTAGACAGAACATATTTTATAAAGAATTAGAAATTTCATTTGTGCTTTCTATTACAAAGCAGCCGCATAAAAGAAAATATTTACCTATTTTGCAAAAGTATAACCGAGGAAAAATATATCCCATCAATTAAAGGACAAATGTCATTCACATTAGGATATTTGATACTGGCAACTTACCCATGCGTTGATTAATATGCAATCAAATGCTGGATACACTTCCGTACATACCATTGTTTGAAGGCTTCAACACACTTCAGGTTTCCATTTTGAAGTCGCTTTTTGAAGACTTTATTTGCTCTGCTGGAACAACGATCTTCGAACAGGGAGATCCGGCAAAGTATTTATATTTACTAATTAAGGGAGATATTGCCATCCGCTACAAGCCGTACGATGGGCCTCCTCTTACTTTAACCCGTCTTCATGCTGGGGAAGTTTTTGGGTGGTCAGCTGTGATTGGCAGTGCAAAATATTCATCCAGCATTGTAAGTGAAACAGAAGTGGATGCAATACGAATTAAAGGGACGAATCTTTGGGCACTAGCAGGAGAGCACCCAGAGATTGGCAAAACTGTGATTAACCGTTTTGCGCAAATTGTCTCGCCGAGATGGGAAAATGCCCATTTACAGATACAATCTCTTTTAAATTCAAACCGATCGGTTTGGAGAGGAGATAAAAAATGACAATTCCAGAAGTAACCAGCCAGGAAACACAAATACGCCATCTTATCGAAAAATTAGATGCGTACATTGAACAATATCATGGCGGCACAGTGGATTTCGTTTCATTCCACGACAATACAGTGGAAGTCAAACTTGGGGGCGCGTGCTTGAACTGTCCCCTTTTGCCTGCCACCTTGCACGGTTGGGTTGCAGGAACAGTCCACCAATTCTTTCCAGATGTGAATGTGGTGGAAGCTAAATAAGAAAATACCTGAGGGCAGGTATGCATTAAATAAATATCCCCGCTAAAGCAGGGATATTTATTTTTAACCAGCTATGTTTATTTATTGGTGAAATAGCGAAGCAGAATAAACCCGCCTGCCGCAATCAAAGCAATTGCCCAAACGTAATTTGCAAAATCCAATAACGAAGCGATTCCGAGAAAGCCCATAATCCCTAAAATGAGCGCGGGCCAGTACGCCCATCTCATCTTTGCAAGCAGAGCCACAAGCAGGAAAGTGAAGGCAAGGCCGAAGAAGAAAAAGCCAGCCGTTTGAAATTCGCCAAATCGTTCGGCTGCCACGGTGACGCCCGCAAGAGTGGATAATACGCCAGCAGGAATAAGCGCCCACCAGCGATCAGTCGTGCTTGTGAAGTACACCGCAAAAAACGCCAGCCCAATGCCGCCTAGAAAGACCGCGCCCGAATATTCTTCAAAACTTTCAGAGACGATGACCACGAGCGCAAGCGCGGTCAACACCCCCGCAGGAATAAGCGCCCACCACCTCTCGCTTCGACTGGTGAAATAGACGTACCAAAAGGAAAGAGCGATACTGCCAAGAAAAAATACGCCGCGAAAATTTTCAAGCGATGACGGGAGGAGAATAAGTACACCAAGTGCCGCCAGCGTAAAGCCCGGGAACGCAGCCCACCAATTCCCTCCAAAAAGCAAAGCGAGGAAAGCCAAACCAGATACAAGGAAGACACCGCTCCAGAAAAGATCAGAAGCATCCTTAAGATAGCCAAGAGTCTCCAACAGAGCAAGGACGCCGCCTAAAATGAGCATGGCTCCAATCACGATACGAAAATCAATGCGTTTCATTTCATTACCTCTTATTACCTGACTTTTATCGAAGCTGCGCCTGCGTCAATGGTGATGTCTGCGGCGTTGGCGGCGGTTGCGTAATCAGGTGATTGATAATATCCGCCGCCGCGTGGAAAGCGAGACTCATCCACTTGTATATCTGCTGCGCCAAGCGAGGCTTTGATTCGAGCGGACAATCCATCAGGGATGATGACTGTCAGTGAGGCTGCACCAAGATCAAGGTCCGCATTGAAGCGGCCCTTGGAGGGCAGAGTCAATTGCGTTTCGCTCGCGCCTATTTCCAACTTCAAATCTGTGATGTTCAAGTCTCGCAAATCGATCGTGGATTTATTTGCGCCAAGATTCATTCTCAGGGCTGTGGGGATATTTGCATTCAGCGCGACATCCCAATTCAGTTGATTGGATGGCCCAATAAAAGGGATGCTCATAAAATCGTGAGCGGGTCGCATCTTAATCTCGAGCTTGTCACCGTTTCGATTGACCTTTTGCTCCACCCCGCCAGTGATTTGAGCATGAACCATTTCATTCATACCCGCGCCGCCATGCACTCTAAATTCACCAGCGCCATGATTTAATTTGATACTGGCTTCACGCGCACCTTGCAGGTCGATGGAAACATCTTCTGTTTCAACAGCGCCCCGAAAGAAAATGCCAAACAAAATCCAGCCGCCCATCAGGATTAATAGGAGCGGCCAGAAAAGGTCCATAAAAGATTTTCCGTTAGGCAAACGAAGCCCCATCGAATTGGCAAGCATCAAAACACCAACCAGTAGAAGAACCACTCCCCACATTAATTGATTGCGGCGCATGTTATTCTCCTCTGTTACGGAACGAACGATACAATCCGCTGCCAAGTACCCAAAGACCAAGCAAAATAAGAAGGATGGCGGGACCGAAATTACCAAGCAGGTCCCAACCGCCAAGGAACGAAGAGAAGACAAGGAACAAGACCGCGCTGACCACCATGGTGTTCAAACCGCGCTTGAGATTGTGCGCCGTGTTTTCGCCAAGCAAGCCTTGCAACACAGTTCCCACGCCAATGAAGCCCGGGATGAGCGCCCACATGTACGACCAGGATTCGTAATTGCCTGTGGTTTCCTGATAATAGAAAATGCCGCCCAAGCCCGCAACAATTGCCGCAGGAACAGAAAGACCAGGCGACCCCATCACAAGTCCAACGATGAAAATACCGCCGCCGATCAAAAACATATTCATGGGCCATTCGGTGTATTGGTCGAAAAAGTTGTGGAAGGCGGGCATCGTTCTATCTAAAAGAAACCACGCCCCCAGCAAGATGAGGATAACCCCAAGGGCAAGTTGGGAACGACCTTGTTTGTTCATATTTCATTCTCCTATGTTGAGATTTTCAATTTTAGTGTATTACTTTTCAATAAAAATTCAAAGTCCTTTGAAATATACGGAAAATTTGAAATTTGGTTTCACGCCCTCGCCCCCAGCCATAGACCAAATTCGGCGGGTTCACGCCTGCCGCGCAACCGCGCCCAAAGCGGACGAAGCGCCCAGCGCACTCCGTAAAATGGGCGAACATGCCGCCACGCAACGCCCTGCGTTTTCCCCAACTCATCCATGCCTTGATAGGTTAGATAATTTTTGCTCTTGAGCGAATCAGAGGCAAAGCCGTAGCGCGAGAGAAAAGCAGATTTTCGCTCCGCAGCCATTTGCTCACCCGATTCAGCGCTGTGATAAACAGGAGAATCCATGACGATGATTTTTCCATTTGGCGAAAGCACACGCAGAGATTCTGCCAGCGTCTCTTCATAATTTTCTGAATAATGAAACGAAGCGTTGAAAATCACTGTCGAGATTGACTTATCTGAAAAGGGCAGACGCATAAATTCAGATTGGACTTTGGCAAATTGGCTTTGATAATGAGTCCATGCGCCAAGTCCATCTTCTGGATTGAGGAGCAGATCGACCGCACAGACATTGTATCCGCTCAACGACAGGCGGTTCGACAACCAGCCGTTACCTGCTCCTACATCCAAAACAGTTGATTCCGCTGTGAGTATTTTCTGCAAAGCCCGAAAACTCGCGGCGCGGATTTTCCAATCTGCGGAGAATTTTCCACTGGTGTCTTTGAATGGCAGGGCGCGGTAGTAGGATGAATCGGGGGAGAAACGCTCTTCGAAACGGCGAACAGTTTCATAGTCCGAAATGAAGCGCGCGTAATGGGGTTCGCGTTCAGGCAGGAGGAATCTCCAAATCCCATTTTCCTGTTTAAATGTGAGGCTATCTCGCGTACAAAATAATTCAAGCTCAGATATTTCCTGCAAATCCCCACGGCAGCGCGGACAAATAAAATTCATTCGTCCTCATCCAGCGCATCAATCGCCGCATTGTAAGCGACCTCAAAAGATTGATCGATGGCTTTCATATCCGCTGGCGATTCCCATTTGAGATTTGCAAGCCGATCTGCCACAACCGCAATGGATGCAGCCTTCACATTGCGAAATTGTGCCAGCGCAAACAAGCCTGCAATTTCCATTTCAACCGTTTGCACACCTTCAGATTGATATTGCAAAATCTCATCCTTCGTTTCGCGATAGGGAGCGTCAGTTGTCCATGTAGCGCCCGTTCTAAATTTGGCATTTTGCGAATTCAAATGATTTTCTATTTTTCGCTTCAACGAAAGATCAGCAGGTATAAATTTTTCAATGGGAAGATAATGATGCGAAACGCCTTCATCACGAATGGCGCGGTCAGTGAGAATGATGTCGCCCGTGTTCAATTCCTTTTGCAATGCGCCGCCCCACGAAAGAATGACAAACTGCCGCACACCCCAGGCGATCATCTCCTCGGCAAGTGAAACAACAACAGGCGCACCGATCCCAAAATTGGAGAGCACGCCCACCCGCCCGCGCGTGCGCTTGACGAGAAACAGATCGCCCATCACCCGCCCCACTTTTTGGACGGGAGTTTTCCAGCGTAATTGATACGGCAAGTCATTTTTCAAGCACAAGACCAAACCATTTGGCGGGTCAATGGTCGGAAAACGCCCAAACTGACGACGCATCTCAATCGTATCTTCAGGCTTCATAATCGGCTCGCTTTGATTCTTGTCAGGGAAATTTGGAAACGACATGCACTCTCCATTGATACCACAATAATGCAGTATGAATAATTTCAGAAAATAAAACCGCAGCCGCTGTGCCGCGCAAACCAAACGCTGGAGTGAAACCGACAAGCAAAACAAGCAACACAGCAAGCGCGGCAAGCAGCGATGAAAGGACGGGCTTTTCAAAGCCCAGCGCAACCAGGCCAAGTGATGTATAGGTAGACAACACATACGGAACGATTGCCCAGATCATTATCCTCAATGGCTGAACTGACGGCATGAATTCAGCGCCAAATAAAACATTGATTATTGTGTCCGCAAAGATGAAGACAAAAACGGAAATCAAAAAAGCTGTTCCAAGAAGCGGACGAATGCCTTTCATTTGTTTGCCAAAGCCGGAGTCTCTTGCCATCTCGGGGTACATCGCTGTGAACGCGGAGAGATGACCGAGTTTGCCTGCATCCGTCAAACGGGTGGAGACGGAGAAAATGCCCGTCATGGAAAGCCCTGCCAAAGCTGGCAAAATGGCGACAGCAATCTTTTCGTACACGAGGCGCAGAGTGCCAATTACCGCCATGTGGGCGCTGGCTTTTAGCAAGGCAAGCGTGCGCGGAAGAGAGAAATGCCAGTTGGTGAAACGTGATGAGTAAAACGTGAAAGAGATCAATGCGGTTATGAGTTGAACGATCAGCATTAAAACTGCGAAAACATTTATATCTGCATAAAGAAGCCGCAAGAAAATGACAGCCAGCAACTGCAATAGTGCAGCCAAAAATTGCAGAAAAGAAAATCTTTTCATTTCCTGACGAGCACGCAGATCAATATTGAAAATCGTAAAGAATACCAATGGGAACAGAGCGAAAATATAAATTTTCAAAGACAGAGGAACGGAAGTAAATAATTCAGCGGCAAAAACGCCAGCAATGTAAAGCACGGAGAGCAGCAGTTGAAGCAAAAGCCCGTCTGCCAAAGTGAATGAATCTTCTTCAGACGCAAGACCCCGAATCAGAATCATATCTGTTCCAAAAGTGCTGAAGGCGTTTCCGATCAGCAGGACGGATGAAATAAAAGCGTACTCGCCAAACCCATCCCTGCCCAGATAACGTACCAGCAGAACATTCGACAAGACTGCAACACCTTGTGTGCCAATGCGAGAAAGGACTGTCCAGCCGATATTTTTGAGAAGACGCATAGTTTGTCTGTCAACAAGTTGACAAACTCCGAAGTCTTAACGAACAAACGCGCGCAAACGCATTTCTGTACGCGCCATGCCGAGTAGGTAATACGGTGTGCGGATGATGCCGCGCAAATCATTTTTACGCCATGCACGCCGCAAACGAAATTCGTGATGCACTCGTCCATGCAGGACGCGGTAAAACTCCTGCGGAAACGGCCCGCGATACAACATGGCAAGGTCGTCGGAATCCACCCAGTTTTGTTTTTCTCCCAACTCCATTTTGACGCGCTCGAAAAATTTTGTTCCGGGCAATGGATAGGAAACCGAAATACCGATGTCATCTGGCATACACACGCGAACCATCTTCAAAGTTTTTTGCACATCCTCCCACGCCTCGCCCGGGTAACCAAACTGCAAAAAGAATCCAACTTCGATTCCATGTTTGTGCAATCGCTCGGCAGCGTGATAAATATCTTCGACCTTGTCGCCTTTGTCCATCGCATCCAAAATTTTCTGCGAGCCAGATTCCGCGCCAAGCCAGACGGTCTTGCAACCCGCATTCGCAAGCGCAAGGGCAGTCTTTTCTGTCACCAAATCTGCGCGTTTCAAACACTTGAACGGAATGACTGCATCAAGCTCGTGCAATAACTCTGCAAATTTTTCCACCCAATTCGGCTTCAAACCAAAAATATCATCAGCAAACCAAATATGATCGGGTGCAAAATTTTCCTTCAACCATTTCATTTCCGCCGCCACGTTTTCAGGCGAGCGCGAGTTATAACGCTGCCCCCAGATCGGCTTGGCGCACCAATTGCAATGATACGGGCAGCCGCGCGTAGTGACCATGTTCATCGAATAATATCCGTGCCGCTCAAGCCAGAATTTTTTATATTTTTGAACATCCACCAAATCCCACGCAGGGAAAGGCAGCGCATCAAGATTTTTGATATCGGGGCGGCGAGGATTTTGGACGATAGACGATGGACGATGAACCACAAGATCGTCTTTGGTGTGTTGACCATTGTCTTGATATGCCAGACCCAATATGGATGAAATTCCCACATCTCGCTTCTCACCTGCGGACAGTTGATCCAGTAATTCTGCGAGAGTTCCCTCGCCTTCGCCAAGCAGAACGTAATCCGCGCCGTGTTCGAGATATTCAACGCAATGATCGGTGGCATCTGCTCCGCACAAAATGACCACACATCCACGGGATTTTGCCATCCCGATCATTGTGAAAGCCGCTTCACGCATCCGTAACAAACACATCTTGGAAAGATAATTGAAATTATCTTCAAAGATGACAGCGTACTGCGGCATATGTTCATCCAACGACTTCGCCCACTCCTCTTCTGAGTCTGCGAGCATGGCATCGAAGAGCGCAACGTCATATCCTTTTTCGCGGATATAACTTGCGGCGTACAGAGTCCCCAACGGTGGATACGGCATCATCGCATCCCAAAGTTTGGGGTCGAAGCGTAAATAGTAGGATTGTCCGAAAAGGATTTTGGTCATTTCTCCCTCACTGCTTCGACAGGCTTAGCACGCCGCCTACCCTCTCCCTTTGGGAGAGGGCTCTTAGTCTTTCGTTATAGGCTTTCAAAGTCCATAAACCGTGATGGTCAAAGTTACCCTGACAGACATCCGCAGAGAAGTCTGTCTCTACGCCGTACCCAGCCTGTTTTTGGAAGCGGGCGATCTTGCGATTCATTTCCCAGGTTTCAAAGAGTTGACCAAGTTTATTATTGAGAAAAAATTCCAAAACAAATTGAATCGTATTATCGAAATGTCTATTCTTTGTTTCATTCATAATGGCAAAATTAGGCAGAAAATCTCCGACCCACCCATTGACTACGCGCAAACTCAGGAATGTCCCCTCCCCGCTGATGGGAATCGTTTGGGCAAACTCATGGGCAGTGTAAAGGTTTCTCTCTTTCCACCCCAACGCGTTTTCAGAGACGATGACATTGGGACAAATGACATCGCCAAATAAACGTGTGACTCTGGCGAGCAGCAAGGCAAAAGCACGCGCCGTCCACACGCGGCCAGGCATGGCGACCAGCATGTAGTCCATGTCTCTATTTTTGGAGAGGTTGAGCATAGCGAGGGACCCCGTCAATGCCACCATGCGGATGAAAGGCAAGCCGCCGAGGATGCGTCCATAGAACATGGCGCGGCGATAGGCATTGCGGGAATCTTCCTCGCGCTTTTGGCGCACATCCACAATTTCGCTGCGACCTGCAAGGAAATAATATCCATGTGCGAAAGAAATACCTTTCATGCCAATCACACATTCTTGAATTTCCATCTTTGTCGCAGGGGAAACAAGAAAGCGATGTAATTCATCAATGGTCAATGGATAATCAAAGACATCTGAATATGCGAGGGTTTCGAGGATGGCTTTTTCGAGCGGAGAAATTTCCACGAGAGCGGGTTTTGAGTCCAGTGCAACAGACAAGGTCAATGTCCTTTAATCAGAAACAGGTTTCGGGTTAGGAGCGAAGCGGGCAGAGAGTGTTTGCAGGAGGGTAAAACCCGAAGAGAAGAATAATCCAACAGCGAAGAGAAATGCAAAGATCATAATCAAATAATGATTCGTACTCCATGCGAACCATGCCGTCCAGATATTGAAGAAGGAAAGCAGCATTTCAAAAAATACGAGGGAGTCGATCTTGACGCGATAGCGGCTTTCGACCCACGGCTGTGCGCTGTTGGTGATCGCGTACTTGGGTGTGCGCTCGAAAGGGACAACGCGTTTTTGTAGTATCTGTAAAGCGGCGCGGAGGGTATTTAGGATCATGCCTGATGAAAAAATGGACATCAAAAAAATGAGCGGCAAAGACGTGAACCAACGCCTGCGTAGAAGTTGCTGCGCAACAATAAAATACATGGCGGGTGCAAAGACGAGGAAGTTCATGATGAGACCGATGCCAATGGGCGCAAGCAGAGTTGGATATTTTGTTGCAAATAAAAGCAGGAATGGATAAAGAAGAATCAAAACAAAAGTTAGCAAATGAAGGGCATAGCCCGTGAGATGAAGTGTAGCTTGAAATTTGCGGGCAGGTGAGAAATTTGATCTCCAAATGACGGGAATGTAGCGAATGGCACATTCCAAACTGCCGCGCGCCCAACGATATTGCTGACGACGATACG
>Ga0209277_10000743_pt1 | contig 16330 bp, 19 predicted proteins | sample JI81AbrownDNA_FD_187503 | JGI IMG/M metagenome (GOLD analysis project Ga0209277, IMG submission 187503) | Wastewater effluent complex algal communities from Wisconsin, to seasonally profile nutrient transformation and Carbon sequestration -... | ecosystem: Engineered > WWTP > Effluent > Algae... | reverse complement strand
GCGCCTCGAACGCGACCCCGACTCCCGTGAAGCCTTTGGCGCCCAGGCCCGCCGGGTCGTTGCTGAGCGCTTCCCCCTCCAAAAGACGCTAGAAGCCCATGAAAAGCTCTTAACCTTGCCAAAACAAGCAATATAAGCTAATCTCCAGCCACTAAAAACTAACGTGGAAGACCTCCAAAACGAGGTCGTCCGAACCACTATGCCAAGCAAACGCTACGCAGAAGCTGCAAAGCTCGTCGACGTAAAGAAGCTCTACTCACCAGAAGAAGCTCTTGAACTCGCTAAAAAGACCTCGACCACCAAATTCGTTGGCTCGGTCGAAGTTCACATTAACCTCGGTATCGATGTCCGTAAGGGCGACCAGCAGGTCCGCTCAACGCTCATCTTCCCTCACTCCATTGGTAAGATGAAGCGCGTTGCCGCTTTTGTCTCGGGTGGTAACGAAGCTGTCGCAAAAGAAGCAGGCGCTGACATCATCGCCGGCGAAGAATACATCACCGAGCTCGCTCGCACCGGTAAAATCGACTTCGATGTTGCTGTTGCTACGCCAGACATGATGCCTAAGCTCGCCAAGGTCGCAAAGATCCTTGGTCCTACGGGTCTCATGCCTAACCCAAAGACCGACACCGTCGGTACCAACGTCAAGAAAATGATCGAAGACGTGAAAAAGGGTAAGGTTGCTTTCAAGACGGACAATACCGCTAACTTGCACCAGGCCATCGGCAAGACCGATCTTGGTCCAAAAGAAATCCTTGAGAACTTCAATACGCTTCTCGAAGCCGTAAAGAAGGCAAAGCCAGCATCGGCCAAGGGTACCTACCTCAAATCGGTTACGGTTACCTCGACCATGGGTCCAGGCGTCAAAATCGACACCGCGAAAATCGCTTAACGCCCCTCCCTTTGTCCCTCCCCTCACTTGTCGTGATGGGAGGGATTTTGGTTTCAGTCGTCCTCTCTTCTAGAGAGGGCAGGGTGAGTTGGTTTGCGGGGTTTTTTATTTGGTGTTTAGATGCCGGCAGACTCGCACCTTCACCTGGAGGATTACTCATGATGGCAATAAAGCGCAATGGCGCACTCCCCGATCAGACTCTGCTTCAGATGATCGAGGACGGACTGATTATTGGCGCAGACGAGGCTTGCATACAGCCTTCGTCCATGGACTTGCCGATCTCGCTCGAGATCTATCGCATGCCTGGGTCTATCTTGCCCCGCGAGAACGAGCGCATTCGCGATTTTGTTGCCAAATTCGGCATCGTGGTGCTGCCCGGTACTATTCTCAGGCGGGATGATGTTTATCTCTGTAAGCTGAAGGTCTCTCTCAGACTCCCGTCAGGGATCTGTGGCAAGGGTAGCAGCAAGAGCTCGACCGGTCGCGTCGACGTTCGTTGCCGCCTCTTGGCGGATTACATTCAGAGATACGACTTCATCCCCGACGGCTATAGCGGTGACCTTTGGGTCGAAATCGTACCAAAGTCATTCGACGTCATCTTGCACGAAGGTTTGCGGCTGAACCAACTCAGATTCTTCTATGGTGACGAGCGTTTCAACCAACTCGAGCACCAGATGGCTTTTGATAAGTTCGGACTATTGCGTGACCGCAATGGCAACAGACTGCCCTGCGAAAAGCACGTTTCGAGAGAAGGCGTCATTATGACGGTAGACCTCTCGATCAACCCTGTCGTTGCCTACCGATCCAAGCGACCGCATCGGGCGCTCGATCTCAGCTCGACATCCAAGGTCGACTCGAGAGATTACTTTGAGGTCATCGAACGTCCGACGAGTGGCGAGCTCGTTCTCAAACCAGGAGAGTTCTATCTCTTGGGGACACGGGAACGGATTGTCATCCCGCCGGATTATGCGGCTGAGATGGTGCAGTACGATGCCACCATCGGCAACCTCTTCACCCACTTCGCTGGCTTCTTTGACCCCGGCTTCGGCTGGCGAAACGACGGTGATAACAATATCGTAGGCAATGTGGCTGTGATGGAGGTCGAAGTCCATAGTAGCGCCACGGTTTTGCGCGATGGGCAAAACATCTGCGTGATGGCCTATGAGCGCATGATGCGACGCCCCAACCAGATCTATGGCGCCGGGATCAATTCGAACTACGGCTTGCAAGACGCGATCAAGCTCGCCAAATTCTTCGACGCCGCCTGAATGAAAAGAGGCCCCTGGACATCTGTCCAAGGGCCTCTCTTTGTTTTAACGGTTTTGCATGAATGCTTTTATTTTTTCAATCAACGCTTCTTGGGTGCCAGAATTATCAAATGTCACCGTCGCACGCGCCATTACTTCGGGAATGGTGCGCTCAGTTGGCGCATCTTCTTCATGTTGAAATTGTTCCCAGGTCATGGTGGACTCAGTGGCTTTTTCACCACGCTTCTTCATGCGTTCAAAACGGAGTTCAGCGGGTGCATCAATCGCGACAAGGGCAAACTGAGGCAAAGGTTCAAAAGCGACAATATCTTCGAGACGGCGGATGCCATCAATCACGATAATATCTTTATCAGACATGAGCACTTGGCGAGCGATAGCGTGAGATAAAACATCTTCACCAAATTCTTTGCGCAACACTTCTGAGATGCGAATAAATTCTTCGCGTGATTTTTCTAAGGCTAATGCATCGAGGATAGAACCCAAGATCGCGCTAAAACGCACATACCCCGCACCGTATTCTTTTTGCAGAAAGTCTGCAGCCGTACCTTTGCCGCAACCGGCCTGGCCAACGAGGCCGATAATGAGAGATGGCATACGAATTGGTATATTACAGGCAGCGCCAACGAAGCAAAAGATAAGCGTCAAGACTCGACTTGCAGGCCACTTACCCTCCCGCTAAGGTCTCGGTGATCCCGCCGCTCTGGCTGGAGCGGACATTTGAAACCAAGGAGTTACCGTGAAAATTCTCGACCTTTTCGAAGAGATGACTAAGGCCCTCGGTCGTCCGCCTACCGCAGAAGAGCTTGCCATGGCGCAAGCTCTCTACTCGCGCGATCCCGGACCGATCGAAGAGCGTATGGAGCGCTTCAAGAAGAGCGGCGCCACGTCGTTCATGGACAAGTTCTATGTTGGCTACGGCCACCCGAGTATCGGTGACTGCGGCTCAGTCACGCTCTGCCTCGAAGGCGTTTCGATGCTCTTCGCCAAGGCGATCCAGGACTGGCCGCTGTATAGCGGTCAAGAAGCAAGTACCCGTTACATCGACTTCTCGAACCAGCCCTTCATTGATCCGATCGGCACGCCCGAGAGCCACGCCCACCTCGAACGGTGGCGCGCGTTCTACCTCAGAAATCTGCCCCGGTTGATCGAGGCCATCAAGGCCAAGTATCCGCCACCGGCAGATGCTGATGAGAAGGCTTTGACGAGCTATCTCAATACGGTGAAAGCTAAGGCTTTCGACATCATGCGGGCCTTCTTGCCCGCTGGTGCCAGTACCAACCTTTCGTGGCATGGCAACCTGCGGCAGATCCGCGACAAGCTGATCTGGCTGCGGCATCATCCCGACGCCGTCGTTCGCGAAGGCGCAGCCAATATCCAAGCTTTCTTGAATGAACGGCATTCGGGCAGCGGCTTCATGAAGACCTATGCCGAGACCGAGGTGCATGCGGCCCAGTGGTCGAATGAGCTTCTCTGGAAGCCCAAGGTCATCCATCGCACAACGAAGATGACGGCAAGCTTCAACGACGAGTCGCTCGCCGACTATGCCGACCTGCTCAAGAATCGGCCGTATCGCGCCGCGCTTCCTCCGCTCGTCGCCGAAGTAGGCACGGTGCGTTTCGATTACGTCTTGGACTTCGCGTCCTTTCGTGATCTTCAGCGCCATCGTAATGGCGTGAACCGCATCCCTCTCCTCACCGACAAGCTCGGATTCCACTCGTGGTATTTGAGCCAACTCACCGAAGAGATCGAGCAAGAAGCGCTTGCACTTCTTGAATCGCAGCGCATCGCGCTCGATACGATCTGCGATGATGAGGTCGTTCGTCAGTACTATATCCCCATGGGATATCTCGTACCGTGTCGGCAGCAGTTTCCGCTGCATTCGACGCTGTACATGTTCGAACTGCGAACGGGGCAGACGGTGCACCCCACCGCGCGCCATGCTACGATCGACATGTATACCCTTTTTCACGAGGCATACCCCAACATCGTGGCTCATGTCGATCTGGATGACACCAATCCGTTCAACATGAAGCGAGGCACTCAAACCATCACGGAAAAGACATGAACCCAAAAATCATCGTCATCGACGCCATCGACGGCGCGGGAAAGGACACGCTCGCGAACCGCATCCTCGACAAGCTCGCTCAAGGCGGGCGTCGCGTCTTTGATGTGATCAGCTACCAGAAAGAGCATGGGCAGTTGCCCGTGCTCGATCATGCTGATGTTCGCAAAGCGGAGTTTCTTCTCGTCTGCGAACCGACCTACGTGAAGCATCGTGAAGCGAGCTACCGTTTGCGCGATCATATCGTGCCCGGCAGCACCACAACGCAACGCGAGCTCGTGCGTATGTACGCCGAAGATCGGTCCGCGCTTTACCAAAGGCTCGTGATCCCGTTTCTCGAAAGCGGTGGAACGATCATTCAGGTGCGAGGGCTCTCGTCTTCGCTCGCCTACCAACCTGCGGTTGACCCATCGATCACCCTCGATGAGGTCTTGCGTGAGCCGGGCAACCAACTCGAGCTCAAGTACGCGCCCAAAGTCCTCTTGTTGCTCAGCCTTCCTGAAAACGAGGCGGCAAAACGACGGGCAGCACGCGGCGAAAAAGATGATCCTTCGATGTTCGACGCAGGCAACATTCAAGACGCGTGCCGAACGAACTACCATTCGCCCGAACTACGAAGGATCTTCACAGATCGAGGCACCAAGATCATCGACATCGATGCAACAGGTAGCCAGTACGAAACCCTCGAGCGAGCCTTCACAGCGCTCGCACCCTATCTCGGATAGAGCCTCAAGCTCGATCTCCGACCGAACCCCCATCGCTGGGGGTTCTTCTTATTTCTAACGGTTTTTGCTATGCTAGAGACATATGAGCAAACCCCTTATTGCCACTGGCGAACTCCTTCGCTCCAGTTGGGACCAGTTTCGTACCGACTGGAAGTTCAATCTTGAAGGTGCTGTGCGCTTTTTGATCGCAAGCGTCTTGACCACCATCCCTGCGGCTTTCTTGATGAAAGCCGACGGCAGCATGACGCCGACTACGGGCATTATTACCTTGGTGCTTAGTATTGGCGGCGGTGTTATTGCCTTGCACGCTTCGAATAGTTTTTTTCACGCATTGTTGAAAAAAGCGAGTGGTCAAAACGTCACGACGCTCGATAACAACATTGGTTGGAAGTATTTCTGGCCAGCCGTTTGGGTTGGTATCTTGCAAGCTCTCGCTGTTTTAGGCGGTTTAATCCTATTGATCATTCCAGGTATTTGGCTCGCTGGCTTACTCGCCTTCACGAATATCGTTCTTATCGACGAAGACAAGCGCGGTGCAGAAGCACTTAAACGTTCTGCTGAGCTTGTTAAAGGTCGCTGGTGGGCAACCTTCTGGCGCAGCTTAGTGAGCGGCATCATCTTTGGTATTTTGATGGTTCTTATCTCTCTTATTTTGGGTGCTATTATTGGCCTCTTGGTGGGCGGATTCGGTAGCGCTTCTGATGCCACAACCTCGGCTTTTGGTCAGATGTTGGGCGCCGTCGTGCAATCAGCCTTTATCCCGCTCTTTATGATCTTCTCGGTTCGTCTCTACAAAAATCTCAAAGAAACGGTCTAACTCTGGTTCATTTCACCAAAATCCCTCCGACATTGCGTCGGAGGGATTTGCGTTTTGAGTGATTGACCCCAGGGCGAAAACGGGGTAAAAACGCTGCATCTATGCCTCGCATCACCATTATCGGCCTCGAGATCCATGCCCGCCTTAAAACCAAGAGCAAGATGTTTTGCTCTTGTCTTAACGTGGACGATGCTACTGCACCAAATACCGCTATTTGCCCGGTCTGTACCGGTCAACCTGGCGCGCTACCTGCCGTAAACCAAGAGGCGGTTCACCTTGGCGTACGCCTTGGCCTTGCTCTTGGGTGCCGTATTCCAGACGAGGCACACTTCGATCGCAAGAACTATTTCTATCCTGACTTGCCAAAGGGCTATCAGATCTCCCAATTCGACCATCCGATCTGTATCGATGGCGAACTCTGGATTGACGTCCCCGGCCAAGAAGCGCCACGCGATCACATTCGCGTTGGCGTCACACGAGCCCATCTTGAAGAAGACGCAGCAAAGAATTCGCATGATGGCGCAACGCAATCAACTCTTGTCGACTATAACCGCGGCGGATCGCCTTTGATTGAAATTGTCAGCGAACCAGATCTTCGCTCGCCAGCTGAAGCAAAAGCTTATGTGCAAGAAATGCAAAATATTTTGCGCACCATCGGCTCCTCTGCGGCTGATATGGAAAAAGGCCATATGCGCTGCGATGCCAATATCTCGCTTCTCGAAGTCGATGAGAATGGCCGTCGTTTGCAAGATGAATTCAATCCAAAGGTAGAGATCAAAAATCTCAACTCGTTTCGTTCGGTCGAGCACGCGCTCATCTACGAGATTGCGCGCCAAAATGAGATGCATGACCGCGGCGAGATCCCGACAGGCGCTACACGCGGCTGGGACGAGAATACCGGCAAGACGTTTGAGCAGCGTAGCAAAGAGAATAGTGCCGACTATCGCTACTTTCCTGAACCAGACCTCCCTCCGCTTCATCTCGCGGCGATTCGCGAGCAAGAAAAAGCTCGCCTTCCTGAATTGCCATCCGCAAAGCGCGCTCGCTTGATGGATGAATACCAGTTCACGACCGACGACGCAAAACAAATCGTAAACAATGGTTGGACGGACTATGCCGATCAAACCATGAGCGAACTCAAAGCATGGATGATCTCGTCTGGAAACACCACCGAGATTAGCAAGCTCTCTAAACTCGCCAGCGGTTGGCTCTTGAGCAAACTCCCAGCCATCCTCACCCAAAAAGAATTGGCGTTTGAAAACCTGCGCATCACACCAGAAAACTTTGCTGAATTCGTGAAGCTCGTCAATGACGGCGCCGTCAGCAGCACCAATGCCCAAAAACTTTTGGCGCTCATGGTCGACACCGGTGCTGATCCAAGTCAGTTGATGGAGGATCATCACCTCGGCCAAATCAGCGATCCAAAAATGATTACTGAAACGGTCGAACGCTTGATCGCGCAGAACCCACAACAAACTGAACAAATTAAAAATGGTGAAGAAAAACTCGTGAAGTGGTTTGTGGGTTGTGTCATGAAAGCCACCGAAGGCCGCGTCAATCCAGAACTCGCAGAACAAGAACTTAAAAAACAACTCGGTCTCTAAAAAAATCTGAGAGATACAAAAACCCCACTCTTGCGAGTGGGGTTTTTGAGATAAGATTAACGGCGTTCCTGTGGGAGAGCCAAGTTAACCTTGATCTGACGGCCGCCGAAGTCCTGTTCGTTGAACATGGAAATCGCTTTTTCAGCCGAAGCTTCGTCGGACATGGTTACGAACACGAAGCCACGAGGGCGACGGGTTTCACGATCGAGAGGGATGAATACCTCTACAACCTCACCAGCTTGAGCGAAGTGGTCGCGGATTTCCTCTTCCGTAGCACGGAATGGAACGCCGCCGACAAACAATTTTGCAGACATGTGCGTGTACATGGGCTCGAAAGCCCAAGAAACAATAATGAGTCAGGATAACCGTTTGCGCCTGACCCACAAAACCTTGGAGGCTTCTCGCACGTGATATCCGCATACATAATGCCATATTAAAGGCAAATTGTCAAGAAGGGGCTTCTGGGGTTCAATAATACCCATGCACAAAAACATCTCCCTCCCCCCTTGCAGCCAACTTCATGACCTTTTGGAGCAGCGTTTGCAGTACCCTGAGCGCATACCCGATATCGACCAAAAAATCATCGATTCATTCGAAAAAGAGTGTGCCGTCTTTGTTTTGGACATGTCCGGCTTCTCATCGGTCGTCCAGCGCCATGGGATCATCCATTTTTTGGCCATGGTCCAGCGGATGCGGTCAGTTGTGCGCCCTTGTGTCGAGCGCTATGACGGCGTAGTCGTTAAGTTCGAAGCAGATAATTGCTTTGCTGTTTTTCCTGATGTCATGCAAGCGCTTGATGCCGCGCGCGACATAAGGCATGAGCTTGCCGTTTTCAACGAGCACACTCCCGACGAAAGTGATGTCCATGTTTCAATCGGTATTGGTTTTGGTAGAACGCTGTTGTTCTGTGATGACTTATACGGCGATCAATTAAACCTCGCATCAAAACTCGGTGAGGATGTTGCAGAGAAAAACGAAACGCTTATTACTGAACAAGCGCATGCACGCGTCCAAAACATTCATAGTGAAATTCTTCCGATAACAATCAGCGGCGTAAAAATACATGCACATCGTGTGTAAAAAAAATATTTTTTGCAAAAAAAATAATCCACAGGTTGCACTTCACACACAAAACAAAAAAGATGTGTTATACTATTTAGTGCATGCGTGAATCAACATCACGCGCTCGACTCCGAAATTTATCGGAGCGACCAAACAGAAAGGAAGGTGTTAAACCACATGGCTATCAAGAAAGCAAAGAAGACGGTAAAAAAGACCGTTAAGAAAGCAGTAAAGAAACCTGCTAAGAAGACCGTTAAGAAAACTGTTAAAAAAGCAGTTAAGAAGACCGTTAAGAAAGCAAAGAAAACGACCAAAAAGCGTTAATCTTTAAACGGAGGAGATCCTCTCATCGCAAGGTGGGAGGATTTTTTTATCTCAAAAGCGACGCCTATGGCGTCGCTTGAATTTTTTGTGTCGTAATCACTTCATTTGTTTGGCTGCGATAAAGCACAACGGTATCCGTATAGCGCAATACCCAATCACCCGCTCTCGCCTGCTCATAAAACATCGGATTAACCGCCTTCAATGTTGCGACATCGTCCACGATAGACCGTATGGGTACTTGGTCTTTTGAAAGACCTATTGTGACCGCTACGCGCTCAAGGGCTTGTTGATACAGTTGCTCTTGTCGTTCTTGAGCAGTCTGCTGTCCTGGTAAAATAGCAAAACGCACATACATAAAACACACCGCCAGCAAACAGAAGATAAGAAGTAGGTAACCCTGTCGAAAAGAAGGTTTCATTCATCGGTATCATACCCCGGTCCTTCGATCTTGCGAAACCCGATACGGTCAGGAGCTTGTTTGTCGCGCAATGCCGCCCACTCTCGCCCTAAGAACAGGGCTTCGTCACCGTAGCGCGATCGAACACGGTCAAGACCCTGTGACACGTCACGCCAATCCACAAAAGAACTCGCCGAGCGATGTTCATGAAGCGAGGGCAAGACAACTTGGCCCGAAGGAGGTTGTAAGTCCGTGAGGGTTACCGCTAAAAAAACAACACGCTCATCCTGCCAAAGCAGACCCAGAAGTTGCGCAGCTTGTGCTTGTAAAACAAGTACGTCATCTGTTTCTGGGAGAAGCTTTTTTTGAACGTGGCGGTAGAGCCCCTCTTCATGGATGCCAACGATAAGCGAAAGGCCGTGAGCGACGAGCTTTTTCTTTCTCAGTCGATCACCGGCGCGGGCCGTTAAACGAGCCAATGTCGAAGGCACTTGCCCTTCTTGATTAACGCGATCTGGCACGCGATATGAATGACCAATACTTTTTGGAATCTCAGGCGAAGAAAAAAGACTGGGGCATTCGATACCGTTTATCGAAGCCCAAAGCGTATAACCAACCTTGCCAAAGTGACGAAGGAGAACAATTGGATCGGCGCGCCGCAGTGCGAGCGGCGTAAAAATACCTACCTTCGAAAACTGGCGCTGCATCCGCTTGCCAACGCCCGGCAGAGTTTGCAAATCAATAACGGCAAGCAATGCATCTAATTCGTCCATAGTGATCACACTGAGGCCATTGGGTTTTTTTCGTTCTGAAGCGATCTTTGCCAAAAAACGCGTCGGCGCTATCCCGATCGAACAAGGTAGCCACTCCCCAATCTCATCACGGATACGGTCTCTGATGCGCGTAAGTAAAAACGCCGCCTCAGCTTCATCGCGACACCAACCCGTCATGTCTAGAAAGGCTTCATCAATCGAATACGGCTCCATTTTATCAGTAACCTGACGAAAGATCGCAAAAATACGCTTTGTCACCGAGCGATACTTCGCCGAATCGCTTTGAACAAAGCGTGCTCCCGGCACCGCCTCGCGGGCTTCTTTGAGTGTCATCCCGACCTTCATCCCCTGGCGCTTGGCTTCAATAGACGCCGCAATCACGCAGCCGTGCTCATACAAATAGGCGCAAACACCCAAAGCACGCCCACGCAAAGAAGGATTCGCCTGCTGTTCGACGCTCGCGAAGTACGAGTTCATGTCGATATGGGCGATAATAGGTTTCATAGGCGCGCATAAACAACTTAAGAAAGCACTCGTACTTCATCCATATGCCAATTGAGCGTTTCTGTAGAAAAAGAGAGTCGATACGCATTCGCATCATCCGAAACAGAAAAGTAATAGACCTTGTCTCGACCAATACGCTCTGAATGCACGAGATGGACTTTGCGCAGACGGATATAGCGCTTGCCCCATTTTAAAATAAACGGCTCGGGTTTGCGCTGCTTAAAGACAACAACAACCTCTACAGGTTGTTTAACCTGCTCATATGTCATAAACGTGAATGTAGTGAACCGTTATTAAAAATTGCTGTACGAACGAATCACGGCCTTAACAACACCCTGGATCAGCGGATCGTAGCAATAAATCGGTTGCATGGTTTTATTGGCTGGCTGCAAACGAATGCGATCTTTTTCACGAAAAAACTTTTTGAGCGTCGCGTGGGAGTTTTCAAGCAAGGCAACGACAACATCGCCGTTTTTTGGTGATGGATTGCGTTCAATAATCACATAGTCACCATCATGAATACCTTCATCGATCATGGACTCGCCTTTAACGCGCAAGACATAAGAGTTTGCCGCATCAGGAACAATATCAACTGGCACCGCCAAGGTCTCGCGCTCTTCGACGGCCTCAATGGGCAAACCAGCCGTAATCAAGCCGACGAGCGGCAAAATCACGCTACGCCCCCACTTGGTCGCCTTATCGGTCGGCTCAAGCTCACGTGCCGAACCCGAGGCTTCAGCACCCTTCAGAAAGCCGCGCTCACGCAAAGACTGCACGTGCGCATGCACGGTTGAGGGCGAGGCAAGCTCGAGGCCGCTCGCGATCTCGCGATACGAAGGAGGGTATCCCTGCTCAGAGATAAAGTTCACGATAAAGTCGAGAACTTCTTTTTGCTTGGGGGTAAGTGTTGGGGTCATAGGCTACTAGAACAAAAATAGAACGATATCAGGCTTACGTCAATATACGTATTCATCCCTGTTTTTATTGCGTTATTTGATGGTTTTTTGACGTTATCCACAGACCCCCTCTCATTTTATGGCAACGGAGTAGAGAAGAGCGCGATATCGCCATGCCATTCGTCCTAAGCGGATCATGTCGAATAGGCGCCCGACCCTCGTATGCTTCGACGCCTTATGGGCCAACTTTGTCTCTTTGCTTTGGGATGCTCTTTTCTTGATCCCTTTACGCCTCTCGCACGAGCAAGTGAGGCGCCTATTCTTCTCATCGGCGAAGTCGCGTGGGCAGGTTCGTCGCTTTCAAGCGCTGATGAATGGCTCGAGCTCTGGAATCTGGGTGACACTCCGCTCGACTTATCAGGCTATCGCCTTGAAGGCGCCTCGGCCTCATCTATCGTGTTTGATCAAGTTCACGTCATCGCTCCCCAAAGCGCTTTCTTGATCGCTAACTATGACGCAAGCGATGAAAAGAGCTCCATCGCTACAACAACCCACCTCGTCAGTACGGCGGTTTCACTTTCAAATAGTACGTTGAGCCTTCGACTCTTTGATGCCAACGATGTTTTAGTGGACGAATTAGCCTCAGGCACTCCGCCCGCTGGATCAAGTTCACCAAAAGCCACCATGATTCGCTCAGCTCTAGACATGGCATGGCTTAGCGCAACGACAACGAACTTCATGAAAACGGACATTACGGATTTAGGCACACCAGGTTTTTGTGATGGGTGCGAACCCCTCGTCCCTTCAGAACCTCCTGAACTCACCCTGCCCTCTCTCGAAGAGAGGACGACTGATAGTGGAGTCGCGCTCGCAACCTCAACAGAAGAAATCATCGAAGACGTTTCTGAAATACCTAAAATCAAAACAACGACAACGACCGAAGAACTTATTGAAACCGAAGCGCCAGAACCCGTTGTCACTCCGGTAGAAATAATAATCACAGAACCTACAACAACCACTGAGCCAATATCAACACCAGCTCCAATACCTCCAGCAGCTCCCGTTATCATCCCTCCGGCGCCTGGAGTCAGGTTACAAGCCGTCTTTCCTGCCCCAGATAATGCGTATGAATGGATTGATCTTGCGTGGACGAATGAAACCCACGATCTAAGCCGTCTCGATGGATGGCGGATTCAAAATGATCGTGACAGCGTAATCTTTCGCTTCTCAACATCCACGCGCACCAATCTCGTTGAGAACAGTGATCTTGTACGCGTCACCTTCAAGAGTTCGGTTCTGCTTAATGCCGGCGACACAATCTCGATCTATGACGCAAGTGGCGCGCTACGCGAACAAATGACCTATCCAACCACCCAAAAAGGCACGACATGGATATTGGATGGCGAATGGAAAAATGACAGCGAGGCCGTTGAACCCGTTACCAAAATGCCTGCACCCACTGAACCCCCTGCCCTCCCGACGTCCGTCGGGGGAACGACGGAAGAAATAATCACACCAACGCCCACTATCACAACGATTGCATCTGTTGAACCTACACCGACCGTCACGAGCACAAAGACAACGGCCATAAAAAGTACGGCACCTAAAACAACATCTAAAACAACGACAACCAAAACAACTACAGCAAAAAAGACAACCGCAGCAACAAAAACTCCAACACTTACAAAAACGGAGCTTGCGAACATTATCTACCCATCAACCATTGAACAGATTCTTATGCAACCGCAATCATTGCGCGTACGCGTGCAAGGCGTGGTCGGGACGGTACCGGGCATTCTCTTAAAACGGCAATTCATTTTGCATGCACCCGATGGCCGCGGACTGCTCGTCAAAGTCCCCACCGGACAAAAAACACCAACCCTTGGCGCCACCATTGAACTCACGGGCAGTATTACCGATGACGATGATGGCATTCTTCTCACTATGAAAACACAAGATGCTTGGACGGTTCTGTCGACTGATCCGATAACCATTCCTTCACGTGTTATCGACGTGCTCGCCGAAGAAGCTGAAGACGCATGGAGCAAGATGTCCGTGACGGGCACCATCCTCTCGATAAGTGCCGGTAAGGCTGAAGTTGATGTCGACGGCATTCATCTGACCGTGCTCGTCAAAGCCGCAACGCGTTATCGTGTTCAACGCTTAAAGAAAGGTGATCTCATTCATGTGACGGGTGTACTCAGCTTCACAAAGGATGGACCAACCTTGTACCCAATCACTGCTGAAGACATCACGATCTTAAAAAGCGCCGAGCAAGCGCAGGCCGGCCAACAAAAAGCTTCTTTGCCAGATTGGGTGCCTTTTGGCGCCGCCGGTGTCACGGTTGCTGCCTATGAAAGCCTCAAACGCTGGCGCAAACGCAAGCCACTTAATAAACAAATCGTTACTATCACTTAGTATGAATCCAGAATGGTATCCCTTTGGTTCTTGGATGGACCAATGCGAGCAACTCGTCGAAGAAATCCGCGAGCTTCAAGAAATGCACGCCGCCCTCCTTCATCGCACACAGGAGCTCGCCGAACGCCTTGGTAGCCCCTCAGGGCCCATCGCCCGCGAGTTCGGGGACTTGCAACTCTCGTAAGGGTTTGTTAACCTGTGGCCACTCGCAGCAATGCGAACCGGTCACGCGGGTATCGTATAATGGCTATTATGCTACCTTGCCATGGTAGAGACGGGGGTTCGATTCCCCCTACCCGCTCCACACAAAAAACGCCCTAAACGGGCTGTTTTTTGTTATCCCGGCGGCTACTTGCCTAGTTTGGCGAAATTAGTTAATCTACCGCCACAAATGAACACGGGCGTATAGCTCAGTTGGTTAGAGCGTTACACTGATAATGTAAAGGTCCCTGGTTCGAATCCAGGTACGCCCACCATAGAAAAACAGCGGTTTTGCCGCTGTTTTTCTAATGCCGAGTTTTTTACTTTATTACTCCCCTGATTCGACCGAGAGCGTCATGGTCACCATGGTTTTTGCTTCAGCGTCTTCGGTATCTCTTACCACCATAACTGTGATTTGGTTTTTGTCTTTTTCGTAGCTGCGCACAATGGTACCACCGAGGTTCGCGTCTGAAGCGCGGGTATAACCGTTAGCCTTTAATGCCACATCAGCCGTATCAGCGACCTTGGTCATATCAGTATCTGACACCATTTGAACGATGGCCGCCGAAGACTTGTCACCCTTTGCGGATACATGAGTCACCGTAGCACCGTCCAACTTTTTCAAATCTGATGGAAAGTCCGCAGGGATCTCAACATCCTCACCATACGATTGATAGTCCCCCGTTTTCTCGTCCTTAAACGTCGCGGAGTTTTTCTTAAGATCAACCTTGCCACCCGTCGCACCCTCGATCGTTTTTTCAGCAATCTTCTCACCGATCTTTTCTGTGAGCTTGTCTTGCATCGCATCCATAGGATTCTGACAACCAAGACCAGTTAACGCGAGCACGGCAGCTACGGCTACCAAAGAGAGACGTGTATTCATATGCAGAAAAGGATAGCAGAAGGTCAGAAAAAACGCCCGAAGGCGTTTTATCCAAACGATTCTTGTTTGTACCTTGTCTTAACATCCACACCTCTTGCCGCGAGAAGATTCTTGGCGGTGGCCATAAACTCATCTGGGCCACAAGCATAGAAGATCGCCGTCTCGAGTACCGGCGCAAGCTTGTCGATATGCGTCTCATTTAAACGACCGACCGGTTCGGTCCAATCATCTGGTGCATCACGCGTTAAGATCAAAAGCGGGATAAGTAATTGCTGCTCAGCGAGCTTTTGCATCTCAGCCATGAACGGGGCTTCTTCAATGGTACGATTTGAATACACGAGCACAATCGGATGCTTGCTGCCCTGAATCACACATTCTTCAACGTATGAACGAAATGGCGTGATACCGATACCGCCAGCAAAAAAGACAACAGGCTTGTCGCTTTGGATGGGTGGACAAAACACACCAAATGGCCCCTGCATGCGGACTTTGTCATCTGGCATGAGCGTTGACGCACGCTTGGTAAAATCACCAGCGACCTTAATCGAAAGCTCGATCACTTCTTTGGATCTGCTCGGCGCTGATGCAATCGAATAAGCGGCACGTGCCCACGAAGTACCGTCTTCGTTCAAGAGATGAAGATATAACCACTGGCCAGGGATAAACTCATAGCCAGGCTGACCATCTTCTGGGGTCAATAAAAGCGTAAACGTATCTACCGTTTCCCACTTAAGTTCTTTGACGACGAAGGGGCGTTCGACAAGAGCTGGATGCATGTTAGTGTTTGGATTTGTACGCTTCGATCGAGGCGGTGATTTCTGCCTTAGCCTCATCTACGGATCCGAAACCATTAATCTGGATAAGATCGTATTTCTTCTTTTCTAACTTTTTATACTCTTTGAAGAAGAGGAGGAATTCTTCTTGCACGTGCTTTGGGAGTTGTTCGTAGGACGTCAATTCATCGAAGCGTGGATCAACCTTTGAGACAGGCACCGCCAAAATCTTAGCGTCGTCACCATCTTGGTCGGATGTTTTGATCATGCCAATCGCGCGAGCCTTTACGACACAACCCGTAAAGGTTGGATGCGTAAGCAACAAACAAACGTCGGTCGCATCACCGTCACCTGCATGCGTCTGCGGAATAAATCCATAGTCAAATGGATAAAACGTTGGCTGATGCAAAACGCGATCGAGCTTAAAGTAACCACCCTCTTCATCGTATTCAACTTTGTTCATCGAACCCTTTGGGAGGTCGATCACAACATTAAACTCCTCTGGCGTACCGCACGAAACTTCGTGGTAAAGATTGATGCCTTTCATAGATAATTTGATAAAAGTAATGTGAAGACACTAGCAAAATGGGGGTAGGAGGTCAAAGACTTTATTCAAACAACCCCTTCACCTCTTCCCATGTTAGCCCTTGAAGATCAGCCTCTGTCTCTTGAACGAGGGCGTCAAAGAGCTGGCGTTTGCGTTCTTGAAGCTCCATGACCTTTTCTTCAACGGT
>Ga0209277_10000739_pt1 | contig 16352 bp, 13 predicted proteins | sample JI81AbrownDNA_FD_187503 | JGI IMG/M metagenome (GOLD analysis project Ga0209277, IMG submission 187503) | Wastewater effluent complex algal communities from Wisconsin, to seasonally profile nutrient transformation and Carbon sequestration -... | ecosystem: Engineered > WWTP > Effluent > Algae... | reverse complement strand
AACGGCCAATCGTGAGTTCTCGCCCCTTGCCGTCGAAGCGGTAGCGCACGATCCAGGAACCGGCCCGTTCCTCAGCTTGCCCATCACCCCACCCTAGGGAAGGTCCAATCGTTAGCTACACATCTAGCTACACAGACTCTACGCGTTTGGGTGGGTTGCGGCGAAGCGTGGTGATAGGGCTATTTTATGGAAGTGCTTGAAAACAATGGTTTAGGGCGGCTTGGTGGAACCGCCTGAACTCATTTGAATTTGTGGATGGCTGCGTTGATTTCGCGGATGGCTTTCTCGATCTCGTCTTCGCTGAGATCTTCCTGTTCGCGCTTGCCGCGCCCGAAGCCTTCCATCTGGGTGGTGTAGGCGTCGGCGGGCATGGTGCGGGTGGAGACGGTGTCGGGGATGTCTTCCTGGTGGTCGTCGTGCCAGGTCATCGCGATCAGCGTCATGTTGTCGCACTGATGGCCGCCGAGTTCTTCGGCCTCGTTCATCAGTCGCGGCACGCTTTCCATGACGCGGCCGTCGGACAGGGTGTTGACGAGGCTGCCCGGCTCGAGCGGACCCCACACACCGTCTGAGCAGATCGCGACGACATCGCCATTGGCCAGCGAGACGCCGCGGGAGAATTCGATTTGCGGCGGGTGGTTGCCGCCCAGGCAGCTGAAGATGCGGTTGCGGCCGGGGTGCACCGCGGCGGCCTCGGCGTCGAGCAGGCCCTGGTCGAGCATCAGCTGCACGCGGGAGTGGTCGCGGGTTTGATAGAGCAGGCGGCCCTTCCGGATCATGTACAGGCGGGAATCGCCGGCGTGGGCCCAGTGGGCCACGCCGTCCTGGATCAGACAGGCGACGACGGTGGTGCGGGGGATGTCGGTGAGGTGCTTGTCGAAGGCGTAGTCGAGGATTGCGTGGTGGGCATTGCTGAGCACGCGCGACAGGAACAACACCGGGTCGGAGACTTTCGGCCGTGCCTCCTGCTGGAACGACTGGGCGATGAACTGGACCGAAATTTGCGCGGCGATTTCGCCGTACAGGTGGCCGCCCATACCGTCGGCAAGCACCATCAGCAAGGCGTCGCGGGTGTAGGAGTAGGCAACACGATCCTGGTTGGTGCGTCGTTTGCCGATCCGGCTTTCCTGGAAAATGGTGAATCTCATGAACGGCCTATCATTGTTTTTAGTCGGGAGCCGAGCCCTTCGAGCCAGGTTTTTTGCTGTGGGGGCGCTTCGCGATGACGCTGGGCGAGCACTTTTTGCAGCGCAAAACAACTCTGGGGACGTTTCAGTGGATCAAGTTGCAGGCACCAGTCGATGGTGGCCAGAAAATGCGGCGAATACTGGCCGGCCCAGGCCTTGGTGGCCGGGACGACGGTGTCGTGCTTGATCCGCTCGTCGGAACGTTGTGGCGAGTTGCCTGCCAGGCAGGCGTACATGCTGGCCCCCACGCTGTAGATGTCGCTCCAGGGCCCCAGCGCCTCGCGGCTCGCGAACTGCTCGGGCGAAGCGAAGCCGGGGGTGTACATCGGTTTGAGGATGGGTGTGTCGGACATCAGCGTCTGGCGTGCAGCGCCGAAATCGAGCAGCACCGGGGTGCCGTCGGCGCGCAGGTAAATGTTGGACGGTTTGATGTCCAGGTGCAGCAGCTTGTGGGCGTGGACTTCGCGCAGGCCGTTGAGCATGCGGGTAAACACGCCGCGGATGAAGCGTTCGCGGACGTTGCCCTTGTTTTTCTGGATGTAGTCGTGGAGCGTCCGGCCGCGTTCGAACTGCATCACCATGTACACGGTGCCGTTGGCGCGGAAGAAGTTGAGCACGCGCACGACGTTGGGGTGCACCAGCTTGGCGAGGGCCCGGCCTTCCTCGAAAAAACACTTCATGCCGTAGCGAAAGGCGCCCTGGTGGGCTTCGGTGACGTGGGGCGTCACTTCGCCGTCGGCACGTAGCGCCAGCGAGTTGGGCAGGTATTCCTTGATGGCGACGGGCGTGCCGTCCTGGTCGTAGGCGAGGTAGACGATCGAGAACCCGCCCAGCGAAAGCTGGCGTTCGACCCGGTAGTGGTCGAGCTGGAATCCAGACGGCAGGGCGCAGTTCTGTTGAGTGGCCATCGGGCAGGGCGCTACACTTCGTCTTTTGGTGGCGTTCGGGCTTGCTAGTTTAGCTTTGGATCGCCGCGCTATCTCGGGAAAAACAGGATGATTCACAGCATGACCGGCTACGCCGTCCAGGTTCGCGACCTGGGCCGCGTCGCTCTGCACCTCGAACTGCGGAGCGTAAACTCCCGCTACCTCGATCTCGCCTTCCGCATCAACGATGACCTGCGTCAGGCGGAACCCGCGCTGCGCGAAGCCATCACCGCCAAACTGCGCCGGGGCAAGGTCGAGTGCCGTTTCAACCTGCAGGCGAAGGATAGCGCACCTCGCGATCTGGCGATCAACGACATGCTGCTAGGGCAGTTGAAAACCGCCCAGGCCGCCGTGCTCGCCCAGTTGCCCCAGGCCGCGGCGCTCAGCGTGGGCGAAGTGCTGCGCTGGCCCGGAATGCTGGCCGACGACAGCCCCGCCTTCGATGCCCTGCAGCCGGAAATCGCCAGTCTTGTCGCCGCCGCGCTCGATGAACTTGTCGCCACCCGTGGCCGCGAAGGCGAGCGGCTTGCCGAGATGATCCGCAGCCGCATCCAGCGCATGCGCGAGCTGGTTGCCAGCGTTCAGCCGCGGGTGCCGGCTCTCGTCGCCGAATACCAGGAAAAACTTGCCACCCGCCTGCGCGATGCGGCGGCCACCCTCGACGACGATCGCATCCGCCTGGAAGTCGGGCTGTTTGCCCAGCGGGTCGACGTGGCCGAAGAGTTGTCGCGCCTCTCCACCCACCTCGACGAGGTGGAGCGCATCCTCAAGGTGGGCGGTGCCGCCGGCAAACGGCTGGATTTCCTGATGCAGGAACTCAACCGGGAGGCCAACACCCTCGGCTCCAAGGCAATGGCGGCCGACATGACCGCCATTGCCGTCGAACTCAAACTCGCCATCGAGCAGATGCGCGAGCAAGTGCAGAACATCGAATAAGGAGGCTCCATGCCCGGCACCCTGTTCATCGTCACTGCGCCTTCGGGCGCCGGCAAGACCACCCTGGTCAGCGGCCTGCTGGACCGCGATCCGATGGTCCGGCTGTCCGTTTCCTACACCACCCGTGCCCCGCGGGAAGGTGAGGTGGATGGCCGGCACTACCATTTCGTCGATGTCTCCACCTTCCGCGCGCTGCGTGACAAGGGGGAATTCCTCGAATGGGCCGAGGTCCACAGCAATTATTACGGTACGTCGAAGGCCTGGCTCGAAGCACAGGTGCGCTCGGGCAAGGACATTCTTCTCGAGATCGACTGGCAGGGTGCGCAGCAGGTGCGCAAGGCGTTTCCGGAGGCGGTGGGTGTGTTCATCCTGCCGCCTTCGCTCGAGGAACTGGAGCGTCGCCTGCGCGGCCGCGGCACCGACAGCGAGGATGTGATCGCCCGCCGGGTGCTGGGCGCCCGTGGCGAGATGCGCCATGTGGCCGAGTTCGACTACGTTATAATCAACGAGGACTTGCCCGCCGCCCTGGATGATCTGGTGGCTGTGGTGCGAGCATCACGGCTGCGCTACGCCAACCAGGAGGCGCGCAAGCCGGAGTTTTTCCATTATCTGGAACAGGATTGATCCATGGCCCGTATTACCGTTGACGACTGTCTGAAAAGAATCCCCAACCGCTTCCAGCTCACCCTGGCCGCGACCTACCGTGCCCGTCAGCTGACCAATGGCGCCACCCCGCTGGTAGACCTCGACCGCCACGACAAGGACAAGCCCACCGTGGTTGCCCTGCGTGAAATCGCCGCCGGCAAGGTCGGCGCCGAAGTGCTCAACCGCGGTCAGGCCTGAGCGCCCGTCGCAGGAAGAGCCGTGTCATGGAAAACGCCACCCCCGTTTCAGTCAGTGGCGGCAGCGTTTTCCAGCCTCCCGCGTCCAGTGTCGTGCCGCTTGATTTCGGCCGGCTGCGGGCGCAGGTGGCCGCCTATCTCCGTCCCGAAGACTTAGGCAGGGTCGAGGCCGCCTACCACTTTTCCGCCGATGCTCACCAAGGGCAGATGCGGCAAAGCGGCGAGCCCTACATTTCGCACCCGGTAGCCGTCGCCGAGATTCTCGCCGGCTGGCATCTGGATCCGCAGGCTTTATGTGCCGCACTCCTCCATGACGTGATGGAGGACACCCACATCACCAAGGCCGAGATCGCCGAACGCTTCGGGCGCATCACGGCAGAACTGGTCGATGGCGTGTCCAAGCTCGACAAGATCGAGTTCCAGTCCCACGAGGAAGCCCAGGCCGAAAATTTCCGCAAGATGCTGCTGGCCATGGCCAGCGACCTGCGGGTCATCCTGATCAAGCTGGCCGATCGTCTGCACAACATGCGCACGCTCGATCACATGCGCCCCGACAAGCGGCGCCGGATCGCCCGCGAAACCCAGGAAATCCACGCCCCCATCGCCAACCGGCTGGGCCTCAACAGCCTGTACCGCGAGTTGCAGGAGCTGGCTTTCAAGCACCGTTACCCGATGCGCTTCCGGGTGCTGTCGCGGGCCATCCTTGCCGCGCGAGGCAACCGCCGCGAGGTGGTCGGCAAGATTCTCGTCGCGATCGAGGAGCGCCTGCCCCAGTGGAACATCGAGGCCGAAGTCCGGGGCCGCGAAAAGCACCTCTACAGCATCTACCGCAAGATGGCCGAGAAGCGTCTGTCCTTCTCGCAGGTGCTCGATATCTACGGTTTTCGCGTCATCGTGCCCGATGTGCAAACCTGCTACCGCGCCCTCGGTGCGCTGCACGGCCTCTACAAGCCGGTGCCGGGCAAGTTCAAGGACTACATCGCGATTCCCAAGGGCAACGGCTACCAGTCGTTGCACACCACGCTGATCGGGCCCTTCGGCACGCCGGTCGAGGTGCAGATCCGCACCTCGGAAATGAACCACGTGGCCGAAAGCGGCGTGGCTTCGCACTGGCTCTACAAGGAAGACGAGAAAACCCTCACCGATCTGCAGCACAAGACTCATAGCTGGCTGCAGTCGCTGCTCGAACTGCAATCCACGTCGGGTGATTCCAGCGAATTCCTCGAACACGTCAAGGTCGATCTGTTTCCCGGCGAGGTCTATGCCTTTACGCCCAAGGGCAAGATCTTCGCGCTGCCGCGGGGCGCCACGGTGGTCGATTTCTCCTATGCCGTGCATACCGATGTGGGCAACCGCTGTGTGGCCGGACGCATCAACGGCGAGCTCATGCCGCTGCGTACCGAGCTGCACAACGGCGACCAGATCGAGATCATCACCGCCGCCCACGCCAGCCCCAATCCGGCCTGGCTGAGCTATGTGCGCACCGGCAAGGCGCGGGCGCAGATCCGGCATTTTCTCAAAAATGCCCAGCAGGAAGAAGCCTCGACCCTCGGCGAGCGCCTGCTCAACCAGGCCCTGCGGCCCCATGGCCTTACGCTGGGCCAGGTCAGCACCTTTGCATGGGACCGTTTCCTGAGGGAGTTCACGCTGCCCACCCGCAAGGAGCTGATGGCCGATATCGGCCTCGGGCGCCGTCTGCCGGCCATCGTTGCGCGGCGCCTGGCCGAAATCCAGGACGCAGAATCCGGACGCGCCGACGTGGTCAAGCCCAAGCCCGCCGGGGCCATCCTGATCCGTGGCACCGAAGGCGTAGCCGTCCAGTTGGCGCGCTGCTGCCGGCCGATTCCCGGTGATCCGATCGTCGGCATCATCCGCAAGGGCCAGGGACTCGAAGTGCACATGCATGACTGCCCGCTGGCCCGCAAGCTGCGCAGCGAGCGTGACCGCTGGATCGATGTCGAATGGGAGACGAACACCGATCGCCTGTTCGACGTCACCCTGCGCCTGCTCACTCAGAACGTGCGGGGCGTGCTGGGCAAGGTGGCCAACGCCATCGCCGGCGAGGAATGCAACATCCAGAATGTCAGCACCGACGGCGAGCAGGGCACGTATTCAACGCTTTACATCACCGTGCAGGTCACCCACAGGCTGCACCTGGCCAAGGTTATCCGGGGCATGCGCAGCATTCCCGAAGTGGTGCGCATCACCCGCGTCAAGGGTGACCAGAAAGCAAGCTGAGAGACAGCCGGGAAACGCCGGGCTTGTCAGAATTTACGCCGCTAAAAAGGGAGAACACAGATGGCAATTTACGAATCCGAGCACACCAAGTTCATGCGCGAATGGATGGCCAAGCATCCTGAAGAGATCGAAGAGCAGAAAAAAGGCCGCGCCCTCTGGTGGGACAGGCCCCAGACCCAGGAAACCCAGCGCGAGTTTGCCGCCGGCAAGGTGCCGAACAAGGCCTACCCGTACGCCACGGAAAGCTGACACGCGGATTGCTAGCCCCGAAACTCGCCTTTATCGACGTTGAAACCACCGGCGCCAATCCGGTGGTCGATCGGATCACCGAAATCGCGATCCTGCGGGTCGAAGACGGTGAGCTTGTCGAACGCTGGTCCAGCCTGGTCAATCCGGGCCGGCCGATTCCACCGAATATCCAGTCCCTGGTCGGCATTTCCGACGCAATGGTCGCCGACGCGCCAGCTTTTTCCGAGCTGGCCGACGGCATCCGTGCGCTTTTCGACGATTGCGTTTTCGTCGCCCACAACGCGCGCTTCGATTACGGTTTCATCAAGAACGAATTCAGCCGCATCGGCGAGACGTTCGACGCGCCGGTGCTGTGCACCGTCAAGCTCTCGCGGGCGCTGTTTCCCCAGCACCACCGTCACGGGCTCGATGCGCTGATCGAACGCCATGGCCTCGTGTGCACTGCCCGCCACCGCGCGATGGGCGACACCGAGGCGCTCCACCAGTTTGCAGGCCTGATTGCCGGCCAGTTCGAGCGCGACGTGCTCGATACCGCCATCGTCAAGGCCATGAAGGCGCCAAGCCGTCCGGCCGGCCTGCCGGAAGGCGTGCTCGAAGGTCTGCCGGAAGGGCCGGGCGTCTATCTCTTCTACGGCGAGAATGATCTGCCGCTCTACATCGGCAAGAGCGTCAGCCTGCGTTCGCGCGTGATGGGCCATTTTTCGTCCGATCACCGCAGCGGCAAGGAGGCCAAGCTCGCCCAACAGGTGCGCCGCGTCGAGTGGCAGCAGACCGCCGGCGAGCTTGGCGCGTTGTTGCTGGAAGCGCGCCTCGTCATTGAGAAAAAGCCTGCCGAGAACCGCCAGTTGCGCGACACCGACGCCGTTTTCGGGCTGCGCTACGACCCGGCCAGGAAGCGTGGCCCGGTGCTCGTCCGCGAGTTGCTCAACGGCAGCGACCCGGCCGACTGGGAGGTGCTCTACGGTTCCTTCCGCACCAAAAAGGAGGCCGACAACGCCCTGCGCGAACTGGCTATTCTTTACAAGCTGTGTCCGCGCCGCATCGGCATCGAGCCGTGGGGCGATGGCGCGTGCCTGGCCCATCAGATGAAGCGCTGCGCCGGCGTGTGTGCCGGCAAGGAAGATCACGCCGCCCACGACGAGCGTTTGCTGAAGGTGCTCGAAAGCCTGCGCATCCGCCGCTGGCCGTGGCCCGGCCCGGTGGCGATCCGCGAACACCACGCCGAGAGCGGCCGCAGCGCGGTGCATCTGGTGGATCGCTGGTGCCTGCTGGGCAGCGTGACGGACGAGTCCGAGCTGGCTGGCCTGCTCGAGGCGCCACCGGCCCGGGTTTTCGAGCTGAACACCTACCGCATCCTGTTGCGCTGGCTCGATACGCCGGCCGGACGTAGCGCCGTTACGCCGCTATAGATTTTTTGGGCGGGCTGTTGCCCGAAGCATAAAAGCCGATTGTTGCTTGATTTGCAACGATCGGCTTTTTGTTGGGCGGGATCTGGATCGTCAGCTACACCGCAGCCCGGCGCCGTTCGCGCCAGCCTTCCAGCAGCGAATACACCGCCGGCACCACCACCAGCGTCAGCAGGGTCGAGCTGACCATGCCGCCGATTACCGCGATGGCCAGCGGCTGGTTGGTTTCGTTGCCGGCGCCAAGGCCGGCCGCTGCCGGGGCAAGGGCCAGGATCACCGTCATCGAGGTCATCAGCACCGGGCGCATCCGGATCGGGCAGGCGTTGCGCAGCGCCGCGTCCACCCGGAGGCCTTCGGCGCGGCGCTGGTTGGTGAGGTCGACCAGCAGGATGGAGTTTTTAGCCACCAGGCCGATCAGCAGCACGAGGCCGATCATCGAGTAGATGTTGAGGGTCTGGCCGGTCAGCCACAGGGCCGCCACGCCGCCGACGATCGCCAGCGGCTGGGCCAGCATGACGATGGCGGGCTGCAGGAAGCTGTTGAACTGGCTGGCCAGCACCATGTAGAGCAGGGTCATGGCCAGCGCGAAGGTGAAGGTCATGTATTTCTGCGTCTTGCCGAACTCCTCGGCCTGGCCGATCAGCTTGACCTGGTAGCCGGTGGGCAGCATTTCGGCGGCGGTCTGTTTGACGATCTCGACCGCCTCGCCCAGCGGCATCGTCGGGGAGGCGAAAAAGGTGGCGGCGTACTGCAGGTCGAAGCGCCCGACGATGGCCGGGCCGAGGGCTTCGCGGAAAGTCGCCACGCTGTCGAGGCGCACCAGCTCGCCGCTCTTGTTGCGCAGGAAGATCTTCGACAGGTCGGCCGGCTGGGTGAAGGTGCCTTCCTTCGCCTTGACGCGGATGTCGTAGCGCTGGCCGTCGCCGGGCTCGTCGTTATATTTGGCGAGATCGACGCCGCCGGTCAGCATGTTGATGGCCAGCGCCACGTCCTGGGTGGACAGGGCCGCATCGGCGATGCGCAGGCGGTCGGGGGCGAAGATCAGCTGGGGCAGGTCGAGCTGCAGGTCGGTGTCGATGCGGCCGAGGCCGCTGACGGTGGCGAGCTTGCGCTGCAGCGCGACGGCGTGGCGACCGAGTTCCTGCAGGTTTTCGCCGGTGAGCACGAACTGCAGAGGCTCGCCGCGCTGGCCCTGGACCATCGGGTAGGGCGCGGCAAAAACCCGCGCGCCGGCAATCTGGGCAAATTCCTTGCGCAGCAGCACGATGATGTCCTGCTGCTTGACGCTGCGCTCTTCCCGCGGCGCCATGCGCACCACCACGGTGCCCTGGTTCACCTGCCCGGCGGTGCCGAGGCCGATCAGGACGAATTCGGAGCGGACTTCCGGATGGCCGTCGAGGATGGCTTCTACCTCGCGCAGCCGGGCGTCGGTGTAGTCGATGCTGGAGCCGAGCGGCGTGCGCACGGATACCAGGAAGCGGCCTTCGTCCTGTTCCGGGGAGAAGGCCTTGCCGACGTTGGCAAAGAAGAAGGCGCTCGACGCGACCACTGCGACGGTTGCCAGCAGCACCCACAGGCGGTGGGTGAGCGCGCCTTCGAGCAGGCGTACGTAAAGCGAGTCCATGCCCTCGAACAGGCGGTCGAAGGCCCGGTAGATGGGGCCGTGCTGCTTTTCGACCTTGAGATAACGGGCGCACAGCATGGGTGTGAGGGTCAGCGAGACGAACAGCGACACCACCACGCCAAAGGTGACCACCAGCGCGAAGCTGCGGAAGAACTGCCCGATGATCCCCGAGATGAAGGCCACGGGCGCAAAGATGCAGACCAGTGACAGGGTGGCCGCCATGACCGCGAAAACCACTTCATTGCTGCCGTTGATGGCGGCGGAAACCGGGTCGGGGTCGAGTTCTTCCCGGTGGCGGAAGATGTTTTCGAGCACCACGATGGCATCGTCCACCACCACGCCGATGAGCAGCAAAAGAGCCAGCAAGGTGAGGGAGTTGAGCGTGAAGCCGGCGAAGTAGATCACCGCGATGGCGCCCATCAGCGACACCGGGATGGCCAGCGAGATGATCAGCGTGGAGCGCACCGAGCGCAGGAAGAACCACACCACCAGCGCGGCAAGCAATGTGCCCTCGATCAGGTGTTCCTTGAGGGAGTTCACGATTTCGAGGATGAACACCGCATCGTTGGACACGACCGACAGGCTCATGCCGGGCGGCAGGGCCGGGCGCAGTTCGTTGTCCACGCGGGCCAGGATGCGCTCGGTGATGGCCACCGTGTTGGCGTTGGCGATCTTGACGAGGCCCAGGCCGACGGTGGTTTTGCCGTTGAAGCGGGCCAGTTGGCGGTTGTCGGTGAGGCCGTCCTCGATCTCGGCCACGTCGCCGAGGCGCACCGGGGATTTTTCGCGGAAGGCCACGATGAGGCCGCGCAGATCGTCGACCTGGTGGAATTCGAGATCCAGCTTGACCAGGCTTTCGGTCGTCTGCCCAACCACGAAGCCGCCGGCGAGCTGGACGTGTTCCTTGGCGAAGGCGTCGGAGATGTCCTGGGCGGTGATCTTGTGGGCCGCCATGCGGTCGGGCCGCAGATTGACCCGGATGGTGCGGTCGCGGCGTCCGCCGAGGCGCACCTCGCCGACGCCGTCGATGGTTTCGAGGCGCTTCTTGAGGACGTTGATGGCGTACTGGTTGAGCTGCTGCTGGGTGCGGTCGCCCTGCAGCGCCAGCCACATGATGGGCTGGGCGTTGGTTTCGACCTTGGCGACGACCGGCGGGTCCACATCCTTGGGCAGGCGGCGGAGCACCTGGTTGACCTTGGACTGGATCTCGTTGAAGGCCACGTCCACCTTCTTCTCGAGAGAGAAGGTGATGTTCACCGTCGAGACGCCCGGCGACGAGCTGGATTGCACGTGCTCGATGCCCGGCACGCTGTTGACGGCCGATTCGATGACGTTGGTGATGCTCGAATCGACGATGTCGGGGTTGGCGCCCTTCAGCGTGGTGGTGATCGAGATGACCGGAAATTCGATCTGGGGAAAGCGGTCCATGCCGACCCGCTGGTAGCCGATGACGCCGACCAGCACCAGCACGGCGCTCATCATCCACGCCAGAACGTGGCGCTTGATGGACAGTTCGGGCAGCGTCATGGTTTGGCGGCAACCGGCATGGCGGGTGCGGCGGCCTGGGCTGGTTTGATATTGACGGCGGCGCCGTCGGTGAGGAAACCGGCGCCGTCTTCGGCCACGATTTCACCGGCAGCGAGGCCCTTGACGATCTCGATGCGGCCGCCCTGCTTGACGCCGGCCTCGACAATCCGCTGGCTGGCCTTGCCGTCGGCGATGACATAGACCACCTTGCCGGCGGGGCGCAGCACGACGCTTTGCTCGGCCACCACGACGGCGGCCGGCTTGCTGCCGGTGACGATGGAGGCATTGACGGTGCCGCCCGACAGCAGGCTGCCGTCGTTGGTGACGCGCACCAGCACGTCGAGGGCGCGGCTGGCTTCGTTGACGGTGGGCTTCACGTCCTCGACGTGACCGGTGATGACGTTGCCGGGCAGGTGCGGCAGGCGAAGGCGTACCGTCTGGCCTGCACGGATGCGGGCGGCGGCGGATTCGGGAAAGGGCAGGTGGGCGCGCAGCACGCGGTTGGAAACCAGGCGGAACAGCGGGTCGCCCACTTTTACGTAGTCGCCAGGGGAGACGATCTGGGTTTCGATGATGCCATCCATCGGCGCGACCACCTTGGTGCGGCCGAGGTTGTTGCGGGTCGCGCCGCTGCGGGCCCTGGCGGTGGCCAGCTGGGCCCGCAAGGCGTTGCGCTGGGCGAGGCTGTCGTCGGCTCCGTTTTGCGAGATGAAGCCCTTGGCGACGAGGCTTTGCTGGCGCTCGGCGAAGCGTTCGGCCTGGCTGGACAGGGCTTCGAGGCGGCTGATTTCGGCGGCGTCGGACTGGCCCTGGATCTGGAAATCGCTGGCATCCAGCTCGGCCAGGAGTTGGCCCTTTTTTACGCGATCGCCGCTGTGGGCCGAGACGGCGATGACGCGACCGGCCACTTCGGCACCGATCTTCGGGTCGATCAGCGCTTCGAGGCTACCGAGGGTGTCCTCGGTGACATCCAGTGCAAGAATCGATGCTTTGGCGGTGGTGATCAGCGTGGCTGGCGGGCCGGCAGGCTTGGCGGCGGAGTTGTCGGGTTTGTTGCTGCAGCCGGCGAGCCCAAAGGCGATGATCAGTGAAGCGCAGGTGGCGAAACGCATGGTCGGGGCCTTCGGGCTGGCGGCAGGGCAGGAGTTACGGAAGCGGGCGTTCGCCCTTCAGCAGGTGTTCGACGGTTTCGCGGTCGCGTATGACGTGAACCTCGTCGCCATCCACCAGCACCTCGGCGGCGCGTGGGCGGGTGTTGTAGTTGGAGCTCATCGTCATGCCGTAGGCGCCGGCCGAAAGAATCGCCAGCAGGTCGCCGGTTTCAACCGACAGATCGCGGTCATGGCCGAGGAAGTCGCCGCTCTCGCAGATCGGGCCGACCACCTCGTAGCGGGTGGCGGGCAGCGCGCGCGGGGCCACTGCGACGATCTCATGATAGGCGTCGTAAAGCGCCGGGCGAGCCAGGTCGTTCATGGCGGCGTCGATGATCGCGAAGCTTTTTTCGACGCCGGGCTTGAGGTATTCGATGCGCGTGAGCAGCAAACCGGCGTTGCCGACCAGCGAGCGGCCCGGCTCGAAGCACAGTGCTTCGTCGCGGCCGGCGAAACGTTCGAGCAGCGGCTTGAGGTATTCGGTGGGCGTGGGCGGTTCTTCGTCGCGGTAGCGAATGCCGAGCCCGCCGCCCAGGTCGATGTGATCGAGCGTGATGCCTTCGCGGGCAAGCTGGTCCACAAGGCCGAGAATTTTGTCGGCGGCTTCGGCCATGGGCGCCGGATCGAGCAACTGGGAGCCGATGTGGCAGTCGATGCCGCTGATCTCGATGTTCGGCAGCTTGGCGGCCTTGCGGTACAGGTCGAGCGCTTCGGTGAAGGCGACGCCGAACTTGTTGCTGCGCAGGCCCGTGGAAATGTAGGGGTGAGTGTTCGGATTGACGTCCGGGTTGACCCGGAAGGCGATCGGCGCGCGCTTGCCCATGCTCCCGGCCACCTCGTTAAGGCGGTCGAGTTCGGCGGCGGATTCGACGTTGAAGCAGCCAATGCCGGATTCCAGCGCGTAGCGCATTTCGTCGGCGCTCTTGCCGACACCCGAGAAGATCACCTTGCCGGCATCGCCACCGGCGGCCAGCACCCGGGCCAGTTCGCCGCGGGAAACGATGTCGAAGCCGGCGCCGAGCCTGGCGAAAACCGACAGGACCCCGAGGCTGGAGTTGGCCTTGACCGCGTAGCAGACGAGCGATTTGCGCAGGCCGAGGGCGTGCTGGTAGGCCTCATAGGCCTGAGTGAGTGCGGCGCGCGAGTAAACGTAGGTGGGGGTGCCGAAGCGTTCGGCGATGTCGGCGAGGGCGACCCCTTCGAGGGTCAGGCCGGCGGCGCCGGCTTTGAGCGTCGGTATGGGCAGGGTGGTCGTCATTGGGCGGAATCCTGGGGGACGGGTTTGTTATGATCGGCGCCCGGTGTCCGGGTGGGCGCCGGGGCAGGTGTCGGCTGGGGAGCGGGTCGGGCTACCGGTTTGGGTGGCTGCGCGATGTAGAGCGGCCCCTTGATGCCGCAGCCGCCCAGCACAATCAGGCCGCATGCCGCGGCGGCAATGGCGATGGTTCGCATGAGTTCCGCGCAAAAGCGGGAATGTTAACAGATCAAGGGGTAAGGCGATGAATGAAGCAGATTTCAATGCATTGGCGGACGCCGAACTGGAGCGCCTGGAAAACCTGCTGGAGCACTGCGGGGCCGATTTTGACTACGAGGTGAAGCCTGGCGGCGTGCTGGAGCTGGAGTTCGACAACGGCACCAAGATCATCGTCAACCGCCACACGGCCGCCCGTGAAATCTGGTTGGCCGCCAAGTCTGGCGGCTTCCATTTCCGTCCGGTGGGCGGGCGCTGGCTTGGCACGCGGGACGAGGCCGATTTTTATGCTGTGTTGTCTCGCTGCATGTCCGAGCAGTCGGGCGAGTCGGTCAGCCTGAAGGGCTGACTGCCTGCTGACAACGTGCAGCGCGTCCCGGTCTGGTGACTCGGGGGCGCACAGCGCGTTGCCGCAGGTGGCTACTGGGGCGAGGTCGGTATTGCCGCTGCCGCCGGCGGGGCTGCAGCGGCCGGCGGGGTCGGAGCCGGTGCAGGGGTTTCGTCCGCCGGGGTGGTGTTGGCCGGCTCGTTGGGCACTTCTGGCGGCACTGCCGGGAGGTTTTCCTGGTAGATCATTTCCTCGGTGGTAGCGCCGGTCGGCTGGACGCGGATCAGGCCCGGCGGTGCGGTCGGATAGGTTTCGGGTACGCCGTCCAGGGCTTTGCGCATGTAGGTGATCCACATGGGCAGTGCCGCTGCGCCGCCGGTTTCGCCGCTGCCGAGCTTCTTTGGCTGGTCGAACCCGATCCATGCCACCGCAACGACCGTGGGCTGGTAGCCGCAGAACCACGCGTCCACGTATTCGTTGGTGGTGCCGGTCTTGCCGGCAAGGTCACCACGCTTGAGTGCGAGGGCCTTGGTGGCCGTGCCGCGGCGGACCACGTCCTTCATGACCGAATCCATCAGGTAGGCGTTGCGCTCGTCGATGGCGCGCTCGGCTGTCTCGCCGGCTACCGGCGGGTCGACGCGGGCCAGCACGTTGCCGGCTTCGTCGCGGATTTCCTTCACCAGGTAGGGCTCGATGCGATAGCCGCCGTTGGCGAATACCGAGTAGCCGCGCAGCATTTGCCACGGGGTGACCGAGCCGGCGCCGAGTGCCATGGTCAGGTAGGGCGGGTGGCGCTCGGCATCGAAGCCGAACTTGGTGATGTAATCCTGTGCGTAGCGCGTGCCGACCGACTTGAGCAGGCGGATCGAGACCATGTTCTTGGAGCGGGCGAGGGCCGTACGGATGGAAATCGGGCCGTCGTACTTGCCGTCATAGTTCCTTGGCTCCCAGGCCTGGCTGCCGGTTTCTCCGGAGGGGAAAGACAGGGGGGAGTCATCCACCACGCTGTTCGGGCCGTAGCCTTTTTCAAAGGCGGCCGAGTAGATGAACGGCTTGAAGCTGGAGCCCGGCTGCCGCCAGGCCTGGGTGACGTGGTTGAACTTGTTGCGGTTGAAGTCGAAGCCGCCGGCCAGCGCGCGAATGGCGCCCGTGCGCGGGTCTGCTGCCGCGAGGGCGCCTTCGACCTCGGGCAATTGGCTGATTTCCCAGTGGCCGTTTTCAGTGCGTGTGATGCGGATCACGGCGCCGGGGCGGATACGCTTGTTGGCGGGGGCCTTGTCGCCGACCATGCTGGATGCAAAGCGCAGGCCGTCGCCGCCGATTTTTATTGTCTCGCCATAACGGTAAGCCGTGACCGAGCCGCCGCCGGCCTTGGTGACGATGGCGGCCAGAAGATCGTCGTAGTCCGGGGTTTCGGCGAGGATCTCGTCCATCGATTCGGTTTGTTCGGTGTTCATGCGGGCCGGGTCCACGTAGCTCTCGGCGCCGCGGTAGCCATGGCGGCGGTCGTAGTCCATGATTCCGCGCCGCAGGGCCCGGTAGGCCGCGTCCTGCTCGGCCTTGACGATGGTGGTGATGACCTTGATGCCGCGCGTGTAGGCCTCTTCCCGATATTGCTCGAAGGCGATCTGACGCGCCATTTCGGCGATGTAATCGGCACTGCCGCCAAAGTCGGAGGTGCCGTTGACGACCTTCAGCTGAGTGTCGATGGCGACTTGCTGTTCGGCGGCTGAGATGAAACCGAGTTCGGTCATGCGGCGCAGCACGTATTGCTGGCGCTGGGTGGCGCGTTTTGGGTTGACCACCGGGTTGTAGGCGGAAGGCGCCTTGGGCAGGCCGGCCAGCATGGCGGCCTCGGGGATGTTCAGATCCTTGATCGACTTGCCGAAGTAGGTCTGGGATGCAACGGCGAAACCGTAGGCGCGTCGGCCGAGGAATATCTGATTGATGTAGACCTCGAGAATCTGGTCCTTGCTGAGGTTTTGCTCGATCTTTAAGGCCAGAAGGATTTCGTAGAGCTTGCGGGAAATGGTTTTCTCGCGGGTCAGGAAAAAGTTGCGTGCCACCTGCATCGTGATCGTCGAGGCGCCCTGGCGTTTGCCGCCGGTGGCCAGGTTGGCGCTTGCGGCCCGGAGGATGCCGAGGAAGTCGACGCCCGAGTGCTGGTAGAAGCGATCGTCCTCGGCCGCCAGGATCGCGTGCTTGAGAACCGGCGGAACGTCCTGGATGCGGATGAAGGCCCGGCGCTCTTCGCCGTACTCCCCGATCAGGGCGCCGTCCGCGGTGTAAACGCGCAGCGGGATCTTCGGGTGGTAGTCGGTCAGCGCCTCCAGCGACGGTAGCGTCGGCCACGCAAAGGCAACGGCGAGAGCGAGAGCCGCGGCACCAATGGCGATCAGGCCGAGGAGAATGGCAAGGGGATAGAGTACCCAGCGCATGGCAGGAGTGGGAAGCATAGTAAAGTGCG
>Ga0209277_10000734_pt1 | contig 16379 bp, 8 predicted proteins | sample JI81AbrownDNA_FD_187503 | JGI IMG/M metagenome (GOLD analysis project Ga0209277, IMG submission 187503) | Wastewater effluent complex algal communities from Wisconsin, to seasonally profile nutrient transformation and Carbon sequestration -... | ecosystem: Engineered > WWTP > Effluent > Algae... | reverse complement strand
AGAGCAATGGTAGTGGGTGATTTTAATAATGATGGATATGGGGATGTGGCGATTAGTAATTCATCATCTTCTGATAATGGCGGGAATGGTAATGTTTACATTTACAGAGGAAATTCCAGCGGATTAAATATCTCTCCTGTCCAAATACTAACGTCTCCAGGGACAAATCTTGGAATGGATTTAACATCGGGAGATATTAATGGCGATGGAAAAACAGACTTGGTCGCTAGAACAAGTAGCAGTCCTTATATCGTGTCTTTTTTATCCGATGGAAGTAACCTAGTTATCTCATCCACTTTTACTACCATTTTAAACTCTCAGCCAGTCCTCGCTGATTTCAATGGAGACGGCAAAGCGGACTTAGCCGCTGCGGAAATGGGATTTAGCGGAAACACTGGTCGCGTTCATATTTTCCTAAGCAATGGAACTAATCTAAATATGACTGCCAGCCAAATAATAGCAGGAGAGGGAGCGGGTTATTTTTTTTCTGGGAAATTATCATTTGGGGATGCAAATCAAGATGGGATTACTGATTTAATTGCAGGTAATATTAGTTTTGGTGGGGGGGTATTTGAATACGGAAAAGTGTATATTTTTTACGGTTGCCTAACAACTGGAATTTGCAAAGGTTCCGTAAATGCATCAGCCGCTGATTTGAAGATCACTGGTTCACCGATTGATGCGCTTCAATTTGGTAGCTCAACAGGATTGATCGATATTAATCGTGATGGGTTTCCCGATTTATTAGTTGGCGGACCTGGATACAATAATAGTGGTGCCCTTTTTATTTTTAATGGCTCTGCCTCTGGAATTTCAACTAGCTATACATCCTATACAAACGCAAGTTCAACTATTGTTGAAACTAACGCAAGTAGTAATTTTGGGTTAAGTCTGTATTAGCCGCTGTTAGGGATAAACGGACTGTTTATGATCCTGTTCAAAAAATTCTTACAACTTAAAAATGAATCTTTCTAAGACTTCCCATCTGTGCTTTGCGGGATTGCAATTTGCCATCTAATAGGTAAAACATATTTAATCTTCTAGGAACTCCCTATTAGGTTGCTTAGGGGTCATTCTTTTTCTGAAAAAACTTTCTATTTAAGCAGCAAATCGCTTTTTTATACAGGCTCAGGTTCAAGCTTTAATTCTGAGTTTCAAAAAAAGAATGTCAAAAAAAATCTAAGATACCGTATTCTGGTATCCCATTGTGCAAAGGCAAACTTTGACATATATTTATATTGAAAATAGCTCATGTTTTAAAGAAATGGTATAAGTAGCTGAAATGGTTAGTAGGGTAGGGATAAATTTTGGAAATAAATTATTTCTTTATTCGGAATTCCTTTCGCAAATTTGAAAAAAAATAGTCGAATAAGACTAATAGGAGGTAGCGAATGCTATCTAGAATTACCATTTTAATTTATATACTTGCAACCGGTTTGCTCCTTGCACAGAGCCCGGGTAGTAGTTCCAATTCCAGTGCGAGAAAAGAACCTCAGGCTTCACAAGGCAGCGAGCTTGTGACTCCACCTGCAAATAGCAATCACACAAACGGTGTTTATCAAAACTTAAGCTCTTTGGAAAAAAGCATCACAGAGAAAATTTCTCGTTTAGATAAATTGCAAGCAAAAGTTGCAGAAATAAACAAAAATTTAAAAGAGAAAATCACGATTCCTGATGAAGCTCCGAACATTGCTAAAGAAAGTGGCATACTTATTGTATCCGCTCGCCACATTGAATTTTCCTTTAAAGAAGAAAAAACAAAAGAAGTAAAAATCGTTTCTAGTAAGAAAAGATTGAACAATGATTTACATTCAGTTGTTCGCACTCTTACCTTTACTCCTGGTGACTTTACAAGCATCAAGATTAAGGTCGATCAGTTTGATAGCAAGATGAAGGGCGTTGAGATGATTGAGAATTATAACAACATGGCTCCGGAAGTAAAACTTGTTGCTCTAAAAGCGATTGATTTAGTTCTATTTAATACGATCTATCGTTTTGATAGCTATTTACAAAAAGGCGAAACAGACAAACAAGAGAATACGAAAACACACCTTACTGAATTATAATCTTTTTTAAAAAATTCAACCGCCGAGAGGGCAAAGAAAAAAGGGATTGAACAAATACTCCCTGTGAACTCAGCATTCTCTGCGGTTTCATTGTATCTTTTAAATTTAATATTGGATACATTCGAGAATTTGGAAAAATTCTTGCTCTAATCAAAATAAAAACCAAACTGTGTATCTATGGCAGACAAAGAAAGTTTAGACAAACTAAACCAAAGAGTAGATATGCTCGAAAAAGAACTCAGTTCGATCAAATCCGAGTTAAGCAAACTCTCTTCCAGCGAAGCGACGGTTCAAATCGCGAAACCTGACTATAAACCAACAATAATTACACCAAAAGCCACAGAACCAATAAAGCCCGCAAAACCGTCTCGCAGTTTTGATTGGGAAGTTTTACTCGGCGGAAATATTTTGGGTAAATTAGGATTATCTGCAATCATTCTTGCCTTCATTTGGTTTGTGAAATTTGCGTTCGACAATCACTGGATCAATGAATCAGGTAGAATCTTTATTGGACTTGGCATTGGCTTTACGATTATTACCATTGGACTCTTTCTGGCAAAGCGCAAAATGCATATTGTCCCCGAACCAATCATTGGAACCGGGATTACTATCTTATATCTAAGTCTCTATGGAGCCTATTATTACTATGATCTCATTAACGCAAAAGAGGCATTTGCCGCTTTTACTATTTTAAGTGTGGGCACGGCATTACTTGCCGGAAAAACAAATCTACAAGTTCTTTATATATTCAGCTTGATTGGATCTATTCTCGCACCAATCTTACTTTCTTCGGGAGAGAATTCCTATCGTTTCTTGTTTGCGTATTTGACAGTTGTAAATCTTGTATTTTATTACATTAGTCAAGCAAATAGTTGGAGAGTTTCTCCTTATCTAATATTTCTAGCGAATTGTGTTATTTTTTCGGGATGGGCAGAAAAGAGTTTAATCAATAGTAGCCCCACCCCACCGCTTCTGTATCTTTCTGCAATGTTTCTTATTTTTGGAATGCGGGAGATTTATCTAATGCCAAGGCTTCGAAAGGTAATTGATATTTCTAGTCCGATTTTAACTTTGCTTCTTGTGATTGCATTTGCTGGATTTGGATTCTGGGTTGTAGATGTTTTCTATCCTAACTTGATTGCACATTTTTTATTGTTTCAAGCATTTCTATTGGTTGGATTTCTGAAAGTTTTTGAAAAGTATTCTCTTCCAGTATTAGAAGTAACGAAAAGTCCTAAAGTCTCTCTTTCTGCGGTGTTATTTTTGTCATGGATTGCTATCTTATTTGCTTCCATTTCAAATTTTTCACAGGGACATTGGATTACTGTTTCCTGGATTCTGTTTGCCGGCGGCTTATCAGCAGTTGGCGCATCCTTTAGAAATAAGGCTTACATTGCGATATCTATTTTACCGTGGTTTCTTGCTCTTATTCGTCTTTATTTTGTGGAGAGTGCTTTCGACAGACAGATTTATTTTGTGTTAAACACTCGATTCGGACTTTTCGCTCTGGCGACGCTTTTTCTTTTATTTGCATATCAGATTCAAAAGAAGGATCCTATACATAAATCAATGGTCGGGTTTGTATTTGTTGCACTTTTTACTCTAATTCTTGGTAGTCTCGTTGAAGTTCATTATCTAGTCCCAGATACATATTATCGTAACCTAAGTTACTCTTATGTAATTGCATTTTATATGATTGCACTTCTGATTCCGGGATTTAAGCTTTCTTATCGTTCTTTTCGGCTTACGGGAATTATCCTCGGAGTTGTTCTTATTTCTAAATTCTATTTGTATGATATTTGGACAATGAGCATCGTGGTTCGAATTATTGCCGGCTTCTCTCTTGGAATCGGTCTTGTTTTATTAAGCATCATTTATCAAAAATATAAGGATAAAATCAACGTGAATCAAATTTTAAAACTAACTGCTTTTCCTCTTCTGCTCATGGCAATGTTCTCTTCTGATAATCTGTCTGCGGATCCATTTAAGAATAATGGATATAAATACTTTGTAGAAGTAAATGGTTTAACTAAAGAATTGGTGAACGATGAAAATAATATTTATGGAAAGATTCGTCTCACAGAAGAAATTGCACGTTTTCATGGGGTGTCTGATTTACGACTTGTTTACGAGAAAGAGCTAGTTCCTTTTTTTCATAGACGAGTTACTGTTGCTGCGGGTAAGACAGGTAAGACTACGCCGACTATAATTTACGATAATGTAACTTCCAATGGCATGGTCTATGTATTGAAGTTTGAAGAACCGCCAGCTAAAACAGAATACACTGAGATTGAAATTGCAGGAAGTGAAAAATATGAAACCGGCGTATATGTATCTCTTGGGAATGAGCCTAATGATTGGCAAGAGTCGGTGAGTGCTTCGATTTATAATTATTACGATGATCAAGCGTCAGGCAAAATCAATCGAATCAAATTTCGCTCAGGCAAATATCGTTATGCCCGTCTAGAGTTTGACTCAAAGCATAAATTTGAAATTACAGGTGCATTGTATTCAGGCATTAGAGAGAAGGCTGAGTATAAATTAGATATTAAAAAGGAAGACCTGGTAAATAGAGCGGATTCAGATAAACAAGCGAGCGTGTATTATTATGATAACCCAACGCATAAAGCTATGAGTCGAATTGTATTAAATTTTGATGAGCCAAAGTATTCTAGATCAGTGGAAATATTACAAAAAGACCCAGCGACTAAAGAATTTATTTCTGTTGCAGATACAGTGATTTATAAAAGACCTGAAGACAAGGGTGAGCATAATATTGAATTGCCGTCTTATCAAGGGGGAGAGTTAAAAATTGTTATAGTGAATAAGGAGGATAAGCCGCTCACTCTTCAATCTATAGAAGCCTATTCAGAAATGGAAGAGATTGTGTTTGAAATTCCAAAAGCATCCATGGTCGATGAATCTCATCCACTATTACTGTATTATGGAAATGAATATGTTCGATCTCCTGAATTTGATATGAAGACAACCTACGATGAAAAACTAAAGCATGTAAGTTTAAAAGTAGGGGAGCACAAAGTAAATCCTGAATTTGCTTATTCCATGATGGAGCCTCCTGTATCCTCCTGGATCATAAGAGGAGTTTTTGGAATTGGACTATTGCTAATGATTTACCCTGCGTTCACGATTCTGAGACGTTATAGGACAGAGCTAGACTTAGAGAAAACAGAAAATGAAACAGTAAGTTAGGGTAGCAGATTACCAATTTAGTTGTTCGCGAATGGATTCCATACGCTTGCGGTTAACGTTCAAATCGCCTTTGCCTAATCTAGAGGCAGAGCGGATGTGAACTGTTTTACTCATATCATCAAAGTAGAACTCGACATCATCAACAAAACCCATTAGTCTGGATTTGAATTCCGCATTCAAGTAATTATCTGCTGTAGTAATAATTGTCACTCTATCTTGTTTTTCCACAGCCGCTTTTAATTGTGCATAAGCAACTGATAAATCTGTCGTGTATTTATACGGAATAATATAATGAGAATCGGAAGAGTCCGCCTGACTGGAAACACAATTTGGTGTATTAGGACAAGCTATTAGTTTGCCCCCATTCACCCCGAGATTAGTTGGTCTTGTTCCTGCACAATTAAACATAAGAAAGATCGCTCCTAAAAGGATGAGTTTTTTATTCATTGAAAGCTCCATAACTACACCAGGTTAGAAAGAAGCTGAGTTTCTGTCATGAACTTAAAAATATTAATTTACAAGACCAAACGGATCGTTGTCTTTGTATTTTTTATTGTAGCCATTAGCCGCGTCTGGATTTTCTTTTAGAAGTTCAATTTCTTCAAGCTTTTTGTAACAGACTGCAGAATTCGGAAAGATTAAGATACATTTTTGAAAATTCTTTTCAGCTAAGTCCAAATCTTTCTTTTCCTTTTGAATCTTATAGGCTTCTAAGTAAACTTGTCCCGAAAATTGTTCCTTTTTATCGTCAAGATTAATGGGAAGATAGAGAGTGTCTAATCGACGGAATGTTTTTAACTTTGTTTCCGAAAAAGTAGAACTGTCTTTGAATTTAAGATTGGAAAAATTGTCGATGGTGAATTCATTCTTGAAAAGTATTTTTACTTTTTCAGAGACACATAGATTAAAACCGACCATAGAAATGAAGATTGCGATAAAGAATTGAAGTGCGTAGATAATGTTAATATTGATAGTAGAGAAACTTTTTAGATTATGAACAGAGTTTAGTTGAAAAGAATAACGCGAAATAATTCCAAGAGCAAATGCAGTCGGAAAATAAGTCATTGCGTCGAGCATAGTGTAATCAAATATTTCTTGAAAGAATATAGAGGATAATACTGAGTAAGCTAGGACTTCATTTAAGCTGAGATCATTCCGTATGAGTTTCTTGGCTAAAAGGGCAAAGGTGCAAAGTAGAATACCGGTTAATATTAATAAGCCATAAAGACCATAGTTATAAAAAAATTGAATATATAAATTATGTGCATGGGGATTGGCTTGAAAATTATTGAAGTAATATTTTAGATCATCAATTACCTTTTCTGAAAGGTAATTGATAGGAAGAAAAGTATTGAAAAATTCATTATTCGAACCAAAGCCAAATAGAATAGAATGATTGAGGACACGATCTGTATAGGCTTCCCAGATAGATTTACGTGCAATGAGCGAACCCGTGTTAAAAACATCTGATTGAAATAATTTCCTACCAATAAAAATACCGACAAAGGCAACCAGAAACAATAATATTGGGATAAGATTTGTTTTTTTATCTTTGCCGAATTTGATGTAATAGATTCCAATAAATAGACTACTAGTTATTACCCCCAAAGTAGAGGCTCTCGAATGTGTATAATAAAGAACAACGAAGGAAAGTAATATCATCGCGATATAAGAAGCTTTCATTTTATTTGTGTCGTTAAAGAAAAGGTAGACTACTACGATAGCGGGAAAATTTACAGCTATCATGCTACCAATGTTGCTTACGTGAAATCCCCCAATACTCAGGGAGAAGTTTGGATTGAAATCATGGGAGAAGATATAGATAAGGATGAATATGCTATAGAGTGCTAAACAAATTCCGTAGAACAAATGGTTGAATCGGATAATTTTGATTATCTCTTCTTCATCTTCGAGGTATTTAAAATAGAGATATAAAATTATGCCAGAGAGTAAATGAAAGAATCCAAAAACTGCATTGGTGCCATTGTAAAAAAAAGAAGTATAAGTAGATGTCAGGGATGCGGTAAATAATAAGAAAACTAATAAATCAAAAACGTTTTGTTTGTTTAAACTAAATTTTTTTAAGAGAGATAGGTTTGCAACTAGATAAAATAAAATGGCAATGGAGGAATAATGATATCGGTAGAGGAAAATATGAGAAGAAGCGATAACGGTATAAAAAATGAGAATTCTTTTATTGATACCTAGCTTATAAAGAAGTAAAAACAATCCAACAGAGAAGTAAAATACAAATCTAAGATAAAGCTTTTGACGAGCAACTAGAGAGTCGGGTAAAAAAATCATACCCGTTATGGAAGTATAAAGAATTAAACTAAGAGAAGAGAAGATGAAAAAATAGGAATCGAGACCTTTAATTTTTTTTTTTTGCCAGAATAGAAATAGAACGGAAACTAGGAGGGTGTTAGCAGATAATTCTTTAACTAAGTTTGGTTGTGCGTCATTAAAGTATAGGTATAGGCTTATAAATAATATAAACCATGCCTGAAAAATAATTCCTACCATACCCTTTTTACTCAATTCAAAGTAAGTTTTGATTCCTTTTGAGTCAAGTTTTCTTTTAAGAAAAATGTGGCGCAAGCAGTTATAAAAAAGAACCAGTCAATGTAGTTTGGAATAAACTGATTCCTTGAACAGGGAAATAATAACGAAGAGAAAGGCAAAGCCGATATTTTGTTGGAAAAAAAGAGATGACCTAGATTAAGTAAAAATAAGGCGAATAAAAACTACTAGGTAGAATGAAAATGAAACTTAACAAAGAAAGTATAACGGAAACTATCCCTTACCTAATCTATCTACTGCTGATTGTTTTCATCTTTAAGTTTAGATTTGAATTGGATAAGAAAAATCTTTACATTACAAGTGATGGTGCGATTAAACTTTATCAGACAGTGCAATACAAAGAAAAAGGATTCCTTTCTTTGGAATGTCTCTATCCTGGAAAAAGCTTTGATGAAGAATATAAGCATTTTCCAATTTCGTATCCTTGGGCAATTTTTCAGACAAGAGGAATGAAATGCGTATTAGAATATCCTCCTTTTTTTTATTGGATAGGCTCCCTATTTCTCAAAATATTTCCGCTTAACCTAATCTTATATTTGCCCCTTCTTTTTTATGCAGGGAATATTTTATTTTTCGATTTTATATTAAGAAGAATGGGGCTAATAGATATTTTTCGTGTATTCCTTGTGACGTTAGGATTTATTTCTTTTTCGCTACTTACAGCAATGGATTACACAGAGAATCCTGCATTTCAAACTTTCTATTTACTCGGATTTTATTTCTTTTGGAAATACGGAAAAGAGGATAACGTAAAGTATGCTCAGTTAATTTTAACAGGAATATTATTTGGGTTGGCGTTTACTCTGAGACTTGAAATTTTAATGACTTTCTCGATTCTTTGTTTTATATATTTCCTCTTTACCTTAAATCTTAAAAAACCTTTCTTTATTTACTTAGGATTCACAATTGTAGGAATTCTTTTTGTGATTTACAATTTACAAGTATCCGGTCATCCTCTAGGATTTAGATATGTGTCATCAATTGACTTTAATGAGAACGCCAAGGCTGATATAGGAAAGCGGTTAACGTTATTGAAAGCAGCTATTTGGGGAGATGACGTAATGGTCGGAATCTTTAAGTTCCAACCACTGTGCTGGCTAATTCTACTTATCCCCGTATTCGGCTGGTTCAATAAAATACGAACTCGAGAAGGAAATATATTTCTAGTAGCGGGGTGGCTTTCCTTATTCATAATTCCTTTATACGTGACAGTGTATGGTGGAGTTGGATATTTTGGTCTTCGTTATATTGAAGGTCCATTTTATCTGCTCTTACTTGGATTTGGCATCTATCTAAAAGAAATGAATCTTTCTAATTCAAGAACACAGCGGTGGATAATCGTTATCCTCTTGTTATTGGTTGGCTATGGAAATTGGTTGTCCACAAGAGAGGGATTAAAGATTCTCAGAAATTCCTCCCAAGAAAATGCTACCTTTCAAACCTTCTTAAAAAAATCAGATCGCTTAGTAGTTCATTCTTCTTTATATAGTTCTATTTGGATGGGGGCATCTTTTTTCGAAAAGATTCATGTGAAATTAATTGGAAATGCAGAGGCAGAGGAATATTTAAAACAGATTCCGGCTAATGAAAAGTTTGTGCTCATACTTAGCCCCGAAGATATTTATATATCCGCCGATATCCCTAAAAAGCTTCACGCTCATTACAAAACTCAACTTGATCTAGGCTCATTGCCAATGGAAATTTTGGAAGAAACAAGGTTGAACGGAATTCGATTAGTTCTGGCAAATAAGAAATAGCTGAAAGCCTAGTCGGTGTGAAATGGTATATGTAGAGACGCATGGCCATGCGTCTCTACTACGCGGAGAATTACACCGATTCGCCCAAACATTGAAAAATATATTTTAACTTTATAGTCAATTCAAACAGTTTTATGATAAATTTAATTCACAAAAACATTTTACAGATAATTACCATTACCCTTATTTCCACAATACTTCACTGCCAAACGGATACTCTTACTTCGTCTCTAACTTCTTTTCCCGCGGATGGGATAAGCGGGGGAGCTGTTATCTTGGATAAAACCTTTTGGAGTGAGGATAAGATTATTATTCCCAATTCGGATTCTATTGAAATTATTTCTGTAGAGGAAACTTCTAACCAAATAAAAGTTTATTTCAAGAGCACGAAGAAAGCCGGTAAAGTTGTATTTCAATCAGATAAAGGTTTGCGTTTGGAATTAGATTTTTATTCTTCTGTTTCTGATTCGGATGAGGATGGATTTCCGGATAACGTTGAACTTTCGCGGGAAGATGCAGAGCGATTTCGAAATTGGTTCGTGCGAATTGCAGAGTCCCAATTTGTAAAACCGAATTCCTATTGGAACCCGAATGAGCGGGACTGTGCGGGGCTAATCCGCTATAGCTACCGAGAGGCTTTAAAAAAACACGATGCGGACTGGTTTATCCAGAGCGGAATTTCTCTCGATAAAAATTTGCCCGATATTGCTTCTTATTCTTACCCGAACGTTCCCTTTCTTGGTGAGAAAATTTTTAAGCAAAAGAAAGGCTCGGCTCTTGACCTTGCAAGCTTTGGAACTTTCGCTGATGCCGAAACAGTTTTTCGCTTCAACACTATCTTTATTTCAAAAAATATTGTGGAAGCCAAAAGGGGGGATTTGTTATTCTTTGAAAATAGGGGAGAAATTCGTTTTCCATTTCATTCTATGATCATTTCTGATTTGGTAGGCGGTGAACCGATTGTAATCTATCACACGGGTGACGGAAATATTTTGAAACGAGTTCCGATTTCTTATCTAGTAAGTAGTAAGATTTTTAGAATTTCTCCTGAAAACCCACATTTTCTGGGAGTATATCGATTTTCTATTTTGGAGTAAATCATGAGTAACCATCTAATTAAGATACTAAGTTTTGTATTTCTATTTTCTGTTTCTTTTTCTTCTAAGGCTGATGAAACTTCTCCTGAATTTTATCTCAGCACGGATAAAAGTTTTGCCCGCGAGGAAATTCCCTATGTCAACTTAGAAGGACCGGGTTATAAGGGTTATACTTTGCGAGTCTATGAAATTGCTGACCCTGAAAAATTCCTTCAGGAAAAAGTTCGCGAACGACTCGTCAAAGAAACAAGCGACAAACCAGCCTTTGCCGACCCGCTTCAACTATTAAAGAAAACTTTTCAGTATTTCAAAAACGATTTAAGACAAATTGGACGAAAAGAATTAAACACGAAGACTCGCTCTTCCGTTTCTAAAGGGCTTAAGATGGATTATCCGCGAGTAACCGAAGAAAATCTAGCTCATCCCGCAATCCTGAAAAATCATAAATTAGTCCTAAGTTTTACTGTTCCGAAATTCAAACAAAGTTGGATTTACAAAAGAGTCCCCGTTCCCTTAAAAGACACAGGTGTATTTTTAGTAGAGGCATTTACTAATTCTCATTTTGCGTATTCTCTTGTCTTTAAGTCTGATATTCATTTTGTCACAAAGCTTGCCGAAGCGGAAACTCTTGTATATGCTGCAAGAAAAGACAATGGAGTTCCAAAGGAAAAAGCCGTCGTAAAAATTTGGGATGCGAGCACTGCCGAATTAGTGGCTAATGGCAAAACAAATTCTTCCGGAATCTTTCATCACAAAGGGAAAACTGGAACCAAAAGCCTAATCCTTGTTACCCACGAAAATCAATTCGCAGTATCTGATCCAACTTTTTATTCCAGCTCTTTTTATAGTGAAGGAGGAATTAAATCTTACCTCTACACAGACAGACCTGTTTATAGACCAGGTGATACTGTTTACTTCAAAGGCATCGTTCGGAATTTCAAAAAAGATTCTTATTTCCCTTCTTCTGGAAAAGGAACTGTAGATGTGTTTACCTCCAAAGGAGATGCAATCCAAACAGGAATTTCAATTAACCTAAATTCAAACGGGACTTTTGATGGAGAATTCAAAGCTCCTGAGGGCGACGAAGTTTATCTTGGAGTTTACAATCTAGTTTTAAACTTTGAAAACAAAACTTACTCTACGGAATTTTCCGTAGATGCTTATAAGAAGCCTACTTTTCTTGTAAAAGTTAAATCAGAAAAGCAATCTTATGTAAAAGGAGAAAGAGTTAAGCTTGAACTTCGAGCTGCGTATTATCACGGTAAGCCGCTTTCCGGCGTGGAAGTAGAATACCAAATCTTTCGAAAGGCTAAGTATGATTATTCTCCAATAGGAACTTTAAATTGGGAAGGGACGGATTCTTATCTTACTTCAAAAGAAACCTCAGGACGTAGAGAAATCATTAGATCTGAAAAAGCTATTTTAGATAAATCTGGCTCTTATTCGTTTTCTTTTCTTCCTGAAAATATCACAGAAGATTTTGCCTACACTGTAGTAGCCTCGGTCCGAGATTCTGATGTCACTCTTTCCGGCGCTTCTTCTTTTTCTGTGAATCGAAGTTCTATATTTATTCGAGTCAAAAAAGAGAATCAAGTCTTCGAGCCGGGCTCAGAGGTGGTAGTCAGTGCAGAAATTATTCCTTATGATAAATCATTAACCAAAGAAAATCTTGCCCGTGAAGTTGCTTCTCGTAAAATAAAAGCAATTTTATATCGCAGAAAATTTCAATCGATCGCGCAAGAAGCTGAGAGAAAAAAAATAGACTCTTTTTCTGAAAAAACAAATCCAGATGGTAAAGCACAATTCAAGTTTTCTATTCCGGATAAAGGTCATTATGTGCTAAGATTTGAAACAGAAGATGCTAATGGCTCTGAAACGTACGCGGAAACTACTCTTTGGTCATCTGCAAAATCGGACTCAATCGAAATTCCTCTCAAAGATATTTCTCTAACTGCGGGTAAGGATATTTATTCGCAAGGGGACACTGCTGAAATATTAATTCTTTCTCCGGTCGCTGACGCAAACTTACTCGTAACCTTAGAAGGAAACCGTATTTTAAAATATGAAAGCATTCCCCTGAAAGGAAACTCTTATAAATACAGTGTAAAAATCACACCGGAGCTTTCGCCAAACTTTACTTTGTCGGCTGTTCTATTTGCCAATAGAGAAACGTATTCTGGGCAAATCAAAGTTGTCGCTCCTCCGGAAAATAAAATCTTAAAAGTAAAAACGAAAACCGATCAGGAAATCTACAAGCCAGGAGATACAGTTCAACTAGAAATATCCACTTCTGACTTAAAACAAAAGGGAGTTAAATCAGAAGTATCCGTTGCCATAGTAGACGAAGCGATTTACCAAATCCAAGAAGAGAAAAATCCTCCTCTCATTTCTTACTTCTATCATCCACGAAGAAATGATGTGAATACAGTTTACTCTTCCTCCTATCGTTTCTTTGGCTACTCTGAATCTAGAAGAATGGATTTGGCTTTTGGGAAAAAGTCAAATCTCCCGCTATCTGCTTTAAAAGAAGACGACAATCGTTCCCGTGAAAAGTTTAAAGATACAGCATTCTGGAATGCAACTGTAAACACGGACTCGGAAGGAAACGCAAAACTCAGTTTTGTTCTTCCTGATAATTTAACCTCATGGAGAATAACAGCCGTCGCCCTCACGGATGATTCCAAGTTCGGTCAGTCTACTTCGAATTTTATTTCTCGTAAACCTCTTTCTTTGCAAGCAAATTTACCATCCTATTTACTACGCGGGGAGCCTCATTCTGTTTCGACAACAGTCACTAATTTTAGCAATGCAAAAGAAGATGTTCTAGTCAGTCTTGAGGCTAATGGTGCTTCTGTGCAGGGAATTTCTTCTAAGAAAATTACTTTAAAGCCACAGGGAAGTGAACTCGTAAGTTTTACGATCCAAACAGAGGAGAAAAGCCCCGCAAAGAATGTAAGTTTAAAATTCACTGCAAAAGGGACTAATCAAGATACTCTCCTCCAGAAAATTCCTCTTCGTTATTTTGGTGTGAAGAGAATTGAATCTGTTTCCTTAAAACTAACTTCTCAGATTCAAAATACTAAGGCATCTTTGAAAATTCCAAACACGGCAGCAGAAGAGCGGCTAACGCTTCGAATCAATCCCGGAAATCTAGAAGCATTAAAATCAACCTTACCTTATTTGATTGATTATCCGTATGGCTGTGTCGAACAAACGATGAGTCGTTTTGTTCCAGTTCTTGCTGCACAAAAAGCAGGCGCGCTTTCTTTAAAGCAAAGAGAGGAACTTCCTAAGATGGCAAGTCAAGGTTTGAAAAATTTAAAATCGCTGTTAGGTAAAGAGGGAGGCTTCAAGTGGTTTGCCCCTGATAGCGGGGAAGATTTGATGATGTCTGCCTATGTCTATCGCGCTCTTTCCATTTCTAAAAAAATGAATCAATCTCCCGATGAAGAAATTCTGAACCAAACAAGAAGTTACCTCTACAAAGCACTCGAATCTACATCAGACCCTTTTCAGAAAGCCTATATTCTTTTTTCTCTTCTCGAAGGAGGAGAAGTGGAAGCATCTCTAGTTGACTCACTCGCTGGACTTGTAGACAAACAAGGAGTATACGGTAAAGCATTAACTGGTTTAGTATTTCATTCTGCGGGTAAAACTGATAAAGCGAAATCTGTCTTTAAAAAAGCCCTCGCCGAATCCGGAATCCTGAATGGGAAAAAACTTCCGGATGATAATACAATCGACAAAGACGGAGTGGAAATGCTTTCCGCTTTACTACTATTATCCGTTCGTTTAAACGAAGAAGCAATCTCGGACACTCTAAGCGAAGAGTTATTTAACAGGAGAACAGATGTTGGCTGGAAAAATTCAAGAGATACTGGAATGGCAGTCCTTGCTCTTGCAGAAAAGCTAGAAATCTTTACTGAAAAATTAACACCTATTACCCTCAATATCATAGTCAATGGGAAAGAATTCAAAACAGTGAGCGCAAAGCCAACCGAGATTTTATCCGACAAAGCAGATTGGAATTTTTCCATTCCTAATTTAGTAAAAGGAGAAAATACTGTAGAGCTAGTAAAAGAGAAAGGGGGAACCGTTTACTCTGTTGTGTCTTTGCAATATATTGATAAGTCAAAATCATTCTCTCCCATCGACAAAGGAATTAAAGTTAAGAGAGAATACTTTTCCGTAACCGCAGAGGACAAAAACGGTAAAGTAAACTTAAATGTTAAGAATTCCAATTCCTTTAAGCCAGGCGAACTCGTTATGGTATCGCTAGAAATTGAGCGCACAGGTAAATCAGATTCTTATTTTATGGTCGAAGATCCTTTGATTCCGGGCTTTAGTTTTGTCTCAAAAGATACAAATTATTACGTTGGAAATTATTCAGCAGATTACGAATCCCGTCAGATTTATGACGATAGAGCCGTCTTCTTTGTGCGCGGTCCAGTTCAGAAATCAACGGTTCGCTATTTTCTTCGAGCAGACAGGAGCGGCAAATACAACTCTGCCCCAGCGAGTGCGAGTCTTATGTATTACCCGGAAGTAAGAGGAAGCTCTTCTTCTGAAAATCTAACAGTGGAGTAAATCATGCGTAACCTTAAAATTATTTTTATTATTTCATTTTTCCTTATGACTCTTTCGTTATTTTCCTCCGAAGTAAAAATTATATCTCCCCGCGGAGGATTTACTACTTCTAGAGTCATTGAAATCACTGGTTCTGTTGCAGATACATCAGCAGAGCGAGTGACTCTTGTGATGAATGGAGTTCCCCAAACTATCAAAGCCAATTCAGGAAGTTTCAGGACAAAATCAGTAGTAGCCCCCGGTAGCAATACAATTGAAGTAAGGCACGGCAAAGACAACGACAAAGTTTCTTTTCATGCCAATGTTCCCCCTAAAGATATTAAAGTAGTTCTCACATGGGATACACCGACTGACGTTGATCTATGGGTCATTGATCCCAAAGGAGAAAAAACATTCTTTGGTGCATCTTCAAGTTCCTCCGGCGGTAACTTAGATGTTGACGTTACAGATGGATTTGGTCCTGAAACATTTACCATGTCCAAAGCATTGTCTGGCTCTTATGCGGTAAACGTGCAATACTACTCTAACTACAATACTCCTATCACTAGAGTCAAACTTTATGTTATCCTCTACGAAGGCACATCCAAAGAAGAGCGAAAGAGTTTTGAATTTACAATGACCCGCGCCCAACAAGTCTATCATATCGCAGACTTTCAGATAGCAGGGGAATGAAATATTTTAATTAACATTTCCATATGAAATATTTCATGCGTTGGGTTGAATGTATTCGGTGGGTTGAATGTATTCAACCCCTACTATTAATACCCATTTCCCTATTTCCCTTCGATGAGGCAAAGCTAAATACTACGCTCACTAATTGGGAAAAGAAAAATAAGAACGAAGCAATTGTATTAATTACAAGTCCTGAGTCGGGCAAAATAGAATTTGCCTACACTGAGAAAAATGCATTTTATAAAAAGTTACCGCCCGGCTCTATTCTAAAGACTCTCTCTTCATTTGTATTTCTTGCAAACCAAGAAAGGTTTCATATTTCATCAGAGCAAAAATATTTCTGCAATGGAAAATTTGGAGAGCCGAGGAAAGATTATTTTAAAGCAGAAGATAAAATTAAATTTAATCTA
>Ga0209277_10000733_pt1 | contig 16380 bp, 16 predicted proteins | sample JI81AbrownDNA_FD_187503 | JGI IMG/M metagenome (GOLD analysis project Ga0209277, IMG submission 187503) | Wastewater effluent complex algal communities from Wisconsin, to seasonally profile nutrient transformation and Carbon sequestration -... | ecosystem: Engineered > WWTP > Effluent > Algae... | reverse complement strand
AAAGAGCATCATGTACGAGTCGCCAGAGACGAGGATCATCATCGCTGCAATGAACAGGTTCAAGAAGATAAAGAAGCGAGTGAAGCGTCCCTCTTCGTTCTTGAAGCGGACATCCTCATGCATATACCCGATCGCGTAGATGTGGATGAGAGTCCCGACGCCCGAGACGACAAGCATCATCGTGGTGGAGAGTGAGTCCATGCGGAAGGTCCAGTCCAACTGGAGCGTTCCAACGTGGATCCATTCGGCCAATTGCCAGCGTACCACTTCCCCGTGATTGATGGAAACGGAATAGGCCAGCAGCACCGAGACAACAAATGCCGCGCCAGAGGCCAGGCTTGCCACCGTTCCAACGACCTTTTCGCTGAAGTTCTTGCCGAAAATGGCATTGATGAGCAAGCCGGTGATGGGTGCAAAGACCAGCCACGGGGCGAGAAAGAAAAATCCTGTACTAACTGATTCGCTTAAGTGCATAAAAATCTCCAGGTATCAGGTATTAGGAATCAGGAATTAGGAATGAACCTAGTTGCCTAATCACTAATCCCTAGTCACTAATTACCTAATCATCCTTTTAGAGAATTCAATTCATCGATATTGATGTTCTTCTTGGCTTTGAAGATCTGCACGATCAAGGCGAGACCCACGGCCACTTCTGCGGCAGCCACGGCGATGACAAAGAACACGAAGATCTGACCGCTGAAAGATTTGAAGACACTGGCGTACGCCACGAAAACAAGGTTGGCCGCGTTCAGCATCAACTCAATGGACATGAAAATGATCAACGGGTTGCGGCGGATGAGCACGCCCATGGCCCCGATCGTAAATAAAATGGCGGAGAGGAGAACGTAATAATCTACAGGTACTGAGTTCATATTTCCTTACCCTGCCTTTTCCTGTTTGGTCAACACAATTGCGCCAACCATCGCGACCAGCAGCAAAATAGATGTGATCTCGAATGGCAGCAGATACTGGCTGTACAAAGTCAATGCCATTTCACGAAGATTTTCCACCGTATTAATGGAGGCATCAGGCGCTGTGATGACCCTGTCCATTTGTGCGCGGGAGACGATCAAGTAGATCGATTCCACGACGAGCACAAGCGCAAGCGTGAAAGCCAGCGGTTTCTGCCAGGGCAAATCACTTGTGGATGAAATACTTTCCGCACCGAGGAGCATAATCACGAAGAGGAAAAGCACCATGATCGCGCCTGCGTACACTGTCACCTGGGACATGGCAATGAACGGCGCACCCAGCAGAAGATAGAATACCGCCACCGTGATGAAATTCAGCACGAGGAACAATGCCGAATACACCGCGTTACGGCTGAACACCATGCCCAATGCGGTTGCAATGGAGACAATGGCGAGGACGATAAAAACGATCAAGTCAGAATTCATAGGCACCTTTGGAAAGGTAGACAAGGAAAAAAGTACACAGGTATACAGGCGTCAATCTTGTTTACGCATTTACCTGTCTACGTGTTTACTTATCTACTTATTTACCCATTTCTCCTAATCTGTTGAGTCTTTCATCTCAGGCACAGAGCGTTTGAACACGCCAGGCTCCACCTTGCGCGGAGTGGTCATATCTGCTGTGGGGACAGCTTCGAGCAGCATCTCTTTGGGGTAGATGGCTTGTCTGCGGTCGGTGAAGGAAAGCTCGTAATTGTCACCGAGAACGATTGCTTCGGTCGGGCAGGCATCTTCGCAGAAGCCGCAATAGATACAGCGCAGCATATTGATCTCGTAGGTGGAAGCATACCGATCGCCGGGAGAGAAGCGTTTCTCATCCGTATTCTCGGAGGCTTCCACGAAGATCGCATCCGCAGGGCAGGCTGCCGCGCAGAGCGAACATCCAATACATTTTTCGAGACCGTTCTCGTAGCGCTTCAACACATGGCGGCCACGAAAGCGCGGACGGACAGGGCGCTTCTCTTCCGGGTATTGATAGGTTACGGTCTTCTCAAAAAGGAAGGAACGAAGGGTTTCGCCCAGCCCTTTTGAGAGTTCGATAATGGGATCAAATACGCCCATGAGATTTTCTCCTCAAGTCGCGGTTAATAAAGAACACTGCAACAAGCACACAAATAATGGACAGGACTGGAATACTCCAGAAGAACAATTGATTATTCAATTCCTGCGCGAGCAAAATTCCCGTGGCAGTGATAAAAGCAAGGATCAACGATAACGGTAACAGCACCTTCCAACCGAACGCCATCAAACGGTCATAGCGAATGCGCGGCCAGGTGGCACGGATCCAGATCATGAAGAACAACAGCACAACAACTTTCAAGAGCAGGTAGATCGGGCCAAGGAACCAGAATTTATCCACGCTCAGGAAGGTATCTTTCAGGAACCAAAACTCGCGATAGCCGCCGAAGAACAAAGTCGCGGCGATCATGCAAATGACGATCATCTTCTGATATTCGGCCATGAAGAACAAGGCGAACTTCATGCCTGAATATTCAGCGTGATAACCAGCCGTCAATTCCTGTTCAGCTTCGGGCATGTCAAAGGGAGCGCGGTTCACTTCCGCAAGCGTCACGACCATGAAGACCAGTGCGCCCGCAGGTTGAATGACCGCAAACCACATATCCTTTTGCGCGTTGACGATTTCATTCAGGTTCATCGAATTACCCAGAAGAATGGCAATCGCAAAGCACAAGCCAAGCGAAAGTTCATACGAGATCATTTGCGCGGAAGAACGGATGCCGCCCAACATGGCGTATTTGTTATTGCTCGACCATCCCGCCAGCACAATGCCATACACCGCAATTGAAGCGATGGACATGATGTACAAAACGCCCACGCTGATATCCGCAACATGCAGGGTAATCACGCGCCCGAACATGGTGAAGGAAGTTCCAAGAGGAATGACTGCCGCAAGGATCAACGAAGGAACCACGGTCAACACAGGCGCAAGGATGAAGACAGCCTTATACACATGCCCAGGTGTCAGTTCTTCTTTGAAGATCAACTTGACCGCGTCCGCAATGGGCTGCAACAAACCCTGATAGCCAGCGCGGTTCGGCCCCACGCGAATCTGCATACGAGCCAGTGCGCGGCGTTCATACAAGGTCAGGTATGCAAATCCTGTCAACAGGATCAGGCACAGAACAAACCCTTTTATTACCCATTCAAGCCAGAATGTCCAATCCATTATTTCACCTTCGCCGTTACAGGTTCGCGAATGGCAATGCCCATACTGCGCGGCACCAACACCACACCCGTTGAGATCGTATCGTCCAACTTTAGAAGCGCTTCACCGTTCACACCCTCAAAACTGATCTTGACCTGTGCGCCGGCTTCCAATTCCATCTTCTTTGCAGTAGCCGGATGCATGGCAACGGTCGCCTCACCCACCCGTTCATTCAACAACTGTGCGGGATTAATAGTCACGCCGCGATCATACAATTTGGTGACAGGCACAGCGATCAATTCCTTTTCTTTGGGACGAAGAGCCGCTTCTTTCCTGACCTTTGAGATGCGTACTGTTCCCCCAGCCTGAGCCATCGGGAGGAGTTGCACACCCAACCCTTGTGTGTTCTCGTATGTCGTGCCGCCGTAATACAAGTCACCGCGTCCGACGATCGGCCACTGACCATGTACCTCGGCAAGGTTTGCATAGCTCAAATCTGCCATGCCATCGATGGAATTTGCAAGAATATCGAACACCACCGAAGCCGATGAACCTTCGAGAATGACGCCCATCTGTTTGGCAAGCTGGGATGTAATTGCAAAATCAGGTTTCGAGTCGCCCTTTGCAGGAACCGCAGGGTAGAAACGCTGTACGCGGCGTTCACCGGAAATAAACGTACCTTCGCGTTCCGTAAATGCTTGCGCCGGGAAAACCACATCCGCAATTTCGGTGGTGGCAGTTTCAAGGACATCCTGCACCGCAACGAACTTGGCACCCTTCAAAGCCTTCGCCAAAATTGGGTCATCACCAACGGGGTCGGCGCCCACGATATATACCGCTTTTCCTTTGAGAGCCTTCTCCAAATCAGGCACAGGACGGAAACCAACTTCCCATGCGCCCTGGTCATTGGCTCGCTGCCAGACACCGATCAAACCGTTGTTCGGCTTGCCAATGTGATCTGTTTCCTTCAAAAGTTCAGCGCATTCCGAAGCCAATGTGGATGTGCCATTCAAGCCCAATCCCTCACTACCGTAGAATACGATGGCATTCTTTGCTTTTGCGAATTCATCCGAGATCTTGCTCTTCTTGCTGAAATCATTGATGGTTTTTACTTCATCACCATACGCATAACGGATGGTGAACTTTGCGAATTTATCCAGTTTGGTCTCGCGCGGGTTGGCAACGATCAGGGTCGCGCCGCGGTCTGCAGCTTGCTTTACGCGCAGCCACCAAATGGGAGCTTCTTCATATAGATCGGATGCCACCACGAGGATCGCATCGCCAGCGCCCATCTTACCAATGTTCGTGCCAGCGCCCACACCCACTAACTGAGTCAGGTCGCCGCCGCCCATATCGGAGTACAAAATGGCTGTGCCATCGGCATGGTCAGCCAGTGACTTGAGGTTGAACAAATCCTCATTTGCCAAACGGCCCGAAGCCAGCACAACGAAATCTTTTTTATTGGCTGTGAAATTCTCAGCCGCAAATTTTGTGGCTGCATCCCACGAAGCGCGCGCAAGTTTTTCTTCCTTGCGAACCATCGGCTTGGTGAGTCTCTTTTTGCTTTCGGTGTAGTGATGGGCAAAGCGTCCCTTGTCACACAACCAGATCTCGTTCACTTCCTCGTTCTGGCGCGGCATGACACGTTTCACCACAACATCACCACCGGCTTTTGCTTCGCGGCGTGTGTTGAGTGTAGTGTTGCAGCCAACAGGGCATTGCGTACAAATGGAAGCCTGCGCCTTCAACTCCCACGGGCGGGCGCCAAAGCGGAAGTCCGCAGTGGTCAACGCGCCAACGGGGCAGATATCGGTGGTATTGCCTGAGAAAACAGAATCAAACCCGGGGTCCGTCAATGAAACGATCTGGGTGTTGCGTCCGCGCTCATCGAAGCCGAGCACTACCTCGCCAGCGATCTCATCCTGAAAACGGATGCAGCGCGCACATTGGATGCAGCGTTCGCGGTCGAGCCAGATCAATTCACCCAGAGGGACTTGCTTCTCGAGGTGCAGTTTCTCATCATAATTAAAGCGGCTCTTTCCTGGACCGAATTGCATGGTCAGGTTTTGCAATGGGCATTCGCCACCCTTATCACAGACTGGGCAATCCAGCGGATGCGAAGTGAGCAAAAACTCAACGGTGCCCTTCTGCCCATCCGTGGCTTTGTCCGAGGTCGTCATCACCACCATGCCTTCGGAAACGCGGTTGGTGCAGGCGGTTTCCAGCTTGGGCATGAATTGAATCTTGGGTTGGCCGTTCTCCATCACAACCTGTCCGGTGGCGCGGTCCAGCATGGGGCGGCCAATTTCCACCAGACACATGCGGCACATGCCGACAGGCTCCAGCTTGGGATGATGGCAAAAGACGGGGATATCAATGCCCACCATCTTTGCCGCATCTGCCACCAGAGTTCCATCTGGCACAGTTACAGTTAATCCATTAATTGAAAGCGTGACTTGTTTCGCCATGCGTGCTCCGTTAAGCCTTCACTACTTTTTTAAAATCCTGCGGGAAGCGTTCGATACCGGTCACCACAGCCATTGTGGAGAATTCGCCCAACGCGCACAAACATTTGCCTTGCATTTGTTTGGCAACATTCAAAAGCAGGTCAACATCTTGCGCAGAACCTTTGCCCGAATGAATGCGGTTGGTGAGGTTTCTCATCCAATAATTACCCTCGCGGCAGGGAGTGCATTTGCCGCAGGATTCGTGTTTGAAAAATTTGATGGTCTTGTTGATGACCCAGTCAATATCTACCGTATCATCCAGCACGATCACTGATGCAGAACCAAGATCAGCTCCCAGTGTGCGGACAGACGCGTAATCCATCGGCGTGTCCAACACTTTATCATCCACCACAACCAAAGAGGAGGATGCGCCCGCGGGCATGATCGCCTTGACAGGTCGGCCATCCTGAACACCACCCGCATGTTCATAAATCAACTGGCGGAAAGTAGTGCCAAAAGGAAGTTCATAATTACCAGGCTTGCGCACACGGCCAGAGAGGGAGAAGACCTTCACGCCCGCGCTGTCCATCGTGCCCATCGTCTTGTACCAATCCGCGCCATTGGCGAGGATCATCGGGACGTTGGTGAATGTTTCGACATTATTGATGATGGTCGGCTTGCCGTACAACCCATAGGAAGGCGGGAACGGCGGACGAACTCGAGGCTGCCCGCGTTTGCCTTCGATAGATTCGAGCAAGGCTGTCTCTTCGCCGCAGATGTACGCGCCCGCGCCGAGATGGGTATAGATTTTCAGCGAGTATTCACTACCAAAAAGATTGTCGCCGAGGTAACCAGCTGCTTCCATCTCTGCGATCTTTTCATCAAGGAAGGCAGCTACCTGCCAAAATTCACCGCGCAGATAAATATAAGCGGCGTTTGCACCGACAGCATAACTGGCCAGCGCAAGTCCTTCCAAAAACTGGAAGGGATTGCTTTCCATGATCTCGCGGTCTTTGAAAGTCCCAGGCTCGGATTCGTCTGCATTGGCAACAACGTAATGCGGCCAATTCTTATTATCAATGAAGGACCACTTCATACCAGTGGGGAAACCCGCACCACCGCGCCCACGTAAGCCAGAGTCTTTGACCACATTGGTCACTTCGACGGGCTGCATTTTGGTCACAGCTTTTTTGAAGGCAGCAAAACCGCCGTTCTTTTTATAGACATCGATCTTGTTGATGTCTGGAATATCACGATGGCGTAATAAGACGTAAGCCATTACTTTGCCTCCTTGTTCGCCTGCTTGAGGGCATCGATCAATTCCATGGTGCGGTCCACTGTCATCAAGTCGTGATATTTGATGCCGTCGGGTCCCTGAGTTTGGAACATGGGAGCCTTATCGCAAGAAGCGAGGCACATTACCTCTTCCACAGTGACGAGACCATCGGGGGTCGTTTCACCGACTTTGATGCCGAGGTTGCCGCACAGGTTATTGAGGAATTCATCCGCACCGCGCAAGGCACAGGGGAGATCGGTGCAAACTTGCATTCGGTATTTGCCAGCTTTTTCATCGTGATACAACGAGTAAAAACCGACGATCGAAGCGACTTCTGTTTCGGTAATATCCAACATCTGCGCAATATCCTGCATGGCAGCTTTGTTGATAAAACCTTCCTCGCGCTGGGCAAGGTACAGAAGCGGCATGACCGCCGAGCGTTTGTGCTCCGGCGGATATTTGGCAAGGATTTGTTTTACTTCCTTCGGATAGGTTTTCTCAAGGCTCATCTGTCAATATCTCCGAGGACAATGTCAACCGAGGCAAGGATGGCGACAAGGTCAGCCACCAAATACCCCTTTACGATCTGTGGGACGACGCCCAAATTATCAAAGGATGGAGTGCGCATGTGAACACGCATCGGCTTGGGACCGCCATCGCCTTCAAGATACACAGCCAATTCGCCGCGTGGTGATTCAACCGCGCTGTAAATGGAAGCCTTTGGCGCAGGGAAACCCTCCGTCCACAACTTGAAATGATGGATGAGAGATTCCATGCTCACGCCGATCTCTGAACGGGGCGGCGGGACGAATTTGCGATTCTCTGAGCGAACGGGACCCAGCGGAAGTTTGTTCAGGGCTTGTTCCACGATCTTCAATGACTCGCGCAACTCTTCGATGCGAACCAGATAGCGTGCGTACGTATCGCCTTCGGTGCGGGTGGGCACGTTGAAATCATATTGTTCATATCCGCAGTACGGACGGGCTTTGCGCAAATCCCAATCGACGCCTGATGCCCGTAGTGAAGGACCAGTTACCCCGTAGGAAAGAGCCGTCTCTTTGCTCAAGTAGCCAATATCCACCATGCGGTCAATGAAAAGCGGATTCTTCGTCAACAGGGTTTCGTATTCATCAATGCGCTTCGGGAAGACCTTGATGAAATCACGGACTGCTTTTTCAAATTCAACGGGCACATCGCGCCAGACACCGCCCGGGCGGATGTAAGTCGTCATCATGCGCTGACCAGAAACCAGTTCAAAAATATCAAGGATCTGTTCACGCTCACGAAAACAGTACAGGAACATGGACATGGCCGCAAGGTCGAGACCCGAAGTGCCAAGCCAGACAAGATGCGAAGCGATGCGCTGGAGTTCCACCAAAATCACGCGCAAGGCTTGCGCGCGAGCGGGAACATCCACATCGATCAATTTTTCAACGGCCATCACATAAGCAAGGTTGTTGCCCATTGTGTTCATGTAGTCAAGGCGGTCGGTCATCACTTCAGCCTTTTGGTAGGTCTTGGCTTCCATGTTCTTCTCAACACCCGTATGCAAAAAGCCGATATCGGGAATGCAGTTGACAACGATCTCGCCATCCAACTCCAACAGCAGGCGCAGCACACCATGCGTGGATGGATGCTGCGGGCCCATGTTCAACAACATGGTCTCGCCCGTCAGCGCGCGCTCGGAAACTAAATGTTTATATTGATCTAAACTGACTTCTTCAATCTGGGTCATAAATTATTCCTTTGCGTACGGCTTGCGCAGATCGATCTCATCGAAGTTAAATGTGAACTGCGGTTCTTCATAGCCGAGCGGAAAATCTTTGCGAAGTGGATGGCCTTCCATATCATCAGGGTTTAGCAGCCGGCGCGGATCAGGATGACCTTCGACCTCAATGCCGAACATGTCGAGCAGTTCACGCTCGCGCCAATTTGCCGAACCAAACACCCGCGTCACGGTCGGGACTTTGGGGCTGGTTCCGTTTACTGGAACTCTCAACTGCACTGATAGATTTTTCGTGATCGAGGTGAGTTGATAAATAACATGAAAACGCGGCGTCTCTTGCGGGTAATAATCCACCGCAGTTAACGCCGAGAGTAATTCAAAATTCTGTTCGTCGCGCAAAAGAGTCAACGCCTCCACGATCTGTTCGGGTTTAACGAACAAATGCACCTCATCGCGGAACTCTTCAAAGGTCGCACCGAATTTGGACTGCACTGCTTTTACGATTGGTTCGAGTTTTTTATCCATAATCAACTTATTCCTTAAGACCTGACAGGTTTTAAAAACCTGTCAGGTCTTATGAATTAATTACTTAACCGCCAGATCCTTGAACTTCTCGCCCTTTACCTTCTCATGAATGGTGAGCACACCATGAATCAAAGCCTCGGGGCGCGGCGGGCAACCCGCCACAAACACATCCACAGGGACAACTTCGTCCACACCCTGATAGATGGCATAGTTATTGAAGACACCGCCGCAGGAGGCACAATCGCCCATGGCGATCACCCACTTGGGCTCGGGCATCTGATCATATAAACGGCGAAGGACGGGTCCCATTTTCTTCGAGACACGTCCTGCCACGATCATCAAGTCAGACTGGCGCGGGCTGGCGCGCATGAGTTCCATACCGAAACGGCTCATATCGTAATGCGCCGCCTGTGCAGACATCATCTCAATGGCGCAGCAGGCCAGACCGAACAACATCGGCCACATGGCATTCGTGCGAGACCAATTAACAACAGACTCAAGCGTGGTGGTGACCACGCCCATATCTCCGAGTTTCTGTTCTACTCCCATTCAAGCGCTCCTTTTTTCCAAGCATATACATAACCAATAAGAAGGATGACGATAAAGATCACCATCTCGATCAGGCCGAAGATTCCAAGTGAACGAAAGGCTATTGCCCAAGGCAAAAAGAATACCACTTCAATATCAAACAGAATGAACAATACGGCAATAAGATAGAAGCGGACAGGCATGCGCCGCGTTCCTTCGCCGTATGGATTCATGCCTGATTCGTACGGCATGTCTTTTGCTGCTGATTTTTTCTTTGGTCCAAATAGCTCCCCCAACCCAATTGCGATAAAAGCGATCAAAGTGGCTACCGCGATCATCACCGCAATAGCAATATATTCCACCAACATGTTGTACACCTCATTGATGCGTGAAATCTGGCACAGTTCGGCGTAGTATATCACAAGAGATTTTCAGAGGCTAGAAAAAGTACCTCTTTTCACAAAAATGGTGATATTAGTCATATTGGGTCTATGTAATCGAATTCAGAGGGAAAATCCCCACTCCCATAAAAAAAAGAGACAGTCACCTCTCGCCCTGCGGGTAACGGTGACTGTCTCTTGAGATCCTCAATCTCCCAAATAATCGCGCAGCTCCCTGCTGCGTGCCGGGTGACGTAACTTTCGTAACGCCTTGGCTTCGATCTGGCGGATGCGCTCGCGGGTCACGTCAAAGTAGCGGCTCACTTCTTCAAGCGTGTGCTCCTTGCCGTCCTTCAAGCCGAAGCGCAATTCCAATACTTCGCGTTCCCTTTCAGAAAGAGAAGCAAGCGCATGTTGCACCTGCTCGCGCAGCATCTCTTTTGCGGCGGCATCCATTGGAGATGGCGCATCTTCATCTTCAATGAAATCGCCGAGCGTGCTTGAGTCCTCATCCCCAACGGGACCTTCCAATGAAACAGGCTCTTCGGCAGAACGCAGCACGCGGTGAATTTTCTGTGAAGCAATATCCAGCCGCTGTTGAATATCAGGAATGACGGGCTTTCCTTCAGCATGGGCGCTTAAGACGGCTTGCACATCTGCCGCAGAGAGATACCCCACTTCAAGGGCGAGTTCTTCATTATTAGGCTCGCGCCCCAGCACCTGCGTAAGATGACGCTGCGCCCGCAAAATCCGCGAGATGGACTCAAATAAATGCACAGGAATGCGGATGGTGCGTGCCTGTTCGGCGATGGAACGATTAATGGATTGACGAATCCACCAGGTGGCATAGGTGCTGAATTTGAATCCACGGCGTGGGTCAAATTTGCCGATGGCACGCAGCAGCCCCATGTTGCCTTCCTGAATCAGATCAAGGAAAGAGATACCACGCCCCAAATACCGCTTGGCAACACTGACCACCAAACGCAAGTTGGCACGGATGAGCGCCTGATTCGCATCCACGGCGCGGGTGTGGACGAGGTCCATTTCGGCGAGCAATTCATCCTCTGGAAGCAGGTTGCGGTTCAGGGTTCGCTGCAACGGAAAATTACGCTGTTCGCGGACATGCGTCAGCAGCCACTCTGCATATTTAAACGGAAGCAGGTACAGGCTGAGATAGACCGCGTAGGCATGTCGGGCAAGGTTATCCCACAGATGGTCAACTCCCCAGTGGCCGTTATCCAAATAAGCACGCAGATAGGATGGGGAATCAAATTCCCAGCCCGCATGAAGCGACTGGGATTCAGCGATCAGCAATGCAAGATCAGGGAGTTCGTGTTCAATGCGCTCGGCATCTTCCATGAGACGATCCCATGAAGTGAGCATGTCGGCGATAAGCGAGTGATACATGGAAACAGGGAGTGACACCCCTTTGCGTTGTTTCATCTTGCGAAGCGCGCCGATCAATCGATCCGCTTCGATGATGGTGGCAAGGCGAAACTCGCTATCTGAGCCGAGAAGTTTAACCAGCCCGATCTCGCGCAGATACAAACGCACGGGGTCTTCAGAAAGTTCTGCCGCCACTTCAACAGAACGCAGAGGCAGCGCATCGTCAAACTCTTCGTCTTGCTGCGCAAGCAGAACTTCGTCCGGCTCAATCGCGTCATCCGGAATGACCAGGCTTTTTTCCTCCACTAAAGATTCCATAACAGCATCTACTGAAAGAGCATCTTTGGCTGGTCTGCCTCTCTTCGCATTTTCTTTTTTTACTTTTGAGGTTGTTTTTTTATCAGCCTTTAGTTTCTTCGTTGGTTTGCTTTTTGCGGGCATGGTTTCCCTTTTCCAAAATGCGTTGTGTAAAAAACTCAAACCAATGGAACAGCCTGTTTTTCATTTCACGATCTTGCGTTTGGCTTGATCCAAACTGTGCAATAGACGGGTAAATTGAATGGTCTGTTCCTGATATACCTTTAAATTGACGCCGCCCTGCTGCTGATCATCCTCCTGCAAAAATCGCAGTTGATTCACATTGATCATGGCGTGTGCGCGGCGCAGGTCTAAAAAGCGCGAGAGCAATTCTTCCAACAGTTTATCGTCGAGCGTGTCCAGTGTTTCAGTTTGCGCGAGCAGTTCTTTGGAAAGCCCTTCCACTTCTTCGGGCAGTTCACCCATTATAAAATTCTGGTGTTCCTTCTCATCCTGCCGCACCGCCTGGCTGACTACGCCAAACAACAACTGATGGTCAGTATACTCGAAGTCTTCCACCGCAAGCGGACTCAAACCGAACTCCTGTAATTTCCTATCCAAACGATATAACAACTCGGGCTTGCGGTACAGCAATCCCAAACAATACGATTCAATTTTCCGTCTGGGATTGACCGCCACCACAGTGGTTGTTTCGATCTTTGGGTTTCTCGCTGTCTCTCGCGGCTTGCGCCTCACTACCGGCGCCTGAACCTGAGTTGCCGTTAATGAGCGTTCGTCTACCTTTAGCATTCTCGACAACGCCTGACGGTAGGTGTCTCTTTCCAGCGGATTGGGCAAGTCTTCAATTAGCGGCAGCACCTGCGCCGCGATCTGACTTTTGATCTTGGCGTCGTTCAAGTCCTGCCCAACAGCCAGAGAATCCATCACATGTGTGACGATGGGCTTGGCGTTTTCGATGAGGTGTTTCCATTCCTCTTTGTCTCGCGCCACGATCTCATCGGGGTCGAGGTCGTCGGGCATGGTGGCAACGCGCAAGTCGGCTTGCAGGCGGGCTTCATTCTTTAATAAGCCGCGCGCATCGAAGCCAAGTTCGCCTTCACGATCCATTGCAGAGCGGGCGGCATCGAGTCCGCGCAAGACGGCTTTTTGACCTGCCGCATCTGGGTCAAGCGCGAGCACGATCCGCCGTGTGGATTTTTTGAGCAGGCGCAATTGGTCTTCAGTGAGCGCTGTGCCCATCGGTGAGACGACGTTCTCGTAGCCTGCCTGATGCAAAGCGATCACATCGAGATAGCCTTCCACGATCACAGCCTGATCCGCAGCGCGGATGGGTTTGCGGGCGCGGTCAAGTCCGTAGAGGATTCTGCCTTTGGAGAAGATCGGCGTTTCGGGGGAATTCAAAAATTTGGGGATGTCGTTCGGGTCTACGATGCGCGCGCCAAAACCTGCCATCTTTCCATTTTCGTCACGGATGGGGATCATGATTCGGTTGCGGAATTTGTCGTAGCGTTTGCCGTCTTCGCGCTCGGTGAGCAAGCCAACTTCGAGTAATTCCTGTTCCTTGAAGCCGCGTTGGGTGAAATATTTCAAGGCGTTGTCGTAGCCGCTCGGAGCAAATCCCAGCCCAAAGGTTTCGATGGAAGCGTCTGTCAGTCCACGCTTCTCGTGGAGATACGTCAAAATATCCTTGTTTGCAAAAAGCTGGGTGCGGTAATAAATCACCGCATCTTCCAGCAGTTTACGCAGGTTTTGGTAAGCCTCTTTTTGTTCTGGCGATTCGCGCTGGTATTCTTTGATCTCCACGCCCGCACGCAAAGCCAACTTTTGCATGGCGTCTTTGAAATCGAGCCCCTCGCGCTTCATCACAAACTTGAAGATGTCGCCGCCTTCATTGCATTGACCGAAGCAGCGCCAGGTTCCAGACTCAGGCCAGACTACGAATGCAGGCGTGTGTTTGTTATCGTGGAAAGGACAGAAGCCTGTGTAATTTTTGCCCGCATGACGCAGTTTTACGCCAGCCTCAGAAACGAGGTCGACAATGTCGATGCGGGATTTGATTTCATCTAATGTAGACATAGGGTGATTGAATTATAGACGTATTTGCAGAATTGGCAAACTTCACCCAAACATGGCTTATTTAGGGCAGGGTCAATATTACCTTTTAAGTTAATGAATGGGATTGAAATACAAACTGTTTTTCCCCACACACTCAAGGCTGCATTTACAGGATAGACATGGGGGTTTTTACAAAAAATAAAATAGGCACTGATTGATTCGGAGCATTTTGCAAGAACATCATTACAGCAAAGCCAAGAACCACTAACACCACAAAAGCCAATACACTTATTACAACGTATTGAAATACAGAATTTTTTGTCTTCGAGATAGGGATGGTTTTTTGTGCAGCGGGTGGTTTTGGATCCTGTTTTGGAAGTTGAGGCGAACTAACTTCCGGCTCGACAAACGGTGGAATTGGAGGTGGAATGGATACCTCCTCCCTTAGTTTTTCCAGGCGAACCTGTGCAAGAACGCTGGCTGGGTCAATTAACAAGACGCGTTCCATACACTCGATCTGTCGTATCGGGTCAGAAACTGTCAGCCCAAGCAGCCACCATCCCTGCGCCGAGTTTGGGTTCTGTTGAAGATACCCAGCCAAAAGTGAAAGCGACTCCTGCTTCCTTCCTTCTTTCAGGAGTCGTTCCACAGATTGCAAATCAGTTTTATCTTGTTCCGTCATAATTAAATTATATATCGGTACCATTCAAATTAAAGCAGAAACATTATTATTCGCCATAAATAAATGCGGCAGGCTTCAATAGCTCGCCGCATTTATTTATGTATGTATTATCATTTTTCCAAACATATACGCCGAATCTTTACGGCAGAGAATCGTTATTCAGTGTCACTGGAACCTCAGGTGTGGAAGTGGGCGGCGCTTCTGTTGGTTCAGGTGGAACCTCGGTAGGAACTTCCGTTTCGGTCGGAGAGACCTCTGTTGCCGTGGGCGGGACATCCGTTGCCGTGGGCGGAATTTCTGTGGCTGTTGGCGGGACATTCGTTGCCGTGGGCGGGATATTCGTCGCAGTGGGCGGAATTTCTGTTACCGTGGACGGGACATCCGTTGCCGTGGATGGAATTCTCGTTGCAGTGGGTGGGTTTTCGGTTTGTGTTGGTAAAACCCTGGTTGCAGTTGGTAAAGGTGGAATGGACGTTGAAGCGGGAATAGAGGCCGCATCCACCAGATAAATATCCAACTCATTGGACCTCAAGCCGGCCTCATTCAATACTTGTTGTTGTGTGCGGAGAGCAGGCACAATACGCGTAATTTTCTGTTCGGCATTTGCAGATTGAAGCCTGGAGATCGCCTCCATATATCCATCCATTGCGCTGGAACTTCGCTCCGGATCATCTGCAACGGCAATCCATTCATCAATGCGGCGCTCAGCCAGAACAATATCAATGGAAACCGGATCCAATGAGATGGCACGCCAAACCAACTCACTTGCCCGCTTCCAGTTATATAACGGTTCTCCGGGCAAAGCGGACTGGGCTTGAGCCGTTCCCGTTGCAAGAAGTGCAACGATCAGCACGGCAAGAACCGAAGCCAATCGCCAGGAAACCGTCACATTCACTGTCCTTTGCTGGCGGCGCGGATGGGACACCATATAGTGAAGCAGTGCTTCGCGGGTATAGGCGGTAAAAGTAGGTAAAGGGTTTACATTGCGCGCAGAAACCAGAGAAAGTACCGTCTGTAAAAGCGGGGACAATTGAGTCGCATATTCCGGGTAACGGGCAAGCAGCTCCTCCTGCGTAGCTGTTTCATTCAGAAGTTTTACCTGGCATTCGACAAGAACCCGTTGAAACTTCCTGTCTTTTATTTTTATCTTCTTTATTGCTTTTTTTTCCAAATGTTCCGTCAACATTTGCAAAGCGTGATCTTGCAAATTACGGATATTCCCCTCACGCATATTCATCAGTCGAGAAATCCCTTTGACTGGCATACAGACAATATATTTCAATATTAAGACCTGACGCTCCTCCTCTGTAAAAAACTGCAAAGCCTCACGTATATTCTCAACTGCCTCGTCGGAATATGAAGAGGTAGAGACTAGAAATTCCTGAACATCGGCTTTGGAGTTTTCATGAGTTCGCAAATAGGAATGTACCTGACCCCGAGCAATGGAATAAAGCCAGGAAATAAAAGGCAGGCCGGTTTCTTTATATTCATTAAGCTGTTTCCAAGCAGTGAAAAAGGTTTGAAAGGTAAGACCCTCCACTGCCCGATTATTTGCAACTTGCACGTAAATATAACGATGAATACGCTCAACGTACGCATCATAAAGCTTCACAAATGCGCTGACATCACCAAATTTAACCTGATGAATCAGACGCGTCTCTTCGGGAAGCAATTCCATCAAACGGTCAACCGGACTAACATTAGTCATAATTTCAATAAAATATCAATCAAAATTGGCTATGGTTTTATGACAGGCTTCAAAATTTCACCCCCGCCTGATTTGAATGCAATGTGCCAAACATACAATAATATTTTACAATATTTTCACAAAAATTACTATCACTTTTGTCGTAATTTGCAATTATTTTGCAATACTTCGTCTGAGAGAAGAGCAAATTTTCAGGCTAATTTACTCTTCT
>Ga0209277_10000728_pt1 | contig 16422 bp, 13 predicted proteins | sample JI81AbrownDNA_FD_187503 | JGI IMG/M metagenome (GOLD analysis project Ga0209277, IMG submission 187503) | Wastewater effluent complex algal communities from Wisconsin, to seasonally profile nutrient transformation and Carbon sequestration -... | ecosystem: Engineered > WWTP > Effluent > Algae... | reverse complement strand
CTAGTTCCTTCTGGAAATATATGAACCCAGCCTCCTTCCTGTAGAATCTTTTTTAAATATTCAAATCCTGGCTGATTGATTCCTGCTCCTCTTACGATAGGAACACATTGCCCCTGGCTAAAAATAAAGCCTGTGACTTTTTTACTGAAGAAATTTTGTGCGTCAGTCGCAATGTATCTTTGTCGGACTATATGTATTGGAGCGGAGCAGGAAATTAAAAAAGGATCATCAAACAATGAATTGTGATTACTGAATGTTAAAAGTCCTCTATTATTTCGTGATTGGAGATTAATTAAAGTATCCCGGTTTACAATTTCAATTTTGTTTAAAACTTTCATTATAAACTTAGAAATTCCTATTACCGTATACAAAAAAATCGGAGTATACCAGCTCGGTTCTGGATCCCAATTCTTGAGAGAAATTGAAATCTTATCCTGAGTCTTCTTTATTTTTTTTCTAAACATGAGCACCTAAACAGTAAAAAAGAATTTAGATCATTTCCACTTCTTCATCTTTTCGCGAAATCACTTCCCCAATTACTTTTGCTGATTCGCCTAAAGCGGATAATTCTTGTAATACTTGTGAAGCACGATCTTTGGGGATAATCAGGATAAACCCTACGCCCATATTGAAAGTAGAATACATATCTCTCTCGTCAAGAGAATGGTCTTTTCTTATTTTATTAAATACATAGCTTTCCGGTAAATCTTTTTTGATGATTCGTGCGCCGTGTTCTTTTTTAAGGATGCGCGGTATATTCTCGTAAAACCCGCCTCCAGTGATATGAATCATTCCTTTTATTTCTTCTTTCAAAAGCAATTTCAGAATAGATTCTACATAGATATGAGTTGGTTTCATAAGATAATCAGCTATAAAGGATAATGTCTCTTTGTCGCTTGGAAGTTCTCCGTTCTTTAAATAAAGTTTTCGGAGTAGGGAATAACCGTTGCTATGCGGACCACTTGATTCGATTCCAATGATAACATCTCCAGCCTGGATATTTTTGCCGTCGATCATTTCTGATTTTTCTACTGCACCTACTGCAAATCCAGCTAGATCATATTCATCAGGTTTCATAGTTCCTGGATGCTCTGCTGTTTCACCGCCTACGAGTGCAGCGCCACAGAGTTTACAACCTGCCACAATTCCAGAAACGATTTGTTCCATTTTCTTAATTTCTAATTTTCCACAGGAAATATAATCCAGGAAAAACATTGGACGAGCACCTGAGACTAATAAGTCGTTGACGCTCATGGCTACTAGGTCAATGCCTATCGTATCGTGCTTATCTAATAGTCTTGCGAGTTCTAATTTGGTTCCAACTCCATCTGTGCAAGACAGTAGAACTGGTTCTTTATAATTCTTTAAAAAGGAAACATCGTAGGCAGCGGCAAATCCGCCTAATCCTCCAAGGACTCTTGCATTGTGAGTAGAGTGAACATTTTTTTTGATGGAATCTACGAAGCTTCTGCCTGCTTCTGTATCGACTCCTGCATCTTTATAAGTAATCGGATTATTTGACATAGTTTCTCTCGTTTGTATTTTGATTGTTTAAATAATTGTAGGCGATTTCAAAGTCTTCTTCTCGTCCGCCATTTAAAAATAAATCTAGTTTGCTTTCCCCCTCTATTGGGAGGGGAATGATTGTTCGCCGCACATGGTTTGCAGTTCCTTTATTGCCATCGTATAGCTTGACGTTTTTGTTCCAATCGTAAAAAAGAGATTTTACTAAAACGTAATGAGTGCAACCGAGCACAATAATATCGATTTTTTCTTCCTCTAGATTTTTTAAGATTGGTTGTAAATACTCTCTTGCTTTTTCAATATCACCATTGTCGATTATGGTTGCAAGTCCGTCACAGGGAATTGGTTTTAAAGTAGCGTGCTCTTCTAATGATTTTCCAAGGCTCATGAATTTTTCTTCTTTTAGAGTAAGTGGAGTGGCAAGAACTGCAATTGTTTGATCTGGGTTTTCTAATGCTGCTGGTTTAATAGCAGGCTCCATTCCAAAAATTGGAATAGAGTATTTCTTGCGAAGCTTAGTTATGGCGACTGACGTTGCAGTATTGCAAGCTACTACAATAGCACTGACTCCACGTCCGAGAAAGAATTGCGAGATTTCATCGAGAAATCCATATACTTGTTCGGGCGGCTTATTGCCATAAGGCGCATTCAAGAGGTCTCCGTAATAGATATAGTCAGCTTCTGGAATTGTGTTACTTAATTCGCTTAATACGGATAATCCGCCAAACCCTGAATCAGTTACACCGATTTTAATTCTTTCTCTTGCCATCAAATTCAAGATTTTCCAATAGTTCAATCTTTGCAATATCTTTATATCGAAAGTCTATATAGACTTTTTCATGAAGAGCATGAGGCATTTGCGCATTCAAATCCACAAGAGAATCTAGGCTCAAATAGAGACGAAGCTTTTCGGCTCTTCTCATTACTTCCATCATTCTATCTGGCTTTGTGGAAATTTCTTCTTCGGGGTTAATAGCAATATGCCCTATATAAGTCACTCCATTTCGTAGTAGAATTTTCACAGCACTAATCTCCGGACAAAGACGACAGTCGGCAGAGAGGGAAAGAGTTGTGATTTGAATTGTTAGAAGGATTGTAAAAAGATAAATCCATTTTAGAATTATTTGGTTTATTTTTCTATTCAATTTGGTTTTCCTTTTTGTTATTGTATATTGTCATCCCCTAAATTTTCCGTAGGGGATCTCAATAAGTAGAGATTCCCTACATCGTTCAATGCTGTCAACTTAACTGAATACAAATGGTAGGATAGGCATCCCGTCCTACCGGGGTCTCAAGTTATTGAGATTTCCGATAGAAAATCTCGGGAATGACAACTTTTTGCTCCTCTACGTCTCCGTGGCTATCTTTCTCAATACCCCTTCATCTCCAAGTAGCCCTTAGCCGCTACTGGCTTACCTTTGTAAGTTCCTTTTGCGATTACTGCTCCTTCCCAATAGGAATTTCCCGTTGTGGAAAAAGCGATGAATTCTTGTTCTGGAAATCGCATTTCAATTTCTAAGTTTAAGTCATTTGATTGAATCTTCCAATTTGTTGGATAACGTTTATTAGTCTCTTTACTCTTCCAAAGGTTTTCTTTTGCATCCAGTTTAATTTCTTCTCTGGATTGAAAATGTTTTATTTCTCCATTAGGCAACCGCAGTGTTCCAAATGTTTCGGAAGAATCGGTTTTAGTCTTTCGGAAATTAAAAAGCATTAAGTCCGAGCCATCTTCAAAGTTTAAGCAAATCCAATCCCAGGAGTTTTCTTCTGATGCAAGAGTTTTTTTTGCATCTCTATTCTTTGTTAAATCAGAAATCGGAATACTCCATTCGTGATCCATCCAGGATGTTCCAGAGGCTATTTCTAGTTTGCGCTCTTCGATTTTTAGATACCCTTTTGTTGTTAGTCTTGGAATGGAGTAATAATACGAATAGATATTTTTGTCCCGATTGCTTTTAATTGATAAGCCTTTGTCGCCATGCAGTAAGATTTCTTTTTTGGCTGCGGATAGATGAAGCTCTAGAGAAATTTTATCCTTTCTAGGATTTGCTGTGATCTTAAATTCTGATTCCGCAAGAATTTCTATTTTATAATCTCCGCTTCGTATGAGTAAATCGTTGTAAACCGCTAAGTTTCCAATCTTTCGTTCTATTGTCTGTGCGGTATAGTGCTTCATATTTGAAATATCTGAAATAGCAAAGTGAACAGGAAAGACTTCTTCCTTTCCGTTTAGTTTTGCTTTGAAAAAACTTAACTCATAGCCTAATTCATTTCCGTTTGCCGTATTTAGATTTCCGATGAAGTAGCACCACTCTAAAGCAAAGTCTTTGTGGAAAGTATGGTCTTTTGGAAATTCGATAGCAAGTAATTGGGAGAAAAAGGAAAAGCTATAAACAAGAAGGATAATACGGATTAGTTTCAAATTGCCATTTTACCTGAGTCCTTTAGATTGTTTACTTTTGTATTCAGCCGATTTTTCTAGTGCAAGGTATTCAGATTCAGTGTAGAATTTGCCTGCGAAACTTTCCATAGGTTAAAGATGGAACATAGATTTATAAAGTCAATTAATTTAAGATTGTAATTTTTTCTATTAAATGTCATGTGTAAGTATGAATATTAATTTATTTAAACCAATCCTAGTTACCGGCGGGAGCGGCTACATCGCATCCTGGGTCATCAAATATCTTTTAGAAGAAGGGCATACAGTTCACACGACTGTTCGTGATAAGTCGAAGAAGGATAAGTATATTCATCTAGAAGAAATCGCAAACAACTCGAAAGGCAAATTGGTAGTATTCGACGCTGACTTAATGAAGAAAGATTCTTTCTTGGAGTCAATGCAGGACTGCGAGCTTGTGATTCATATGGCGTCTCCTTTTTTTGTGGTAGGAATTAAAGATGCACAAAGAGACTTGGTTGATCCTGCAAAGGAAGGAACTGCTAATGTGTTGTATTCGGTGAATGCAACTCCCTCTGTAAAGAGAGTAGTTCTTACCTCTAGCGTTGCCGCGATTCATGGGGATAATTGCGATATATCCAAAACAAAGAACAAAATTTTCACAGAAGAATATTGGAATACAACTAGTTCTCTAACGCATAGTCCTTACTCTTATTCCAAGACTGTTGCTGAGCAGGAAGCATGGAAGATTGCCAATGCTCAAACCAGATGGGATTTACTCACAATTAACCCCGCTTTCGTATTAGGTCCTTCTCTTACTAAAAGAACCGATTCAACTAGTATCAATATGATGATTCAATTAGGCAATGGAACTTTTTCTTTCGGAGTTCCTGAACTCTGGTTTGGAATTACTGACGTTCGAGATGTAGCCCGTGCTCATATACTTGCAGGATTCACACCGACAGCGAAAGGCAGACATATCTCTTGCACAGACTCTTGTGAATTATATGCATTAGCCTCTCTGTTACGCGAACATTTCGGAGAAGCTTATCCATTTCCAAAATGGACCGTTCCTTTTTTTATGGTTTGGCTCTTTGGTCCTATTCTAGGCTTCAGTCATGAGTATGTCGAAAAAAATATAGGTGTCTCTGTTAAATACGATAATTCCTATACTACAAAAGATGTCGGTTTAAATTTCACCAGCATCAAACAAACAGTATGCGATCACTTTGATCAATTACTCCGCGATGGAATTATTAAGAGGAAATAATTAACTGAAAAGGGAGGAATTAAAAACTTACCAATAGGTATGAAATTTTATTTTTAATGGCTTTTCCTTTTTTGCGTAAGGTGAGTTCGTAGATAGAAGTAAAACTGAGATGCAATTCAATCAGAAAGACACAAGAAAGAAAATTGCCAAAATTGAATTTCTTAAAAAATGGGAAAAGAACAAATAAATTTATGTAAGTTCTTAAAACTACTACTAGGAGAAAGTTAAATGAAAATTGCAATTGGAGTCGTATCTGTATTAATACTAGCGCTTATTTATTTTCTGTTCCATGCTGGTTTCTTTACAACTGTCACAGTTCAAGAAAAAACCGTTGGTCCTTATACTTTGGTATATGAAGAATTTCAAGGAGATTACAAAAATACTCCAAAGGTTCAGGATAAGATATATTATGCGTTATTGAATGAACATAAGATTGAAACCTTTAAAGGATTTGGGATATATTACGATAATCCGCAAAAAGTTCCCAAAGAGAAATTGAGAAGTGAGATAGGATGTATCTTAGAAGAAAAAGATTTGAGTAAAGTAGAAGAACTAAAAGCAAAACAATTTAAGATAAAAGAATTTCCCAAGACCGAAGCAATTGTTGTGGAATTTCCATTCAATACACAATTCTCAATCTTGGCGGGTATCATGAAAGTATATCCAAAATTGGAAGCCTATCGTAAAGAGTATAACTATCAAACAAGAGAAGTCATGGAAATCTACGATGTTCCTTCCAAAAAAATTCTATACATCAGTTTAAAATAAAAAGAAAAGTTGAATTTGCATTTAAAGACTCACTTTACTTAAAAGAATTAAATGATGCCAATTTTTTAAAAAACCACGATGAGAATGAGCTAATAAAATCTATAGCCTGCGATAGCTCGGCTGATGGTGAGCGACTGAGCGATGGGGGGATCCCACCGTTAGGTGTAAAAACCCACCTTCAGCGATGGGAACGCTGGCACTCACCTTGCCTAAGGTGAGCTAAAGATAAGCGTTTACTCTGTCTTTTCTCCTACCGACTTCGGATGCGTATTGTTTACCTAGCAAGGAAGAGTTTTCTTTTAGCCAACTCCTTAAAGAAACTTTTCCGGTAGGAGGAGTTGTTACATATAAAAGATCTCTCATTAAGCCTTTGAATTCAGGATAGGTTAATAAAATATCTCCTTTCATTTTTCCGAAAATCCATCCGAGCACAAAGACTAATTCGGCAGGTGAGTGGAATACGATTGGTTTTTTCCCGATTGCCTCTGCGATTGTTTCTACTAATTCTTGAAAACTAAAAGTATCAGGACCGATTGCATTGATAATTTTGTTTTCTCGATTGGCTCCTTCTTCTACTGCAATTCTTGCAAGGTCATCTACATAGATTGGTTGTAGCTTGTATTTGCCATTACCCGCTATTGGAAATACAGGAAAGGTTCGGAGCAGATAAGCGATATTATTTATCAAAATATCTTCTTCTCCAAACAATACAGTGGGTCGAAGAATCGCGTAGGAAATTCCTGACTCTTTTAATTTTTCTTCTAAGACACCTTTGCCTTGAAAGTATTCCAAGTCAGAGTTGGAATCTGGATTTGTTATGCTTACATGAACTATTCTTTGAACGCCTGCTTTTTTTGCTGCTTCAAACAATTGAATTGTGTTCGATACGGCTGAGGCGTGATTAAACAAACTATGATTAAAACGCACCCAATAAGTGTTGTATAATACTTCACAACCTTTCAGGGATTCTACTAATTTTCCTGGCTCATCAAAATGAAAAGGATGAACTTCAATCTTATCCCCAAAAGGATTTTTCCTTTGTGGTGAATTTGTAATCGTTCGAATCTTAATTCCTTGTTCTAAAAGTCTTTTTGCTATGTATTTACCTGAATATCCGAAAGCACCTGTGATGGTATGAAATCCGTTCGTTTTCATTTTTGTATTCTCCTATTCTTTTGTTCGAGTTAATAACTGAACACGTTCAATTATTAACTTATATTAGAGTATCTTATTTGTCCAACAATAAATTGAACGTGTTCAGTAAATATCGTAATTCAAGATAATGGTCGCACTATACCGGAAACGATTAATTTTGAACACTCAATAGATAGGCTTCGGTCTATACTAATTAATTTGTTAACAAAGCAGATCTAAGATTGTATTGTAATTGAAAGAGAAAATGGAACAAAAATCATTTTGAAGTTTAAAAAAATAGAAGCTGTGAAAAGAAAGAGATATTTCTGTCTATTTTTCAGTTGTATTTATTTCTCCTATAAAAGAGATTTGAATGAAAAACTTTTTTAGGTAAGGGATATGAAACATTCAATAGTGATTCTCGCAATTTTACAATTGCTTTATTGCGAGAGCGATCCAAATAGCGATAAAAGACGCAAAACAAATAAATATAAAATTGCAGCGATAGTAGGTCATAACTCAGAGGCTAAATCCGTTGTCCAAGTTGATTCAGAAACCTATGCTAAATACAATATTAGCGATACCTATTCAGGTGGGAAAATTTCGTTAAAGTATATCGAAAATAAATTTTTCTATTTTGTGATTTCAAAGATTACAAAAGACAAATAATATGTGAATTCAGCAAGATTAGTATCGTCTTTAAATATTATATGTTGATACAAAAACTTTTACCATTTTTATTTTATGGAGTTTACATTCATCTCTGTATTCTAGGTGGATTTTATTTATATAATGAATTGCCTAGAATTATAAATTTGATTGCGGGTTATATTGTTTTGCCGATAGGGCTATTTCTGCTCTTTTCGTTCTTACTCGAAAGAATTACAATTGCGCTGAAGCAAAAATACAATGATAAAGAAAGCATACAGATGTTATTTTTGATTCCTATTCTGCTATTCTGGCTGCCAATGGGAGTTGGTAATATTTTTGGTGTGAACTATTATTTGAAAATGGAAATGGCTAAACCTGTAGATATAAAACTTTCCGAAATTCATAATTTTAAAGATTCTTCCTTTGTTCAAATTGTAGATATACAAAAAAAAGTAGAATGGTTGGGAGAATCTGTTACTACTTCTACTGGTTCAAGGGGAAGCTATAATAAAAAAAGCTCTACTCATTACTATGCAGTGCCTCTCCTTTCTAAAAATATAACAGATAATACATCTTATCCTGTATGGTTAGTGAAAGGAACGAATCCATCTAGTTTTGAATCTAGTGAAGAAGCAAACGCTACATTGAAAAATCTACTAGCAGAAAAATCTGATTTTGTTAGAGGAGTCATTGTAAGGGATCCATATGATTTGAATAATTTTAAAGAAGCAGTAAGGATTTCAGCAAATAGAAATCATCTTACTGTTCCTGATGATTTGATCTTGATTGAATCTGTGGATAAGGACTATTTAACTTTACGCGATGAACTCAGGAGAAATACAATTATTTTTTACATGATTGTTCTAAGCTTATTTCTTTGTCTCCCGGCTTACCTATTCTTCAAATAAATCTAGAAGTTAATTAGATTCTTAAACGCGTATTTTATTTTCTTGAATAACGAAGAAGAGCTAAATTTGGATTCGGGATTTTTATCTGATTCAATTTAAGAATGCATTTTGGGATGTTTAATGCGATAGTCGTCAGAGAACAGAGGAAGTGTAATGAGTAATAATAGAATGAATTTCATAATTAAATTATTTTAATTTAGCTGATGATTTCAACTCTTTTTGCTTTAAAGATTAGGAAGAGAATTGCCAAAGAGATTCATCATCTTCCTTTGGCAATAGAAAGGTAGGTAGTTATTTTTTCTTATGAGAACAGCCAGCGGGTAAGTTGTATTTAACCCAACCTAAGCCATCTGCTTTGTTGTTCACTGTCCATGATTCTACTAATACTTGATCTTTTGCGTCTAGAGTTAATGCGAAGGAAGTCTTTCCTGCTTCAAATGCTCCTTTGCTTACAGGATAGCAATTAGAAGGACAGGTATTTCCTTTTACATACAAAGTATGAATACAGGCTTGCCCATCTTCAATAGAGAGATATAACCAATATAGACGATCTGCAATCTTTGCAGTGTTAGTTAATGCCGCCCAATTTCCATTTATATCTGTTCCTTTTGTATCAGGTGTCGGTCCTGCATAAAGAGCCAAAGGCAGTATCATTGCCAGGATTACAAAACCAATTTTGTTTTTAAGATTTTTCATGAGATTTCCTTTTAATTGTTATGAATAATAAATACAATTTTTTCTAACTCAGGTCAATCAAATTATTTTAAATCTGATTCAGTTTAAATCTCAAATCTTTTATCTTTTGATTTTCAGAATCCAACGCACTCGCGTTGTCTAATACCCGCTTTGCGCGTCCGAATATTTTTAAATCAAAGTAAATCTCAGCAAGTAAAATCAAATTCTGTAGATTTCTAGGCTCTCTTAGTTTTAATCGCTCTGCATAATCGGCTGCAAGTTCTAACCTATTTGAGAGTTTATAGCTATTAGCCGTTTGCAATAAAATTGAGTTATCTTCTGGAAATAAATCTAGATATTCCGCCATTAAAACAGCTGCTTTGTTATACATTTCTCTTTGGAATGGAATATGTGCTCTGATTTTGTAAATAGATTTACTTGCCTTTCCCGCATCTACTAGCTCCTCAATGATTGCCTCGGCTTCTAAGTATTTGCCGCTCTTGTAGAGTTCTTCTGCTTTTACTTCTTCTTCTGTGTATTCTACAAGTGGATATGGATTTTTGTATTCAATTCGAAGAAGACTATAATCATCTATGAGTTCGCCTTTCTTTTGTGTGATTGTAAAAATCTTTTCTAAATCTGCCTCTGCGCTTTCTACTGTTTCAAGAAATAGATTTTCGTCTTCATTGATAACTCTTCCACCTTGCTCATCTAGACCGAGTTTTATATCATCTCTTCCATCCGAGCCTAATATGATTACATCTGAGTCCTCTAACTTAAATGTATTTACTTGAAAGTCACCCGAATGTTCTGCCGTCATGATTCCAATTTTTCGTAAATTGAGTTCTTTCTCTATGAAAGATGCTTTGTTGTCACGATAGAGAACGCAAAATGGATGTTCTGCATTGATATAATATAAAAATCCTTTGTCGTTATCTATTAGCCCCATGACAACAGAAATCATCATAGAGCCATCAAAGGATTCGAATACACTTTGTAATTCTTGGAATGCAACTTTGAGCCATCTCTCAGGAAATACAGTTTCCTTCGTTGAGAATAATCTTGCTCTAGAAAGAATGGATTTGAATACAACTCCTAATACGAGTGCGCCTCCTGCACCTTGAATGGATTTTCCCATTGCATCCCCGTTTACGAATGCAGTGTATTTTTTCCCTTTTAAATAGATACTTTCTGAAATACAAATGTCTCCACCGATTTCATGAATTCTACTTTTGAATTCGAATTTCTTTTTCTGGTGAATTAGAATTTTGAGATCCAGTCTCTCATCGCTTGCTCTGTTAGAAGCGAGTGGATTGATAATCAGAGTAGTTAAGAAATAATCTCCGTCTTGTTGCTCTTTGAGTAATTTAACTTGTGTAAGTGTTTCTTGTAATTCACGAGTCCTTTGTTCTACTTTATCTTCTAATGTCTTATTTAGATTTTCCACTGTCTCATGTAGATTAAGGAAACGATTGGCTAGAATTCCTACAATACCTACTATAAAAGAAAAAAATCCGAAACGTGTTAAGATTAAACCTGTCTTAAAAAAGATAGAATCTAAAACATCAAAGATGGCAGCACCTACCATGATAAAAAGACCAACCATCAATCGCTTTGCTGAGTCTGATTTTTTCTTAATAGCAACTCGGAACACGTAGATCAAAAATAGAGCAGACACTAAAGCACTGATTTGCCAGGCTCTAAGTATATAGACGATTTGAACTTGGGGAATAAATGGTGTTAGGCAGAATAGGATTGCGCTATATACAATGTATCCTTTAAAATACCTACCTATTCTTTCAAAGAAAAGTAATTCTAAAAAGATTCCAAGCGAAAGCGGAATGAAATATACTGACATGAGTTCAATTCTATATCCAATGGTTGAATCTAATCCGTATTCGAAGAAAAGTCCTGTTCTTCCTACTAGATAAATAAATGCACTCAATGATAGAACAGAAAATGCTAAGTTGTATTTCTCATGTCTCCTCTTGAGATATAGAAATAAATGATATGCTCCAAAAAACAAATAGAGGAAAATCAGTATTATCCCTGTTCTATCTCTGCTTTCTAATACTATTTTGTCATATTCATCTAAGTAGTAGCCATTTGCACGAAAGAGTCCCGTTAAGTTAAACTTTGGATTGCCCTGTATATGAAAAACTAAGACGTTCTTGCCTTCTTTAAAATAAGAAAAGTTAAGTGGATACTTGAGATGATTTCCATAGCGGCTAAGAATGACTTTCCCGTTTTCTACTTTTCCTTCTTTGCCGACGAGTCGTCCGTTTAAATAAATGGAATACACATCTCCAATTGCATCTAGATAAAGTCCTGAGATTACTTCTTCTTTGCGATAGTCTTCTGTAATATTGAATTCCAATCTCATTGTGAAATCCATGCTTTGTGTTTGTGGGTAAATACTTTGCACTGCGACTGGAAATTTCAATATTGGTTTCCAATTCTCTTTTTTGAATTCTGGCTTAAGATAATCATCTGAAAAAGAATCTGTAATCTCCCATGCGCGAGCGTTACAGGTATTAGAACTATCGCATATTTTTACTAAATCAATTCTCTCTAGGGAAAGAAGAGGAGATACGGTTAATAAGAATGCGAATATTATAAAATGCAATACGAATTGTAAAAGGTTTTGTTTCATGGAAGTCAATTTATTTCATTTTTATCATACTTGAAAATTTCGGTCAACAATGAATCTATTCTTTTTTAAAAAAACTAATTTGAAATGTTTGCACTCTATTCGAGATAAATAAAACAGTTTCCAGTTATCCTATGGCATTACAAAAAATGCAAAGAAAAAATTAATTTGTCGTTCCCGAAATCTTTTTGGTTAATGTAAAATAAAAACTACTTCCTTTATCTACTTCGCTTGTTGCCCAGATTTTTCCTTTGTGCAATTCTACAAACTCTTTGCATAGAAGAAGTCCGAGTCCCGTGCTGGTTTCTCTTTCTGTTCCGGGACGTGCTATTTTTTGATCCATTTTAAAAAGTCCTTCCAATATTTTTTCATTCATCCCAATTCCTGTATCTTGGACTTGGATGATAATTTCTATATCATTCTCTTTTGCGGATACGGTTATTTTACCTCCTCTCTTGGTGAATTTGATTGAGTTAGTAATTAAATTTCTAAAGATTGTATCAAGCATAGAAGAGTCAGCAAACGCCTCTAAGTGTTTGGGAATGCTCTCGATGATATCAATCTCTTTTTGTTTCGCAGTCTCGCTTAGAATGTTTATACTTTGCATTGCAGTAGAGGATAAATTATGAACGACCGGATTAAATTCAATTGCCCCTCTTTGTATTCTTGCCCATGTTAAGAGGTTTTCCAGTAGTCTATACACGTTATTAGCCGAAGTATTGAGCATACTACCAATTTGGCGCATCTCTTCGAGATTAATATCAGGCTCTTGCATCATTGCCGTTAAACCTAAGAATCCGCTGAACGGTCCTTTTAAATCGTGCGCAATGATCGAAAAGAATTTATCCTTAGAGGCATTTGCATCAACCAATTCTTTGTTTTGCTGCTGAATTTTTTCTTCCATGAGCTTGCGCTCTGTAATATCTCTATTACTTGCCCTGCGACCAATGTATCTATTATTTTGATCGAATACTGGTCTACATACATGATTGATATGAAGAATAGAAGAGTCCTTTCTAATAATCCTAAAATCAAATGCTTCAATTTCATTTCGACCTGCAAGCGTATGAAACTTTCTCAAATGATTTTCCATCAATGCATAATCTTCTGGATGTATGATTGTATTTAATAGGTTAGGGTCATTTAAAAATTCTTCCGGCGAATATCCAGTTATTCGCTCGCAAGATGGACTTATATAAACGATTTTATCCAACTCATTGATCCAATATTCCCAATCATAGGTAAAATCAGCAACGGTGCGGAATTTTAATTCACTTTCTTGTAATGCTAGTCCAATTTGTTTTCGGGATGTAATATCTACATGAGTTCCGACTACTCGAAGCGGTTTTCCTTCTTCATCCCATTCGACTACTTTACCTCGATCTAATATCCATTTGTAAGACCCATCTTTACATAAAACGCGGTGTTCATTTTTATAGATAGGAGTTTCTTTGTTGAAATGTTTCTCTAAATCTTCCTGGCATTTTTTTTTGTCTTCCGGATAAATGCGCTTATCCCATTCATCAAGACTATTCCCAATCTCATGCTCTTCATATCCGAACATGGATTTCCATTTTTTAGAAAAGAAGACTATATTTGTTTTAGCATTCCAGTCCCATACACCGTCATCTGTGCCTTCTAATGCAAACTGCCATCTATCTGCAATTTCTTTTAAATCTTTTTGCGATTCTTCTAATTCTAAAATTTTTGATTGTAACAGAGAATTGACTATTCGTAACTCTTCTAGCTCTTTCAAAAGTTCTTCGGTAGTCTTATCCATAATAGCAGCCTTTTAAGTCTATCAAATAGTCCAATACTATTATTAGACTAAATCAAGGCAAAGAAAAATAACTAAATTTTTGGTGATTTTTTACATCTCTTTGCGGTTAATTTTAATATTCCCCTCAAGCTTTCTCAGAAAGTAACCCGATCAAAATTTTTTAAGAGTAAGACTGCTTCTTTTTTCCATTCTTCTCCGCCTTGCTTACGTGCCATGTAAACCATAATGTGCTCTGCCTTGATTCCGGTTCTTCTTTGTTTTCCAAGTCCCTGAACACAGGAAGGACAATTTGTTAGAATCACATTATTGGTATTATCCGCATCTAACGCATTTTTTAAGGCTTCTGTTTTTCTCTTTCGCATATTAGAAGAGATTTCGGGTCTACTGAGTGCGAGTGTTCCTGCTTCCGAGCAGCAATGAGGAACAAGAGTTGCTTCACATCCGATTTTTTCTTTTATAGTTTCAATTCCTTTGTTTTCTAAAGAATCATGGCAGGGACGATGGTATAAAACTTTTTCTCCCGTATTGACTGCGACATCCACTACATTCAAAATATCATTTACTTTAGTCTCAAAGATTTCTCCAACACCCATATGCTCTAAGGCTTCTTTGCATGTGCCGCAAGTTACACTCACTGCATTGAAGTTTAAGTATTTAAACATTTCTTTTATCTGGTTAAAAATAATTAGATTTCGTAAAACTATTTTAGAATGCTCTTCCTCTTTTCCATTCACACTAAAAGGAAATCCACAACATAGATAAGGCGGAGGTATAATGACTCTAGCCTTTGATTTTAATAATAAGTAAAGCCCTGCTAAGGAAATATCCGAGAACATTCTTTCTGATCCACAACCGGGAAAATAGAAGATAGTTTTTTCAGGTGCATCACTTCCTTCAAACATCAATATCTGATTTGAATTGCATTCGGGTAAATAATCATGCAAGATTTTGAAAGATGATTTCATCATTGGCACTTGTAGCATTCTCATCGCATAAGTTTTGGAAATTGGTTTGATAAATTGAAAGGGAGAAGCTAGATAAGAGGATACGCTTTGTAATCTGCCACCGACTCCAAGCACGGTTGAGTGAATCAAACGATTGTAAGCCGGTGAAGTAGAAGATAGATAGTCGAGGGTAAGCTCGGTAACCGCAGAACTACGTTTGATACCTTTTTGAACGAGTAGATTCCTTTCCAGGATAGATATTTCTCCTGTGTCAATTTTTACAGGACAGGGGATTTTACATTTATGACAGATTGTGCAGTTATCCGCTATCTCTTCTAAATGACGTAGCAATTCAAAGGAAATATTTCTATATCGTTGGACTTCAAACAATACCGCTTCAATCAACGAGCCAATCGCTAGATTTTTATTTCTCGGGTGGAAAAACATATTTTGCGCTGGATGAAATACGCAGCAATCAGCTTTACACTTTCCACATCGAACACAGTTGGCAATTTTTGTAGCGAGTGTTTCTAAGTTTCCGTATTTTAAAATTCTTGCTTCCAATTCTAATAAGTTGAAAGAAGGAGTGAATACTTTGTTGATGATGGATTTATTGACTAACTTTTCTGGATTCATCATTCCTTTAGGATCCATCTCGGCTCGGTATTTTTTTAAATCTTCAATGGTTGAGTCTTCTAAGTATTTAATTTTTGTAATGCCTATTCCGTGTTCGCCGCTGACAACACCTTTTAGCTCAACTGTTTTTTCCATTACTTCATCAACTAAATGTTCTGCACGCTTCATCATCTCCAAGTCATTTGAAAAGACTGGAATATTTACATGGATGTTTCCATCTCCCGCGTGCATATGCGTTGCGATGATTAATACAGTGTTGATTGTGCTTGTATAGGTTGCCTGAAATTTTTCTATCCAGGATTCGTAACCTCTGAGTATTACTTTCAATTCTGTTCTAAATTCTTGCATGGCTGATCTGCTTTGAATTTCATTTTTATCTAGATGCAGAATTTTTTCTTTTGCTTCGTTGGTGATTTTAATGATTGCATCAATCTTATCGTGAATCTCAGTCTGTTTAGCTGAATGCTGAATATGATGCAATTGTCCTTCGAATGTATTTAGGAATTTATTTTGAATAAATCTTTCTTCTCGAATATTGATTTCATCTACCCAATTACAAAATTCTGAAATAGAGGCTAATGGCAACACTATGTCCTCATTTAGCTTGAATGCATTGGTTCTTTTGGCAATGGCTCCTAAATGCTTTCTATCATTCCAGAATAGAATCCCTTCTCTCTTATCTTTTGCGGTATGGATTTTGGTATTGTCGTTTTGGTGGATAATACTAATTAGCTTGTCAACTCCAGCTATCAAATCCTCTTCCTTATTCGCCGCCATATCAATTAGTAAAACTGCTTTAGGTGTTTGGTTTACGTCTGATTTGACCCTGTAATTAATTGCTTTAATGTATTCTTGGTCGAAGTGCTCTAGTGCAAGCAAGGAAGCTTTGCTTTCCAATGAAAAGGAATTAGATATTTCTAAAATGATTCTACCAGCTTCGTTGAAGTTTTCTCCAAAGAATTCGATGCAAAATGTTTTTTCAAAAATATAAGTAGGGTATAATATGAATTCTGCGCTGAGGATGACTCCATCTGTTCCTTCTTTTTGTAGTCCGGGAACTCCTCCCAGCACTTTATTTGTAATG
>Ga0209277_10000722_pt1 | contig 16479 bp, 14 predicted proteins | sample JI81AbrownDNA_FD_187503 | JGI IMG/M metagenome (GOLD analysis project Ga0209277, IMG submission 187503) | Wastewater effluent complex algal communities from Wisconsin, to seasonally profile nutrient transformation and Carbon sequestration -... | ecosystem: Engineered > WWTP > Effluent > Algae... | reverse complement strand
GGCGGAATGTTCCGGATCATCTGCAGGGTGGTGTCGAGGCCGATTTCGGCGGCGCGGAAGGTGCCGGTCAGCAGCCCCAGAACCAGCCCGAGCCCGCCACCGATGGCAAAGCCGATGAAGGCGCGGGCTGCGCTCACCTGCACGTGGGCCCACAACTCCCCGCTCTCGGCGAGCCCCCAGGCAGCATGGAGAACGGCCAGCGGCTCCGGCAGGATGCGGCTGGATAGCCAGCCCAGGCGGGCCGAATGCTCCCAGCCGGACAGAATCAGGATCGGCAGCAGCCACGGCAGCAAGCCTGCCAGGCCCTTCTTGAACACGTGGCTCACGGAGGACATGATTCTTTTCCCGCCGTAAGGCAATTACAGTTTGGCAATCGACACTTCGGTCGATTTCACCAGCGCCACGACTTCCGTGCCGACCTTCAATTCCAGGTCTTTAACCGAACGTGTCGTGATGACCGACGTGACAATGCCGTGGGGCGTTTCGACGTCGACTTCGGAAACCACGGGGCCTTCGATGATTTCCTTGATGCGCCCTCGAAACTGATTGCGAGTATTGATCGATTGAATGGACATGCTGCGCTCCACTGAGAAATGAGAGCTGAAGTTTCTGCCCCAGCGGGCTGGGCTCAAACCAATAAATTGAGATTTACTTATCACGCAGTACTTGCCTGTAATACCCCGGCGCCGCGCGCTGGGGGGAGAGCTACGGGACAAATGCTCACCCCGCGGCGTCCTTGCTTGAGGTATCCGAACTCAGCAAATGGGCGCCGAGTTCGGTCCAGCTGAACATCCCGATTTTCCTTCGGCGGAATCAGCCGCAGCACCCGTTCGATGTGCTTGGTGTCGATCGGCACATGCCGGGTGGTGAGAAACACCTCCAGCTCCAGCTGTCGCTTGTGTGCGTGGGCGGGTGCTTTGGTCAGCGCGCTGCTCTGCACCAGCCCCTATGCGTCCAGCCACTCCTGCACCCTGATGTATAAGGCCTCGACGCTCAGCCGGGCGTGATCGCTCAGGTATCCGAGCTTGGCCCCTCAATTTAGCCTGGCCTCGCGGATCTTCGCCTCCATAGCGCAGAGCGAATCGATGGCTTCGAACGCCTGGCTCGCGGATTTGGACTCTGCCGCGCTCCCTAACCTTGACGCGGCTCCTGCTGATCGAGGCCATCGCAGCCTGAGCCGCACGGAGGCCTGCCCGGCCAACAGGGTGGGCCAGGGCGGCTGACCGTGATGCTCGAGTCGGCCAGGCGCTGATGCTGACGATACAGCGGCAGGTGCACAGCGAACTTGTCGAGCAGCTTGCCGACGCAGAGGCTCACTTAGGCACGGCTGCTCTCGAACACCCCGGCGGGCGCCGCCGGAGACAGGGGGACACGGCGCTTGATGAGCGGGCCCCCGCAACCAGTTTCAAGCTTCAAGGCTCAATCATTCAGGTGATTGGGCCTTTTTGCTGTTCACTCGGCGGAGCGGGCGCGTGCCAACGGCAAACCCCTGAATGTTCTCCAGGGGTTTAAGTCGCACCCGCCGGCCCATTGCGGGGGCCGGCGGCGGCCCGGTTGTTCAGCCTTGCCGGGCGAGGCGGTAGAGGGCCACGCTGGCGAGGAAGTTGGGTTCCTCGACGATCACCTTGCCTTCGTCGAAGGCCAGCCGCTCGCGGATGAGGATGCCTTCCGTGGCGCACAGCTCGTCGAAGTCGGCGATGGTGAAAAAGCGTACGTTGGGGGTGTTGTACCACTGGTAAGGCAGGTTCTTCGACACCGGCATGTGGCCGTTGAGGATGGCCTGGCGGTGGCGCCAGTAGGCAAAGTTGGGAAAGCTGACGACGGCTTCGCGGCCGACGCGCAGCATCTCGGCGAGGATGCCCTGGGTGTTGCGCATGGCCTGCAGCGAGAGGCTCATGATGACGTGGTCGAAAAAGCCGTCGTCGAAGCCGGCGAGGCCCTGTTCCATGTCGATCTGGATGACGTTGATGCCGTTCTTGGCGCAGGCCAGCAGGCGCTCGGGGTCGTTCTCGACGCCGTAGCCGCGCACCTGGCGCACGTCGCTGAGATAGCGCAGCAGGCTGCCGTCGCCGCAGCCGAGGTCGAGCACCCGTTCGCCGGGCTCGATCCAGTTGGCGATCACGTCGTAGTCGTAGCGTTGGAAACTCATGGCGCGGTCCTCACACCCGGATATTGTCGATGTAGGCCTGCAGCACCGCGTGGTACTGGGGCTCGTCGAGCAGGAAGGAGTCGTGGCCGGCGGCACAGTCGATTTCGGCGTAGCTGACGCGGCGGTCGCTGTGCATCAGCGCATAGACGATCTCGCGGCTGCGGGACGGGGCGAAGCGCCAGTCGGTGCTGAAGGAGACCACGAGGTAGTCGGCCTTGGCGCGGCCCAGCGCGGCCACCAGGTCGCCGGCGTAGTCGAAGGCCGGATCGTAGTAGTCGAGGGCCTTGGTGGTGAGCAGGTAGGTGTTGGCGTCGAAGAAGCCGGCGAATTTGTCGCCCTGGTAGCGCAGGTAGGATTCGATCTCGAATTCCACGTCGTAGCTGAACACGGGCTTGTCGTGGCGTAGGTTGCGGCCGAATTTCTGGCCCATGGCGTCGTCCGACAGGTAGGTGATGTGGCCGATCATGCGCGCCAGCGCGAGGCCGCGGGTGGGCACCACGCCGTGCTCGTAATAGTGGCCGCCGTGGAAGTCCGGATCCTTGAGAATCGCCTGGCGGGCGACTTCATTGAAGGCGATGTTCTGGGCGGTGAGCTTGGGCGCCGAGGCGATGACCAGTGCGTGGGCAACCCGGTCGGGGTATTGCAGCGTCCACGACAGGGCCTGCATGCCGCCAAGGCTGCCGCCGACCACTGCGGCAAAGCGTTCGATGCCGAGCCGGTCGGCCAGCCGGGCCTGGGCGTCGACCCAGTCTTCGACGGTGACGAAGGGAAAGTCGGCGCCCCACGGCTTGCCGGTGGCCGGGTTGATGGCGTTGGGGCCGGAGCTGCCGTAGCAGCCGCCCAGGTTGTTCACGCCGATGACGAAGAACTTGCCGGTGTCGAGGGGTTTGCCGGGGCCGACGAGGTTGTCCCACCAGCCTTCGGAGCCGGGTTTGCCGGCGTAGGTGCCGGCCACGTGGTGGGAGCCCGACAGGGCGTGGCACACCAGCACCGCGTTGCTGCGGGCGGCGTTGAGGGTGCCGTAGGTTTCATAGACCAGGTCGTATTCAGGCAGGACGCCACCGCTTTTAAGGGGGAGCGCTGTGCTGAAATGTGCCCGCTGGGGCACGACGTTGCCGACGGATTGTGCTTGCATTCCTGTTTCGTCCCAAAAAACGAAAACCCAGTCTGCGAACGGTCGCGGACTGGGCTGCCGTCGCTTTAGCCGTATTTTTAAAGCGCCCGCAAGCTGGAGGGTTCAAATCGGCGCTGGAGGCGAAGATTAGCGCGCGGCAGAGCCCCGAGTCAAACCCGCCCTACAATTTTTCGACCGCTTCGCGCACCCGGTCGGGTTCGTCGAGCTTGAGCAGGCGCTGCACCTTGGGGGTGAGGTCTACGGCATCGGCACGCAGAATCTCCTGCTTCACTTCCAGGATTTGTGCCGGGTGCATCGAGAACTGGCGCAGGCCCATGCCGATCAGGAGCCGTGCGCAGTCGGGGTCGCCGGCCATTTCGCCGCACACCGATACCGGGATGCCGGCCTTGGCGCCGGCCTGGATCGTCATGTGGATGAGGCGCAGCACGGCCGGGTGGAGCGGGTTGTACATGTGGGCGACGGCCTCGTTGCCCCGGTCGATGGCCAGCGTGTATTGGATCAGGTCGTTGGTGCCGATCGACAGGAAGTCGAGCTTGCGGGTGAACGCGCCCAGGCACAGGGCCGCGGCGGGCACTTCGATCATGCCGCCCACCTGCACGGCTTCGTCGAACTTGATCTTGCGTTCGCGCAGCTGGGCCCTGGCCTTGTCGAGCAGGATCAGGGTCTGGTCGATCTCGTGGCTGCTCGCCAGCATGGGGATGAGGATTTTCAGCTTGCCGAAGTGGCTGGCCCGGAGCAGCGCGCGCAGCTGGATCAGGAACATCTTCGGCTCGGACAGGCAGAAGCGGATGGCCCTGAGGCCGAGGGCCGGATTGTCCTCGGCGCGGGTGGCGCCTTCGAGTTCCTTGTCGGCGCCCACGTCGAGGGTGCGCACGGTAACCGGCTTGCCGGCCATGGTCTTGACGACGGACTTGTAGGCCTCGAACTGTTCGTCTTCGTCCGGCCAGGTGTCGCGGCTCATGAACAAAAACTCGGTGCGGAACAGGCCGACGCCATCGGCCTCGACCGCCTTGGCCTGCACGGCGTCGGGGGGAAGTTCGATGTTGGCGAGGATTTGCACCTCTTCGCCGTCGAGGGTGGCGGCGCGCATCGACTTGAGGCGCTTGAGCTTGGAGCGTTCGAGCTCGACCGCGGCCTTGCGCAGGCGGTATTCCTCGAGCACCCGTTCGTCGGGGGACACGATGACGACGCCGCGGGTGCCGTCGATGATGATCAGCTCGTCGTCCTTGATCACATGGCGGATGTGGCGCAGCGCCACCACGGCCGGAATCGACAGGCTGCGGGCGACGATGGCGGTGTGCCCGGTGGGGCCGCCGACGTCGGTGATGAAGCCGGCGACGGCGTGCTCCTTGAAGCCGATGGTGTCGGTGGGCGAAAGATCGTGGGCGACGACGATGGTGCCCAGCCCGTCCTTGCGCTTGGGCGGCAGGTGGCCGGGGTGGCCGAGCAGCACCTTGACGATGCGCTCGACGACCTGCACCACGTCGGCCTTGCGCTCGCGCAGGTAGGCGTCCTCGATGATCTCGAACTGTTCGACCAGTTGCTCCATTTGCTGCACCAGCGCCCATTCGGCGTTGGCCCGGCGGGAGCGGATCAGGGCTTCGGCCGCGTCGACCAGCATCGGGTCTTCGAGGAACATGATGTGCATGCCGAGAAAGGCATCCACTTCGGACGGTGCCGAGCCGGAGCCCGACGCGGCCTTGAGGCCGGCGAGTTCGGCCTTGACGGCGGCGACGGCCTTTTGCAGGCGCAGGACTTCCGCTTCGACGTGCTTGGGGGCCACCGTGAAGTGGGCGACTTCGAGCAGGGCGTGCGAAACCAGGTGGGCATGGCCGATGGCGATGCCCTGGGAGACGGCGAGGCCGTGGACGGTGAAACTCATTGGCACGCCCCTTTTGCCGGACGGGTGCTCATTCGCCTTCCCCGAACTTGTCGGCGATGAGGGCCTGGAGGGCGGCCATGGCCTGGTCGGCGTCGCTGCCCTCGGTGTCGATGAGGATGGTGCTGCCCTTGGCGGCGGCCAGCATCATGACGCCCATGATGCTTTTGGCGTTGACCCGCCGGCCATTGCGCTCCAGCCACACATCGCAGGCGTAGGCGCTGGCGGTCTGGGTGAGCTTGGCGGAGGCGCGGGCGTGAAGGCCCAGCTTGTTGATGATGTTTGCGTCCTGGCGTGGCATCGGTGTCGTTCCTGTCTTCCTCGATGTGGTATCGGGTTTCTTGTTTTTACTTCATGTGCGCGACGCCTTCGCAGGCGCCGGCCACTGCTTTCTTGACCAGCACGTCCATGCTGCGTTCCCGGTAGGTGATTACGCGCAGCAGCATCGGCAGATTGACGCCCGCCACGCCTTCGATCCGGCCGGGTTCGAGGAGCTTGGCCGCGGTGTTGGCGGGGGTGGCGCCGAGGATGTCGGTGAGGATCAGCACGCCGTCGCCGGTGTCGGTGATTTCGAGCAGGCGGCGGGCGAGGGGGAGTGCGTCGAGGGGATCATCCTGCCCGGCCATGCCCAGTTGCATCAGCTGCAGCGGGCGACGGTTCATCACGTGGCAGGCGCACTGGATGAGCGCTTCGCCAAGGGCGCCGTGGGTTATGAGGAGGATGCCGATCATTCGTTCAATTCTATCCGAAGGGGCCCGGCCGGCAAGTCGGAATAACACCGACGCGTGCGGTGCATCAAGCGGAAGCTGCCGCCAGCTTCAGTCGAGGATGGCGGCCGGCTTGAGGCCTTCGCCATACTGCAGGCGGTCGTTGAGGGCGCGGGTGACTTCGATGCGGCCGGCAGCGTCGACCCGCAGGGCGTGGTCGATGCCGAAGCGTTTTGCGTAGTCGCGCCAGCGCTCGCCGCCGAGGTAGGCCGGTTTGCTGGCGGCATCCGACAGGGTGCCGGCGTGGGCGCGCGGCGTGATGAGCAGGGTGACGGCCTGCGTTCCCTTTGCCGGGTGGCCGGTGCGCGGGTCAAGGAGGTGGCAGTAGCGCTCGCCGTCGAGCTCGAAGAAGCGCTGGTAGTCGCCCGAGGTGCCGATCGCTTCGCCGTCGCGCAGGGGCAGGGTGGCCAGCGGGCGTGGTTCGCGGGGGTGCTGGATGCCCACCCGCCAGGGCGTATCGCCCTTGCTGCCCAGCGCCAGCACGTTGCCGCCGATGTTGATCAGGGCGTTGCTCACGCCGCGGGCCTTGAGAATGGCGGCGGCGCGGTCGAGCGCGTAGCCCTTGGCGTAGCCGCCGAGGTCGAGCTGCACCGCCGGGTTGCGGCTGGTGACCCGGTTGTCGGCGATGTTGAGGTCGGCCATTTGCGGGCGGGCGGAAATGGCCGCGGCAAGCTCGGCCGGGTCGGGCCTGAGCGGCTTGAAGGTGTCGGAGTGGAAGCCCCACAGGGCGATGAGATGGCCGAGGGCCGGGTTGAAGAGTTCGTCGCCGGTGGCGGCGATGGCCTTGGCGTCGGTGAGCATGGCGGCCAGCTCGGGCGACACCGGAATGCTGGCCTGCCCGGCGGCGATGGCGCTGTTGAGGGTGGTCAGCTCGGAGGGCTCCCAAGCGTGGTAGGCCCGGTGCAGGCGGTCGAATTCGTGCAGCACTTCGGCTACGGCGGCCCGGGCTGTGTCTTCGGAGGCTTCCCAGGTGAGCACTTCGACCCGGGTGCCGAAGACGTAGGCTTCCTGCTGGTGGAGGCGTTCGCGGGCGCAGCCGCCGAGCATGCCGGCAAGCAGGCTGGCCGCGCAGAGGAGCGCGGCCAGCCTGGTGCCGATGCGAAGGTTTGGACGCAGGATCAGGCGCACGCTTTCTCGAGGGCGTCGATGACTGCGCCGGGTACGTCGAAGCCGGTTTGCGCGGTGATTTCGACCATGCAGGTGGGGCTGGTGACGTTGATTTCGGTGAGCCGGTCGCCGATCACGTCGAGGCCGACGATGAGCAGGCCCCGCGCCCACAGGATGGGGGCGAGGTATTCGGCGATGGCGCGTTCGCCCTCGGTGAGCGGCATGGCTACGCCGCGGCCGCCGGCGGCAAGATTGCCACGGGTTTCGCCGGCCTTGGGAATGCGCGCCAGCGAGTAGGGAATGACCTGTCCGCCGATGATCAGCACCCGCTTGTCGCCGCCCGAGATGGCCGGCAGGTAGGCCTGGGCCATGATCGTCCGGCGGCCCTCGTGGGTGAGGGTTTCGATGATCACGTTGCGGTTGGGGTCGTCGGCGCGCACGCGGAAGATCTGGCTGCCGCCCATGCCGTCGAGGGGCTTGAGGATGGTGTCGCCGTGGGTGTCGATGAAGGCGTTGATGTCGTCTGCGGCGCGGGCTACGCGGGTGGGCGGAATGAACTGCGGAAACTCGGTGATGGCGATTTTCTCGGAGTGATCGCGGATCGAGCGGGGGTGGTTGAAGATGCGCGCGCCGGCCTGGGCGGCCCTCTCGAGCAGCCAGGTGGCGGTGATGTACTCGAAGTCGAAGGGCGGGTCCTGGCGCATCAGCACCGCGTTGAAGGCGGTGAGCGGCTGGCTGGACGTGGCTCCGGGCACGTACCAGGCGTCGTCCACGTCGGTGGGCGTGATGGCCAGTGCCTGGGCGGACACGGTGCCGCCGTCCCATACCAGGGCGTCGCGCTGGATGGCGAAGACTGCGTGGCCGCGGCGGGCGGCGGCACGCATCATGGCGATGCTCGAATCCTTGTAGGCCTTGAGTTGATCGAGGGGGTCGAGGATGAAGGCAAGTTTCATCGGTAGCTCCGGGGGCAGGCGGTGGTTTCGGCGGTAATGGCGGGCCGGCTTTCTGCGCTCTCGATGGAGGCGGTGAGCCGGGCCGGCACGCCGCAGGTGCAGAAGCGGTTGCGGGCGTTGAGGGTTGCGGAGGTGGGCACGCTTTCCGGGCCGTCCTTGCGTATTCGTTGTAATGGACCCGCAGGGCACGTCGGTTCGTTCGATTTTACACCATCCGTTTGTGCGGCCCTTTGACGCGGCGCGGCCTGCAGCGCCGGGTTTTCGTCGTCAGGTTTACGGGGTGGAGGCGGGCAGGAAGGCGCGGAAACTGTTGGGCAGCGGCGCGTTTTCGAGGCTGCGCTGGGTGAAGAGGTAGCGGTTGTCGCACACGAAGCCCAGGTCGGCCCAATCGACGGCGTTGAGGGCATCGCGGAAGGCATCGAGATCCACATCCCGGCTATGGGGGAAGACGCCCATCACCGCGCCGTCGAAGTGCGGGCAGGCGTGCAGGAAGAAGGGGTTCGGCCGACGGGTCTTGGTGTTGACGTAAACCCGCGGCGCATCGGTTTGCGGGTATCCGCGGCCCCACTGCCACCAGTTGCTCTCGTCGAAGGCACGGATACGCCGGGCGATCAGGGTGTCGTGGTGGGGGAGCAGCACCTCCGGCGGGGGGGCGCCCGCATCGCACCAGATCATGCGGCGGGTCTGGCCGCTGCGTGCCGTGGATGAGGTGACGAAATCCCGGTTGCCGGCGGTTTCGCTGGCGTAGATGGCGTCGAGCCCGGATACCGCGCCAACCCGTACGCTGGCCACGTCGGCCAGGCTGAGGCTGTATTCGCCGTGGCAGAACAGCAGGTGGCCGGCGCATTCGGAGAAATGCCGGTACTGCCAGGGCGGGGATTCGAGGCTGGCGGCGAGGTCGTCGCCCTGGCCGATGCGTGCCCAGGCCGTGTTGTGGCTGAGGTTGCCCAGTTCGTAGCGCCAGATCAGGCAATTGGGCAGGGCGTCGGCAAACACGCGGGCGTCGCCCAGTTCGATGGCGTGGGTGATGGTGCCGCGTTCGTGCAGCCAGATATTGAGCTGGCGGGCGCTGGTGGATTTGAGAAAATCCCGCGGGGTGATGAAGATCAGCTCACCGCCCGGCGCGAGGTGGTGCACGCACTTTTCGATGAAGAACAGGTAGAGGTTGCTGCGCCCGTCGAAACCGTCCTGGCGGAGCAGGGCGCGGGTGGCCGGCGAGATGTCCTGGTAGCGCACATAAGGCGGGTTGCCGATCACCGAGTCGAATTTCTCGCTTTCGGGGTAGGCGAAGAAATCCATGTTGAGGGCACCCGGCGGGGACTGGCGGGCATCGAGTTCGATGCCGACCGCGTTGTGCAGGTGCGTCAGGAAGGCGCCGTCGCCGCAGGAGGGCTCCAGCGCGCGTCCGGCGTTCTGGCGCAGGCGCAGCATGCAGCGAACGACCGGCTCGGGCGTGAACACCTGGCCGAGAGTCGAGATGTCCGGAATCGGAGCGGGAGTGGGAGTGGGGATGGATTGCATCAGGGGTTGCATCGGGGCGGCAAATGCGAGGGCTGGCGAATTGTGCAGGAAGCGGGGCAGGCAGGCCAGTGTTGCCCGTCGTGGGTAAAAACTCACAGGTTTGTCATGCGGGCCGCCAAGTAATTAACGAATTTGCGCAAATATGCTCGCGGGTTCGGTTTGCCGGTGGATGCCTCTGTAGTATTCGCCGGAATGTTAAATAATTATTCGCCGAGGCGTACCGGATGTCCCGCTGGGCGATCTGCCGGTGACTCCGGTGTTTTCGAAAGCGCTGCATGACTCACCTTCCGCACAGGATTTTTCCGCTTCCTTTCATCGTTCGCGGCAAGCATCTTTTTTCCGTTCCCCTGCGCCTGGCCGTGAGTGAAGCGTCGCTCCCCGACGTGCTTGGCGGCCGGGCCGCCCGCGAGCTGGCTGAGCAAAGCCTCCCGTCGGGCGTCGATGGCATGCTCCTGCGCTGTGTCGCCGATCCGGGGTGGCGCACCCATACCGTCCACGACAATCGCATCGCCTACGTGCTGACTCGCGACGTGTGGCATTACCTGGCCTGGGCGGGCTGCTACGAGCGCTTTCTTGAGGGGCGGTTTTCGGCCAAGACCCGCGAGTCCTTCGAGCGGGACGAGGCGCGCTTCATCGACCAGTTCGGCCGCGCCGGTACGGGGGCCGGCGGGCTTGACCTGCGGGAATACAGTACGTCCGGGGAGATCGCCGAGTTCCGCCGGCACGCCGCAGCGATCAGTGCCGCGGATGGCGTCGCCGGCATTCCGGGGACGGACATCGATCCCGGCCCGGCGGCGGAACGGGGCGAGCTGAAGGGTTTTGTGCTGTTTGCCGATTCGATGCCGGTGGCCTGCGTGTGCCTGCTGGCGTCGGGCGAGACGCTGCGGTATGTCTGCTCCGGCGAGCGGGATGATTTTCGCCAGTGGTCGGCCGGCACCATCACTCACTTGCAGGCCTTTCAGCGCCTGTTTGCCGATCCGCGCTACCGCTACGTGGATTTTCGCCCCGGCGAGAGCGAATTGAAGCGCCAGTTTGCCAACGGCGCGCTACGCAGCGCGGTGGTGCTGAACCTCCGCCCCACCTTGCGCAACCGGCTGTTGCTCGCGGCCTACGGCCTGTCCTCGCGCTCGTCGGGTGCCGGTGGCGCCGGCCCGGCGTCGGATTTGATCCGCGCCCAGCTGGCGCTGCTGGACTGATTCCGGGTGGGGCGCTTCAGGCGGTGAGAAACAGCATCAGCAATTCGTTGAGAAAGTGGCGGCCGCGGGTTGTCGGACGGAGGGTGTCGCCATCGACCGTGATGAAACCCTGCTGGCGAGCCTTGAGCAGCCCTTCCTCGGCGGCCTCGAAGGGTAGGCCGGTGCGCTCGGCAAACAGCCGCCGGGGAAAGCCCTGGTTGAGGCGCAGGGCGTTCATCATGAATTCGAAAGGCAGCTCGGCGGCGGTGATGTCGCGCCGCTCCTGCACGAATCCGCCCGATTGCCGGGCGGCCAGGTAGGCTGCCGGGCTCTTGGGGCGGGTTTCGCGCACGATGCCGGCGTGGGACGAGAGCTTGCCGTGGGCGCCGGCGCCAATGCCCAGGTAATCACCGAAAGTCCAGTAGTTGAGGTTGTGCCGGCACTCGCGATTTGGCTTGGCGAAGGCCGAGGTTTCGTAGTGGCCGTAGCCGGCGGCGCCGAGGCGCGCCTCGATGTGGTCCTGCATGTCGGCCGAGGCGTCCGGGTCGGGCACGACTGGCGGATTGGCGGCGAAGGCGGTGTTGGGTTCCAGCGTGAGGTGGTAGCACGACAGGTGCGCCGGGCCGAGGGCCAGTGCGGTGGCCAGGTCGGCCTCGGCCTCGGCGAGGCTTTGGCCCGGCAGCGCATACATCAGGTCGAGGTTGACCGCTTCGAAGTGGGTGAGCGCGGCTTCGGCGGCGGCGATGGCGTCGGCACGGCCGTGGATGCGCCCGAGAGCTTGCAGGTGGCCTTCGTTGAAACTCTGGATGCCCACCGACAGGCGATTGACGCCAGCCTGGCGAAAGGCCTTGAAGCGGCCCGAATCAACGGTGCCGGGGTTGGCTTCGAGGGTGATTTCGGCCAGCGGATCCAGTTGCACGCGCATGCGGATGGCGGTGAGGAGTTCGTCCAGGCCGTCGGGGCTGATCAGGCTGGGTGTGCCGCCTCCGATGAAGACGCTGTGCACGCGCCGGCCCCAGATCTGCGGCAGGGCGCCTTCGAGATCCGCCACCAGGGCTTCGATGTAGGCGACCTCGGGGATGCCTTCGTCGCGCACGGCGTGGGAGTTGAAGTCGCAGTAAGGGCATTTCTTGACGCACCACGGGTAGTGCACGTAAAGCGACAGCGGCGGCGAGGCGGTGAGCTTGGCTTCCCAGGGACTGGCGCCGACGGCTGGCTTCGGCGCAGTTTTTGGGGTGATCGGAATGATCCGGGGTTCGGTCATGAATGGATTCGGGCGGTGAGGCGGGGCTGAAAGTCAGGCGGCTTCGGCGCGCAGCTTGTCGAGTAGCTGGCGGAAGGCCGAGCCCCGGTGGGATAGCACGTTTTTCAGCTCGGGGGCGATCTGGGCGGCGGTCTGTTCGAGATCGGGGACGAGGAACAGCGGGTCGTAGCCAAAGCCTTCCTGGCCTTGCGGGGTTTCGAGGATCTGGCCGTGCCATTCGCCGCAGGCGATGAGCGGCTGCGGGTCTTCGGCGTGGCGGACCAGCGCGAGGGCGCAGTAGAAACGGGCGCCCCGGTTGGTTTCACCGGCGAGGCGTTCGAGGAGCAGGGCGTTGTTGCGCTGGTCGGATTTGGGCTCGCCGGCAAAGCGGGCCGACAGCACACCGGGGGCGCCGCCAAGCACGTCGACGCACAGCCCGGAATCGTCGGCCAGCGCCGGCAGGCCGGTGGCGCTGGCGGCGTGGCGGGCCTTGGCGATGGCGTTTTCGACGAAGCTGGGGTGCGGCTCTTCGGCCTCGGAGACATTGAAGGCCGACTGGGGCAGCACTTCGATGCCCAGCGGGGCGAGCAGGGCGGCGAGTTCCTTGAGCTTGCCGGCGTTACCGCTGGCGAGGACGAGTTGTTTCATGGCGCAGCTCCGGTTGGGGCTCAGGCGATGCCGAGCGCTTTTTTCTGTTCGCTGACGAGCCGGGCGATGCCGTCGCCGGCAAGTTCCAGCAGGGCGTCGAGTTCGGTGCGGGAGAACGGCGAGCCTTCGGCGGTGCCCTGCACTTCGACGAAGCCGCCGGAGCCGGTCATCACGACGTTCATGTCGGTTTCGCAGTCGGAGTCTTCCGGGTAATCCAGATCGAGCACCGGCACGCCCTTATAGACGCCCACCGACACGGCGGCGACGAAATCGCGCATCGGATTGGCTGCCAGCCTGCCGGCGCTGACGAGGCCCTGGAGGGCTTCATGCACGGCCACGCAGGCGCCGGTAATGGCGGCGGTGCGGGTGCCGCCGTCGGCCTGCAGTACGTCGCAGTCGATGGTGATCTGGCGCTCGCCCAGGGCGTTCATGTCGACCACCGCGCGCAGGCTGCGGCCGATCAGGCGCTGGATTTCCTGGGTACGGCCGCTCTGCTTGCCCTTGGCCGCTTCCCGCGGGCTGCGCGTGTGGGTGGCCCGGGGCAGCATGCCGTACTCGGCCGTCAGCCAGCCCTGGCCCTTGCCGCGCAGAAAGGGCGGCACCGATTCCTCGACGCTGGCGGTGCACAGCACACGGGTGTCGCCAAATTCGATGAGCACCGAGCCTTCGGCGTGGCGGGTGAAGCCGCGGGTGATGCGGATCTGCCGCAGGTCGGAAGGTGTGCGGCCGCTGGGACGGGCAAAATTTTCGGGCAAGGAGGGGGCGGTCATTTGAATTTCGGTGGGTTTTATTGGTCGCTGAAATCCTTTTGCTGCCAGGCTTTCAGGTGTTTCGCCATTTGCGGGCTAGGCGCCTGGCGGTACGGATTGCTTTGGTCAGCTTCCATTGTAGCCAGTGGTCACATTTGATGTGCGGGCTGCGGATATTTCACACGATCCGATTGATCGTGGCGGGCCCCTGTCGGGCTCAAAAATCGAAACACCGCACTTGAGCCAGGCGTTCGGCTGCCCGCCCTTGCGTCAAGTCCAGGCAATTCCTGCCGACAATCACTACTGATAGTGCGTTCATCAGATGCCGCCAACGCGGGCGATCGGTGATGGCGATCCTGTTTGACGGAGATCAGGCATGGCCCGTGCTGTCGACTGCAGCCACCACGCCTGTACTCAAGACGGGCACTGGGGTGCCGTTTAGAAACTGCGGGCTCGTTACAAAAACAGAAAGAAGAACATGAATGCAATTCGTCGCTGGTTCGGAACCAGCATTGCGGGCAAGCTCAATGCCGCCCTCACGGTGATCATCTCCATCGTTTTCCTTGTGGTAGGCAGCTTGCTGACCTACTGGCTCGGCAATAGCCTGGAGCGGCGCGGGGTTAAAGAGCTGCAGCTCACCAACCAGCAGGTTGTGGACATGATGGGCGCCTACTCCAGTTCGCTGGAGGAAAGCGCGCGCTTGCTGGGCGCCACGTTTGCGGCCAGCCTGCCAAAGAGGATGAGTGTTGATCCGGCTCACCTCATCGCCTCGGGTGAGAAAACCCTTCCGACCCTTAAAGGAGGGGATGTTGTCTTCAACAACAACTTTGCCCAGGTGGATGAGTTCTCCCGCCTCACGGGGGGCGTCGCGACCCTCTTCGTGCGGGACGGAGACAGCTTCTTCCGTGTCACCACGTCGGTAAAGAACAAGGAGGGCGTGCGCGTAACCGGCACCGCTCTGGATGCGAAGCATCCAGCCTACCGACTGCTGCTCGAGGGGCAGCCTTACGTGGGCAAGGCCACGTTGTTCGGCAAGGACTACATGACCCGCTACCTGCCCATCAAGGACGAAGCGGACAAAGTGATTGGAATCGCCTTCGTCGGCCTGGATCTCACCGAGAGCATCAAGGCGCTCAAGGACAAGGTGAAGTCCGTGAAAGTGGGCGACACCGGCTATGTGTTTGTGCTGGATGCCTCGGTTGTGCCTGGCATGGCGGTGATTCACCCCGCTGCCGAAGGCCAGAACCTGATGGACGTGAAGGACAGGCAAGGGGTGCCTGTTGCGCGCACCCTGATCGAGAAAGGCAATGGTGTCGCGAGCTACTGGTGGCAGAACGCAGGGGAGAAGGATGTCCGGGAAAAGCTCGTCATGGTTCAGCCCTTCGAGAAGTGGGGCTGGCTGGTTGCCACCAGTGCTTACGCGGATGAGTTCGTCCAAGAAGTGCGGGCCCTCCAGATCCAGATCGCGGTTGCGGCAATCGTTGTGACGCTGGTCCTGGTGGGAACCATGGTGATCGCCACAAGATACTGGATCACTCACCCGCTGCGCCAGGCACTTACCGTGACTCAGCGCGTGGCAGACGGTGACCTGACCCAGCAGATCCAGGCCGACTCCTCCGATGAGGTTGGGGAACTGCTCCGCTCCGTCGACCGCATGAGCACGCACCTCCGGAGCATGATCGGAGAGATCGATGCCGGCATACAGGGTTTGGCGGAAAGCGCCCACACGCTATCGCTTGCCTCCGACGCTGTTGCCGCGAGCTCAGGGACGCAAAGCCAGTCGGCCGTGGTGATGGCGGGCGCAGTTGAGCAGATGACGGAGAGCATTCAGCAGGTGGCTGAGCACGCGCAATCCTGCAGAGGGCTTGCAGAAAGCTCGGGCGATGTCTCGGATTCCGGGATCGAGGTGATCAATCAGGCGATATCGAGCATGTCCATGATCGCCGATACGGTCAATAAGTCGGCCGAGGCGGTGCTGCATCTGGGGGATGAGTCCAAGGCCATCTCACAGATCGTGAATGTGATTCGGGAAATCGCTGACCAGACCAATCTGCTGGCCTTGAATGCGGCTATCGAAGCTGCGCGTGCGGGTGAGGCTGGGCGCGGGTTTGCCGTCGTGGCCGACGAGGTGCGCAAGCTCGCGGAGCGAACCAGCTTGTCGACAAAAGAGATTACGCGGATGGTCGATGATATCCAGGCCGGCGCGGCGAAGGCCGTTCAAAGCATGACCAGGGGTGAAGGGCAGGTTCAGGAGGGCGTTTCGCTTGCCGGTGAGGCGGGTGGCCGCATTGCGGACATCAAGATTGGTGCAACGCAGGTCAGCGATGCGGTGATCGGAATCTCGAATTCCCTGCGCGAACAGAGTGCCGCCAACCGGGAGATCGCCAGAAACGTGGAAACCATCGCGGAGCAAGCAGTGCAGAACCATGCCCAGGCTCGCGCGACCTCCGACGCCGCGCGTGAAATGGAGGTGCTGACGACGCAGATCCGGGCGAGCATTTCCCGATTCAGGACTTGAGCATCCAGGCCGCAGCCCGAATGTGGGCCGGGCGACCGCGTGTTTGGGCGGTTCTGCTTCCGGATGAAACGGCCTGAAACAGGGTTTTGAAATTCTTGAAAACAATGAGTTCAGGCGACCGCGTGGGGTCGCCTGAACTCATTTGAACTTGTGGATGGATTCTTAATGAAGTAGCTGAAAGCCTTTCTGGTAAAGGATTTCGTGTTTTTCGGGCTTGTGTGGCTACACATTTAGCTACACACGCGCCGCGCAAGCCCGCTTCACTCTCGCCGCCGAAATCCCGAAGTGCTCCGCCGTTGCCTTGATGCTGGCGGAGTTCTCGGTACGCCAGGCCACCACGGCCGCGTCGTCAATCGCCTTCGTCCGCCCGAGGTTCTTGCCGTCGGCCTTCGCCCGCTCCAGGCCGGCGAGCTGGCGGGCCTTGAGGTTTTCCCGCTCCAGTTCCGCCACCGCGGCCAGCATGGTCAGCATGAGTTTGCCGGCCGGCGTCGCCAGGTCGAAGCCTTCTCGCATCGAAACCACCGATACGCCCCTCGTCTTCAACGCTTCAACCGTGTTCCGCACGTCAATGGTGTTGCGCCCGAGTCGGTCGATTGCGGCGACGACAACAGCGTCACCTTCCCGCACGTAGGCAA
>Ga0209277_10000721_pt1 | contig 16498 bp, 11 predicted proteins | sample JI81AbrownDNA_FD_187503 | JGI IMG/M metagenome (GOLD analysis project Ga0209277, IMG submission 187503) | Wastewater effluent complex algal communities from Wisconsin, to seasonally profile nutrient transformation and Carbon sequestration -... | ecosystem: Engineered > WWTP > Effluent > Algae... | reverse complement strand
CGTCGAGCAATTCAAAAAGCAATTGAATACCTCTCTCACTGGGAAACAGATCGTGGATACGGTCATCGCCATCGCTCACGGTCTGACCGCCATGCATCTTGCAAACGAGCCGCACCTTCTCATCGGGCAGGGACGCTTCGGTTCGTTAATTCCCGTCGTTTTATCCATCCTTGAAACCGCCATGCCCATCAAAGGAGAAACCAAATGACCGCTTTATCGTTATCCCAAACCGTTGCCCGCGCCGAAAATATTTCCACCGTCAATGCGGATGAAGCCCAGCGCCTCACAACCGAAGCCTTTGAGCGGCTTCTACAACTATTGGCATCTCTCCACCCTGACGATTGGTCCAAACCCACCGCCTGCACGGCGTGGGATGTGAAAGATATGGTGGCACATCAGGCAGGCGGATATTTAAGCGGCGTCAGTTATCGTGAAATGTTCCGCCAGTACACACAAATTCCCAAGCGTGGGCAACTGCCTGAAGACGCCATCAATGAATTGCAAGTGGGCGAGCGCAAAAGCAAAACGCCTGCAGAATTAATCACTGAATTGAAACAGGTTGGTTCGATTGCCATCCACAACTGGGCACACGGATTCAACGCCATCAAATGGATCGCCGTTCCGCACCCCGTTGGTGGATTCATGTCCGTTCGTTATCTCATGTGGGTCACCCACAGCCGCGACACTTGGATGCACCGTCTCGACATCTGCCGCGCCACGAACCGTTCCTTTGAGCAAACGCGCGAACACGATGGGCGTATTGTGGAGTTGGTGGTGTTAGATGTGGCAAAGAAGTTGAAAAATAAACTTGGTAGGCGTGCCATCACCCTTATCCTTACAGGAATTGCAGGCGGCAGATGGCAAATCGGCAGCGGCGTCCCTGTTGCAGAAATGGAAATGGACGCTCTCGATTTCAATATTTTTGTCTCGGGGCGTTTCTCGTGCGAAGAAGGTATGAAGCGCGCGAATGTTTCTGGCGATAATGCGTTTGTGCAGAATGCGTTCAAGGATATATTGATATTGTACTAAAAGAGATTTCGAAATGGATTGCCAGATGCGTAAATATGGAGCCGCTTTCTTTTTCTTGGCTTACTGGTTGGATTATGAATACTGAATTGGAGAATCTGCATATGAGTTTAATCCAACTCTTTATTAAGTAGTTGTGTTAATCTCACTCTTCATTTTTTCAAACCGTCTCTTTGTAACTCCCTGAAGGAGAAGACCTCAGGGAGTTGTTATTTAAGAACACATCCAGCGTATAATTCTAGATGTCAGCAATCATTCTTTGGGAATCTTAAAAATATGGCAAATAAAAAAACGTCCAAGAGTAAAAAAGATCCAAAATTGGCGGAAGACCAGGTCAATTTTAGTATTGAACCGGGAACGAAGATCCAGATTACTGTTGAAGCCGGAACATTAACCGATGGGAAAATTCCGATCAACATCCACATGCTAAAGGCTGCCGACCAAGCTCAGGGAGAGAATGATCCGCAGGCAATCTTGAGCATCAATGCAACTTCTCCCAACTCAGAATCCAAAGATAAAAGATCGAAAACATGGGCAAGATACGACTTCGCCCAATGGTTGTTCCTTGCTGCCCTCATTCTGTATCTGGTAGTGCGCCTGATCGGCCTCACAAAATTCCCCATATATTTTTTTACAGACGAAGCCATTCAGACCCAGAGTATAGTGGAGTTAATTAAGAATAATTATTTGGATGTGAACGAGATTAAGTTTCCAACATATTTCAGGAACGGCGATTATATGAATCTGAGCCTGAGTGTGTATTTGCAGTGGCTTCCCTATTTGTTTTTCGGTAAATCAGCGTTTGTGACTCGCGCCACATCAGTCTTTGTCACATTGATCGCGGCGGTTTCAGTGGGCGTTGTCTTGAGAGATGTTTTCAAAGCCAGATACTGGTGGGCAGGGACGTTGTTCCTTTCCATAACGCCGGCTTGGTTTTTACATTCACGCACGGCTTTTGAGACTGCCGAGTTTACAGCATTCTTTGCTGGGACCTTGTGTGCTTACCTGCTATATCGATATAAGTCTCCTCTTTACTTTTTTCTTTCGCTTTTTTTCGGGGCGTTGGCGTTTTACACCTACAGTCCCGCACAATTGATCATGCCTGTGCTGGCGGTTGCCTTGCTCATCTCCGATTGGCGTTACCATTGGGAGAATCGCTCTGTTCTCTTTATCGGATTGGCGATAGGGGTGATACTCGCATTGCCATATATCCGTTTCCGTTTGGCTTTTCCAGATGCGCCTGAAGCCCAGCTATTCATCCTCGGTTCTTTTCTGAACTCTGAATCGTCTCTGTTTGAAAAGGTTTTTCGTTATCTGTCAGAATATCTGATGGGGCTTACTCCATGGTACTGGTATCAGCCGAATACATTCACTCTCGACAGGCATGCAATGAAGGGCTACGGTAATATTATGCTTGCCACGCTGCCTTTCGCAATTCTCGGTATGGCGCAAGCTCTGCGATCACTGCGTGAATCTTCGCATCGAGCTGTTTTATTAGCCGTTTTGGTAACACCGGTTTCCTCTGCGCTGGTACAGATCGGAATTACGCGCGTTTTGAGCTTTGTTGTTCCGGCAGCTATTTTGACTGTTCTGGGTATGGAGAGTGTTTTGCAATGGATTGTGAAACTTCGCAGTCATATTCCAGATCCAGATGATGCACCTTCCCTCAAAGGGCGGCAGATCATAAAAGGCGCGCTTGTCTTTTTGGCAGGATGTATAGTCGCTTATTTTTCCAAAGAGATGATCGATCGTGTTTCGCTTGTTTCGCTTGTTTTGATTCTTGGCTTGCATATCTCGGGAATTTCCATCCGTTTAAATCAATGGATCATGACCACGCGTACAGCGAAGATTCTGGGGCAATTGCACATTTCACAGACCTTCTTGGCATTTGCTATTTTCATAACACTGGCTGGTATTAATATATTCATGGTTTCCGATGTGTTGAAAAATGGGCCGCTCTGGTATCGGGATTATGGAATGGGTGGGATGCAGTATGGTGCATTTCAAATGTTCGATATTGTGGCAGAATATCAGAAAGAGCATCCAGATACTAGGATTATCTTTTCACCCAGCTGGGCGAATGGCACCGATGTGGTGGCTCGCTTTTTCATGGAGGACCCTGATTCCATAAGCCTTGGCAGTATTGAAGCATACGTTCGTCAGAGACTCCCCCTGGACGATACCACCCTGTTTGTCATGATTCCTTCTGAATATGAATTTGCCAGGCAAAACGATAGATTTTCAGATATTAATGTGGAAAAGACCATCCCATATCCAGATGAGACTCCGGGTTTTTATTTTGTCCGACTGCGCTATTCTCAAAAAGCAGAGGAAATATTTGCAGCGGAGAAATCGGCACGGAATGTTCTTCAGGAAACCAATGTGAAGATCGATGGCCAGAATGTGAAAGTGCGCTTTTCATATCTGGAGAGCAGTACACAGGCTGAATCAATGGCATTGGTCTTTGATGGTAATCCGTACACGCTTGCGAAAACGTACGAAAGCAATCCTTTTCTTGTTGACTTAATATTCCCATCAAGCCGCAATATTAATGGTTTTTCGATAATTATTGGCGCGACGAATGCAAGAATCACATTGAAGGGATATGCAGAGGCAGAGTCTCAGCCGGTTATTTATACCTTTGAAGGAACAGGAACCGTCGAGTCGCCTGAGCTTTCCTTTGATCTGCCCGATTCTCTAAATGTTGAACGGCTGGACTTCGAGGTGCTGCTTCCAGGTGTTTTGCCCCCCACCAATGTACACATTTGGGAGATTACCTTTCGATAGCGGTCTCTTTTATAGAACTGCATAAGTCGCGCGCTATAAAAAAATATTATGGCGATCTTTGAAATGCGCTGTCGAATTCCTGAGTGCTTCAAAGAAGAAAAACGGATTTCTCTAATAGATCTCTGTATAAGTTGCCGAAGATGCACTTAAAAGCCATTCGAATGGCATCATTCGCGATCATTCTCGTTGGGATCTAGCTTTTTTGCTTGGCAAATAAACACGGCTGCTCTGCACACATTTGAGCAGCCGTGTTTATTGCCTGAGAACTTTATTCCACCACAGCAGCTTCCACAGAATGGATGGGGGGAAGGTAATCTGCAAGCAGTTCCCAGCTATCGCCGGAGTCTCGTGAATAAAGCAACTGGCCCGTATTCGTGCCAATGTAAATCCCTGCATCTTCAAAACTATCTGTAGCCATGGCTTCACGTAGCACATCCACATGCGCGCGCTCAGGCAGTCCCTTCGTCAATCGCTGCCACGACTCGCCCGCATTACGGCTACGCCAGACGGCAAACTTGCCATCCACGCTCATGTGATATTCATCGCTTTCTTCCGGCACAATGTAAATTGTTTGTGGGTCTGTTGGGTGAACAGAGATCGGAAAGCCAAATCGCGAAGGCAGTTTCCCCTCTCCAATATCGATCCAATCTTCACCAGCATTGTCACTGCGATAGATGCCGCAGTGATTTTGCTGATACAGCACATTCGGGTTTGCGGGATGTAATGTCATCTTGTGAACGCACTGCCCATACTCGGGGAATTTTTCAGGGTGGAAATCGGCGCGTACATTTTTATTGAACGGCTTCCAGGTTTGCCCGCCATCATCTGTGCGATAGCATCCGCCTGAAGAAATGGCAATATACATGCGCTGCTCATTTGTGGGATCGAGCAAAATTGTATGCAGGCACAACCCGCCATTGCCCGGGTAAAACGTTCCACGGTGTGGATGGTCGAAAAGACCTTCGTTGAGCGACCAGCTCTCGCCGCGATCTTTGGAGACGAATAAACAGGCAGGCTCTCCGCCCGCATACAGGACGTTCGCTTCATTCTCGCGCCCGGGCTTGATGTTCCAGATCTTGATCAGTTTCTCAAGCTGAGACTCGGGAGATGCTCCCTCAGCGGAGGCAGCTGCCTCTTGCGGCGTACCAATTGGACGTCCAGATTTTGAGGCGCGACCAATCGCAGGAACCTGCCTTGCCTGAGTCCACGTTTTGCCAAAGTCATCCGAATAATGGGTGGTTGGTCCATAAACAAAATGGTTGACCGCCGCGTGCAGGCGGTTATCACGCGGATCCAACTGCATGTGCATCACATTCCAACTCTTGAACTGAATATCACTTTGCTGCCACTTTTTGCGTTTGGCATCGCTGTTGAAGATAAAGCCGCCCTTGCTTGTTCCGACGAAGATCATAACTTGTTTACTCATCTCAGTCTCCTTTTATTGTTACCATTAAAAGAATAAATGTTCTAATTATTATAGCATAAATACAAGGCGCTCGCAGTACAATTACTGTCTTCAAAAGGAGAAACTTATGAGAAAAATCTATTTATTCGCCGCTGTCATTGCACTTGCTCTTTCGGGATGCAAAGCTAAAAACGATGCCCCAACGCAGATGGCTGAGTTGGAGGTTTCAGACCCTGCCCGTCAGTTAACAGCGGATGCAGGAAAGGAATTCAAGATCATTCTTGATTCAAACCCAACCACAGGCTATCACTGGGAGATTGTGGGCGAATTGGATGAAAGCGTGGCGCAGTTTATTTCAAAGAATTACAAGGCAGATGGATTGCAAGTTGTTGGCTCCGGCGGTAAAGATATATGGGTTTTCAAAGCCGTTGCCGCGGGCGAAACAACCATCACGCTGGGAAATTATCCACCAGGCGAATCTGCCGAAGCTGAACAGACTATCACTTTTAATGTGATTGTGAAGTAAGTGAATACGCCTTAAGTACTATACAGGTTTAATGAGAGTATCTTTTTACTCACTTTACCGACTACACAGATGAGCATGACAACCCTCATTTGTAAGAGAATAATAAAGTGGTGAGGAATATAAAATGATATGGAGCAAAGATGAAGATAAAACCTGTGATATTTCTATTCTCGGCCATGATACTAGCCAGCCTTGCGTGTAGCGTTGATTTGTACGGGACACCGACACCGGTTTTGGCTACAGAACCTTCTGTGATGCCTGAGCAATTGACTGCGACGCTTCTGCCGGAACAAGCTTTTGTTGGCGCTCAGCAGTTTTACACAGAAGAATTTGATGTGGAAAGCTCTGCCTGGAAGTATATGGTTGTGAATGGAGCAGAGCATCAGGTCGTCAACGGCATTGTGGGGTTGATGTCTGTCCGTACAGTTGGCGGGTTGCTCATCTTCGATCTGCAAGGGAAGGGAGCGTGGATCTATGCAACATATGAGCCATTCACTTATACAGATGTGCGTCTGGATGCCAGAGTTGGTAATCGCGGCTCTAACAATAATAATGTCAGTTTGTTTTGCCGCAAGAGTGATGCTGGTTGGTATGAATTCGATATTGCCAACAACGGTATGTATGAAATTCTTTTTGGCAAGATCATTGGCGAGACTGTGGAATACACGTTGATCGCAGACGGCGGGTCGGTGGAGATTAATGCTGGAATGGCGGAAAATGAGTATGGAATTCTCTGTCAGGGTAATACGTTGACGCTTTTTATCAATGGCAAGGAAGTCCGCAGCCTGGTAGATAATAAATATTTATTGCCTGAAGGCAAAGTGGGAATCTCTGTTTCGTCATTTCGAGATGTGCCTGTTGTCGTTGATTTCTTTTGGGCGAAGATCAGCCAGCCTTAATGAAATTGAATAGGTGGTGATTAAATGCTCACTCTTGATAATAGACAGGACTTGTATAAGTCACATCTGAATGTTTGGTGACTTAAGTTGTTGATGTAAATAATTAATGAGCATGTTCAGGTGAAAGTTGGGATTTTTCTGCATAAAGTATTTCCAGATAAAAATGTCGATAAAGCCACGTATCTAGCTGCACCTCGGATAGGCGGTAATATTTTCAATGAATCACAATGTATAATACGTGGCGTTCAAATCAAGAATCTGGAAAGATATGTCACTTATCACTGTAAGTTCACTCGCAAAATCATACGGCCCCACTGATATTTTCAGCGGGGTATCCTTCTCTGTTGTTAAAGGCGCACGCATGGCCATCGTTGGACCAAACGGAATTGGCAAGACCTCGCTCATGAGAATCCTCGTCGGGGCGGATGAACCTACCTCGGGAACAGTATCCCGCACCCGCGGAGTCCGAATCGGGTATTTGTCGCAAGAGGCAGATTTCAAAATGCAAGGCACCATTTGGACCGCCTGCGAATCTGTCTTTGAACATTTCAAAGCAGAGCAGGAAGAATTGCATCGTCTCGAAGACTCGATGTCTGACCCGGCTGCTGATCTCGATGAAGTGATGGAGCGCTACGGCAAACTGCAAGAGGAATTCGAGCGTCGCGGCGGATATACCTACACCACGAAAATTCGCACGGTCTTAACCGGTTTGGGATTCAGCGAAGCCGATTATCAACTTGATCTTGACCACCTCTCCGGCGGACAGCGCACGCGCGGATTTCTCGCAAAACTTTTGCTCGAAGATCCCGACCTGCTTCTGCTTGATGAACCCACCAACCATTTGGATATTGCCGCTGTGGAATGGCTCGAAGGATATTTGAGTCAATGGGAAGGTGCGGCCATCATCATTTCGCATGACCGCTTCTTTTTGGACAAAGCCAGCAACGCCATTCTGGAAATGTTCCCCGGCGCAACCGAAACCTATCGCGGCAATTACAGCGCGTATCTCAAACAGCGAGCCGAACGCATGGCCCGCCGTCAGGAAGTGTTCGACGCTGAAAAAGAAAAACTGCAAAAGGAAATGGAATACATCCGCAAGAATGTTGCGGGTCAAAATGTATTGCAAGCCAAAGGCAAACTCAAGCGCCTCTCGCGCCTGATCCAAGCCATTGAGCAGATCGGTATGGAAGCCGCGCTCAAACAAAAGTGGAGCGAAACCGCTGGCGAAATTTCCGTCACAACCTCCATCCTCGGTGTGGACGAAGCGGGTCGCCGCATCAATGCGCTGCAATCGCCCGTACGCCAATTGCCCAATTTGCACTTGCGCCTCGCGCAAGCCGCGCGCTCCGGCGATATGGTCATCCGCACTGAAAATCTCAAAGTGGGCTTCTCTGACAAATTTTTATTCTCATCTCCAAATATCGATTTGAGGCGCGGCGACTGTGCCGCATTGATCGGACCGAACGGCGCGGGCAAATCGACTTTTCTCAAGACGATCCTCGGTCAGATTCCGCCGTTAGCTGGTGAGGTGACTCTGGGAGAGAGTCTACACATCGGCTATTTTGCTCAAGCCCACGAAAGCCTCGACCCGAAGAAAAGCGTGATCGATGAGATCATGCACGCCACGGGCTGGCTGCCGCAAAAAGCGCGTGAGTATCTCGGCAAATATCTTTTCTCTGGCGATGACGCTTTCAAAATGGTATCCATGCTCTCCGGCGGCGAGCGCGGACGTTTGGCATTAGCCAAGCTCGCCTTGCAGGACACGAATTTATTGCTGCTCGATGAACCCACCAACCATTTGGATATTCCCTCACAGGAAATTCTCGAAGCCGTGCTTGATGATTATGAAGGCACGATTCTTTTGGTCACGCATGACCGCTATCTTGTAGACGCCATCGCCACCCAAATTTGGGAAGTGGATACAGATGAATCTCATCTCATCATCTTCAAGGGCATCTACTCTCAGTTGAAAGAAGAACGCGAAAAAGATTTAGCCCGCCGTGCCGCTACCCAAGCCGAGCGCGAAGAAGAGGAAGCCCGCAAGAAAGCGCCTGTGAAGGCAAAGTCTGTAAATACACAGGAAGAAAAAAAGAAAGCCGCAAAGAAACTTGAGCTGGAAAAAAAAATCGCAAAACTTGAAGCACAGTTAAGTGACCTCGGCGAACAGTTGGCGCACCCGCCCAAAGATGCTGGTGCGGTTGTTCAACTTGCGAAGGATTACGATCAAGTGCAAAAAGAGATGGACATGTCGCTGGCGGAGTGGGAAGCGTTGCAAGGATAATGCAAAAAATGTGAAATGGTAAAATCGAAGCTCATAATTAAGATAGAGGAAGAACAACTTTGTTAAAAAGATTCCCTAAAAGAGATCAAATTGTTCCTGTATATGCAGTGGGTGTAACTATTTTATTTTCATGGTCAATCATCACTACAGTCAAAGAGATACTCAGTAATTGGAGTTTATATTTTAATGTCGTAGATATTCTTGGTCTGTTTTCTTATGTTATGGCAGGCGCTTTTTTAGAAAGCCTACTGTTGATTATGTTTTTATTAGCTGCATGTTTCATTCTCCCCAAGAAATTGCTTTTAGATAAGTTTACGTTTCGTGGAACTACTCTGGTAATCTCCATCCTTGTTACCATAATGTATTATTACACGCAGACACCCTTGGGGGATTCATTGGAAAATATGAGCAGACTAGGCCTGTTTTTTGTGTTGGCATTGTTTCTTGTCATGCTAGGGGAATTATTTCAGGTTGTTGACCACCTTGTGAAACACATAGCGGATAGTTGTATTATTTTCTTGTATATCTACCCGCCCATCTCGTTTCTTTCAATACTAACCATCATTTTCAGAAATTTAGGATAATACATGAGAAGGATTTCAAGGCGTGATTTTCTGAAGTTGAGTTGGGGTGTTTTGGGAGGCGGTCTTGCCTCCAATCTGCTGCCCAAGAATGCTCGATTAAGAACCTCGGATGGAAAATCACCGAACATTGTTGTCCTTGTCTGTGATGCCATGACAGCGCGTAATTTATCCGTTTATGGATATCCGCGTAAAACGACTCCCAATCTCGAAAAAATAGCAGAACAGGCTTTTGTTTATCATAACCATTTTTCAAGTGGAAATTTCACAGTTCCAGCGACTTCGTCTTTATTAACAGGGTTAAGACCTTGGACACATAAAGCGATCAATTTAGCTGGCATTGTGGGGAATGAATCGGTAGACCACAATATTTTTCGATTGTTAGGAAAAGAGTATTTTAAACTGGCGTTTACTCAAAACTATTGGGCTGTCAACTTGCTTAATCAGTTTTCATCTGATATAGACTCCTTGCTTCCACCATCTCAATTTGGCTCTACGGATGGTGGGGCGATATTCCTTAAATTTCAAAAAGACCCAATAATTGCCTTTCATGCTACTGAGGGAATGTTTTATTATCGAAAATCGATTTTGCTGAGTTTTATTTTTGGTCTATACTATAAATTTAAAATTGGTGCTATTTTTTCCGATAGTTATCCTACGGGCTATCCCATAGCTCAGTTTTACGATAATGTGTTCACCATGAAAGATCTCTTCGATGGAGTTTTAAACAAGATACTTGAATTGGATGAGATTGAAACGCCGTTTTTCTCTTATTTCCATATTTTTCCACCGCACGATCCATATAGTCCACACAAGGATTTTATCGGCATGTTTGATGATGATGGTTATGTCCCAATAGAAAAACATGACCATGTGCTTTCTAACAGCACCAGCCAGCCATCTCTTAATAATGAACGCAATCGTTATGATTCTTTTGTGGCAAACATTGATATGGAAATTGGTCGCCTGATCGCAACCTTGAAGGAACAGGGCGTTTTGGATCATACTTATTTTATAATCACTGGCGACCATGGCGAGATGTTCGAACGCGGTACAGTAGGCCATACCACGCCAATGCTTTATGATCCTGTGATGAGGATTCCGCTTATGATTCTCCCACCAGGTAATGAAACTCGGCAGGATTTTCTGACTCCTAGTAGTAATATAGACCTTTTACCAACAATATTACATTTGGCTGGACAGAGAATACCAGATTCGTGTGAAGGAAAAAAGTTGCCTGGCCTTGGTGGAGACGAGGATCAAAACCGTAGTGTAATTACCATGGAGGCTAAGGAAAGTTCAGCTTTCAAGCCGTTTAGGAAGGCTACATATTCGATAGTTAAGAGAAACTATAAACTAATCTATTACCACGGCTATAAACATAAGTATCAGGAGTACTTTGAATTTTACGATCTTCAAGAAGACCCAGAAGAGATGCATGATAAATATTTAAAATCGAAATTTGCACTAATAATTTCAGATTTAAAAAATGAGTTATTTAATGCGATGGATGAAGCAAATAAAAAATAAGTAAGAATAAATAGTATTAGAATTGATATTACTGATAGTAAGGAATAACTTTTTTGTTTTGTAATTAGAATTATTTATTTCAGGCAGGTTTATGACTACTTTTTCTCAAGGTTCAAACAAGTTTTACAGATTCGCATTCTTGTATTGGATAGCGGTATTGGCGGGGGTATTCCTTTGGTCAAGACAGTGGGAAATTGTTCGATTGGCTTCTACAAAACAACAGGAAGATTTGTTTGGGTTGTTTGGGTTTTGCGTCTTTTGCGTTATAGCCCTTGTCGCATATATAGATTTTGCAGCCAATATGGCGCTGTCTACAAAAAAAATGCTCTTGATTGGTGTGCCATTTCTTGTGAGCTTGATTTTTCTCACTCAAACTATAGAGTTAAGTCGTAAATCTTGGGATTACAACCAATATGAAGCTGCTTTTCGAGCGATTGTAGATGGAGCTAATCCTTATTTAAGCAATCGGTATTTGTACCCGCCATTTTTTGCCGAGATGATGGCTTTTGTGTTTCGAATTGGGCAGCATTTATTCCCAGTTCTTGGCTTGGGGAAAAGTTCATGGGTCTTTGTTTTCTACATTCATCAAAGTTCCCTTTTGTTTTTTCTATTGTTTACGTACAATTTGTCGATAAAATTTGCTGGGCAAGTTGGACTTGATGACTTGACGGGAATGTTGCTGGTTAGCGCGATATACCTCTTCAATGTTCCGTTGTTTAGAACATTAAGTTTTAATCAGGTAAATTTTTACGTTTTAGCTTCTTTGTTTGGCTCTTTGATTGCATTGCGGAAATATCCTTTTCTTGCAGGTGTGTCTGCTGCTCTTGGTGGATTTATTAAATTGTATCCTTTTGCTTTGTCCATACCTCTTTTTGGGATGAGAAAGTGGCGGGCCTTGATTGGGATTCTTGCAGGTTCAGTGGTCTTTATTTTTTTTGAGACTAAATTTTTTCGCAGCCTTACTCTTTGGAATCAGTTCGTCCGATTTTACTTATCCTTTCCTTTGGAGCAAGAGAGTTCATTGTTTAGAAATACCAGTCCTATGAGTTTTTTACGAAACTCGTTGAGCTTTTTAGGCGCGCCATCTTTGGCGTTGACTGTGGCATTTTTGATTTTAATTTTGACTATTTTGACTTGGTTTGCGATACGTTTTTTTCAAAGGGAGAACATAACGCTAAAAAAAGATATGGATTTTGAGTCGTTTTGCAATACAGGTCACTTATTAGATTTTTCTGTGCTCTCGCTGTTAATTGCCCCTTCAGCATGGGAGCATCATTATGTTATTGCTATACCACTTGCTATCTGGGTATTTGCTCATCGTGGAAAAGATGCTCTTTGGCAGGTGCTAATTGCGTTTGTATTGGTTTTCGGGTTGCCAGTATTCAACATATTCCCCTTTAGCTATCTACGTATGGTGGGGTTGATCTTGCTGCTAATATTGGTGTCTCCAAAGAAGATTGAAGGTTCATTCACGATTTGAAAGCCAAATTTCAAAACCTGCTCTGCCACCGCTGGAGATTTAATGCACTTCCAAAAGTCATTCGTGCATTTTCGTCCATAGCATTTTTAGCCGGGTTGTCAGCCTTTGCTTATCTCGCCTCCCTGCCCAGTGACACTCAAAGTGACGTACTGAATTTATCTCCCTTTCGTATAATTTCCCTTGCAGTTATTTTGGCAGTTATCTGTGTCAGTGCGTTTGTCTTTGTTAAGTACAGCTCGATACAAAAAGTAACAGAGTTATCAAATTGGATTGAGGGGTTCGGTGCTGGGATTTTTCTGTCCTTTGGGCTATTTGCAGGGGCGTTAACAGCGTGGGTGATTTTTCTTTATCGCGAATCAACTGTCAGCTTAGTGGGGGAGGCGGCGTACCAACGTCTGACTCCACTTTTGTTATTGGCGTCGTTGGTGGGGTTGGAATTGGCACTTGTATTGTTAATCCCTTATTTTAAAGAAAAGCGGGAGACTCTGCTTAGAAATGTTTGGACGGTCTGGCTTTTTTTGATGGGCGGGTTTTTCATTCTTGCGGCGTTTACTGCCCTAACAGGCATCGGTTTTACTTTTGACAATGTAGGACTCAATTGGGGACCAGCAGGGACGCCGCTGAGTTTTGCACAGGTTAATCTTGTTCTGTCCATTGGATTTTTGCTGTCTTTCCTGATGCATGTCATTGGCTCAAGGATAAAAGATAGTCATTCCCGCTTGTTGTCGGTTTTGGATGTGGGAGTCTTTTTGGCGTTGTGGGGTCTTGCCGTACTTCTTTGGTCGAGCCAGACCATAAGTCCGTCCCATTTCTCTCCTGCGCCATCTGCGCCTAATTACGAATACTATCCATATTCTGATGCCGCCATTTTTGACCGCATGTCTTATCACCTGCTTTCGGGCAGCGGGTTTTCAAATAGTTTGGTTCGCAGGCCTTTGTATGTTGGGTTGGTGGCTGTATTCCATGCGGTTGGTGGAACTGGGTATGAAGAAACGGTTTTTATTCAAATCCTCTTTCTTGCCTTGCTTCCCTCTTTCGTTTATTTATTGACCACGAGATTGTCCAACCGACTCGCTGGTTTTTTAGCGGGCGGCCTTATCGTTTTTCGCGAGATGAATGCGATTGCTCTTTCAGGGGTGATTGTTACTTCACACGCAAAGTTGATCATGAGCGACCTGACAGCCGCATTGGGTATCGTGGTCTTTGTGTATGCCTGTATTCTTCTTTTCAAAAATACAAGGCATGATAAATGGCTGCTGTTGGTCATTGGCGCATCGCTTGGATTGCTCGCGCTGGTGCGGGCGCAATCTCTTGTTCTTGCGCCGTTAATTCTTTTGCTTGTCTTGATTCCGCAAAAATCGGGAAAGCCCTTGTTCACTTCTTCAATGATTATTCTGGCCGGCCTTGTGATTGTCATAGCTCCGTGGGCATGGCGAAATTGGAACAACACAGGAGTTCTTGCGCTCGGCGACCCGGGTGAGAAGATGCTAATGGCGCGGAATTATTCGCTTGACCCCATTGAGTATCCACAGCCAATGGCAGGGGAATCAACCGCTGAATTTTCAAGCAGACTTTCACGGGAGATATTTTCTTTTGCCATCGAGCATCCGGGAAGTGTCGCGTTTTTTATTTCCAATCACTTCATGCACAGCCTTGCTGAAAGCGCAGTTTTTATTGCCCCCGTTTACTCTACCGATACGCCGCAAAGTCTCGTTAGCCAAAATCCATTTTGGGATATTTGGGAAGGCTCACTGGACGGAAAAGATCTCTTTGCCTTGTTATGTAACCTTTCCATTCTTGCGTTTGGGATAAGCCTTGCTCAAAAGGATGACAAAATAGCAGGATGGTACCCACTGCTGGTTTTCGTGGTCTATCAGGCTGGGAATGCGCTCGCTCGCACGTCGGGATGGAGGTTTGCGCTGCCGGTAGATTGGATTACGCTGATGTATTTTTGCGTGGCGTTGTCTTATCTTCCAGCTAGGATCGGTTTATTGTTTGCAGACCAATTTCCGGCGGCGGAAAAGAAGCGCGAACTTTTAGGTTCTGGTACTGTTTATCCAATCGTCTTTTTTTTGCTATTCTTTGTTGGCGTTTCTCTTCCTTTGGCAGAGCTGCTGATCCCCGGGCAAGATTTTGAGATATCAGAAGCTCAAAATGTCCTGACTGAAAAAAATATCCTGACGACAGAACAATTGTCTCAATTTCTTGAGCAGAAGAATGCGGTTTTTGTATCTGGAATTGCGCTCTATCCTCGTTATTACAAACCGAATGGAGATATTTATTTGGCAGATATGCCTGAGAACTTCAGGTATTTGCATTTCTGGCTGATTAACGAAGGAGATGCGCAGATTGTCCTTCCACGAGAAAAGCCGCCAGAGTTTTTTTCGCATGCTTCTTCTGTTTCAGTAATTGGTTGCTCAAGTGGAGATTTTATATCTGCCCGAGTTGTGGTATTGAAAACGGAAGAAGGAGCTCAGGTAATTTTTCAAGAACCAACTTTTTCTTTAGTGTGTCCATAGAAAAAATCAGGGAGTAAACATGAATACATCCTACATCGATCTTAGCCATGTCATTTATGATAGATTTACCTTTACGGCGGTGCCACCAAAGTTTAAAGGCGCAGGCACATTCCCCGTCCGCGCTTTTGCAGGAGTGAAGATGGCGAGTCGATAAACTCTGTTTATATTTTCGACTTTGGTATACTCTTTTGGAAAATAACACGAAATAGATCATTTCTCGCGGGAAGTTTCCAAGATATCTGGAATTGTCCATCATCGTAATATAGATCATTTACCCTGTCACAATATGCCATATTATTCTCAATACTTCCCTTTTACTGTACTGCCTGTGGTATTGGCTGGACTGTATTTTGTTTTTGAAAAGCGATTAGAAAAAACATGGATGCGCTGGGCGTGGTGGATTTGTAGTATCTTAATTCTATTGGTTGTAGGGTGGTATGCGTCTCAGAATCCCTCATGGTACGATTTTTATAAAGGTTATTATCATAGCGGACGGAAGATCATCAATAAGCCAGACCTTCTTTATGACGAGGCGTGTTATGGCTATGTAAACTTTCCATTGCTGGCCTATGTTTTTGTTCCATTAAGCAATCTCCCAAAGGCGTTGGCGGGTGCGTTATTTTTTCTGGCTGGCTATATTTCTATTCTTCCCCTGGCTTATTGGCTTGTAAAATTTTCTAATTTGAAGGGCTGGCTCCGTTTTGTTATTCTTGCATTGCTGGCAGTGAGCGGCCCGCTTGATTATAGTGTTTGGCTTGGAAACACCACGCACATGATCATGCTGGTCCTTCTAATAGCCCTTTGGTTGTTTAAGCAAGGATGGCATTGGGTTTCTGGTATTTTGTTTGGAAGCGTGGGGTTAATAAAAATTCCACTAATTTTGCCTGCTGGTTATTTTTTCATTCGCCGCCAATGGCGCGTAGTTGGTGGAGGGCTTTTGATCGTCCTTGCTGTGCTGGGGTTATCCCTTTGGTTGATTCCTTTTTCATTGAACAGTACATGGTTGAGCAGGTGTATTCTTTCTTCTGCTGGTCACCCGGTAGCGGCATACAATAATCAATCGGCGATTGGCTTTTTTGCGCGGGAGTTTATGCCGGGGAATTTAGGTTGGGATCTCCTAACTCCAACAAGCGAATATAAATTTGCATCCAACATTGCCCTGTTTTTCCTGTACATGCCTGTATTTGCTATGTTGATTCTTGGACGAAATACATCACGAACAAAAAATGTGCTTCTTCTTGAGTTTTTTATTTTCCTTGTGTGCTCTCTATTAACCAGCCCAATATCCTGGACGCATTATTTTGTTCTGCTGTTGGCGCCTATCTCGTTTTATCTGGCTGATGACTCACTTAAGTCTAATAAGGCTTGGTTGAATATATTGCTTTGGATCGGGGCGGTGTTAATTACGCTTCCTGTTAAGCTTGAACAGGCATTATTTGAGATGACCAACCAAAGCCTGCTCCT
>Ga0209277_10000720_pt1 | contig 16512 bp, 13 predicted proteins | sample JI81AbrownDNA_FD_187503 | JGI IMG/M metagenome (GOLD analysis project Ga0209277, IMG submission 187503) | Wastewater effluent complex algal communities from Wisconsin, to seasonally profile nutrient transformation and Carbon sequestration -... | ecosystem: Engineered > WWTP > Effluent > Algae... | reverse complement strand
TAGAACTTCTCGAACTTTCGAAAGCTTTACCAGTAGCGAATAATCACTATATACCTTCTTCACAGTGTCAGACTTGAGACCTAACCCCATATCTCAACTCCTGTAAGATACTCAGGATTATCCCCTTCCCTTAAGGGAAGGGGACAAGGTAGTATAAAATCCGACAAGAAAGATAAAATCGGGGTTAGGTCAAAAGTCCCCCAACAAATAAAAAGGCATGCTTAAATAAACAAAGCCTTTTACCATCCTATAAGAAGACGATGCACATAACATAGGGTAGGAATGGGTTCCCTAATACTTCAAATATGGGTTAAGGGGGCATAGGGAACCTATATTGAGTATATCTTTGAACCCATAGCTAACCTATATTTGATAAAACGTCATCTTATACGCAGCTTATACAAAGCGTATACACAACATTAGCCTCATTGTCATCCTGAACCAGCCTGTCCTGAGCGAAGTCGAAGGAAAGGACAATTGTGCTTCAAAGCAATTATACCTTAATTACGCATTAGAGCCACAAAAATGCTGAACTGTGTAATTATTGGAAAAAAATATTTCACAAAAAATAATTTCAGTTGATTTTCGATTAGCCGCATACGAAGATTATTTTAACTGACCTACATCAATTCTTGCTTAAAGCGCATAACGGTTAGAAACTCCTCTCTCATTGGGAAAGGGGGATTACAGCAATATACCACAACAACGAAAAAGTTGGGGTGAGGGGAAACAAAAGCGAAGATGGATGACATTAAAACTAAACACCGCAACTCCAAAGAAATTGGGGTGAGGGAGGAAATTATATTTATGAACTTATTATCAATTATCAAAACAAAGATTTTTATATTTTTAAAATATTTCTATTTCGTAGAAATTACCAGTAAGCCAAAACAAGTCATTGTTCAACGTGCCGAACCGTTCATTTTCAGAAACGTCTTTCCCCAGTCCCATTTTTTGCTCTCAATCACTTTGAATTACGTTATTCTCTTCAAAGAAATCAAGATAAGAGCGGAGCATTCTACTTGCGGATAATCCGTAAAAGCCGTTCTTTCGGTTTTCTCGGGCGATTTTGAAAAGGGTATCCCATTGATTGTAAAGAGTTTTGTAAGCGTAAAAGAGAGAGTATTTTCTATCATAGATATGAGTGGATTCTGCTTCGCTTCCATTGACTTCTAGAATTTTAAAATTTTTTCCGTTGGATAATGCATCTTTGTCTTTGAACTTAATGTCCATGCGTCCGAAGTCGTAACCTTTTACGGAAGAAAATATTTCTTCTAGTCTTTTGAATGTTTTCCCTTCGATGTCTTTGCTTCCATCCTCGAAAATTGCGCCCTGACAATGATTTCCGGCACTACAGATTCGAAAGTTAGTTTCAGCAGCGATGATAGTATCAAGATGATTCTTGTTCTTTTCAAAATACGCACTTGCCATATACTTTGCTCTTTTGTCTGATAGAATTAATTCAGACAGAGAAGATTTGCCATCTCCTTTTAAGAAAGGAAGGATTTTGCGGGTAATAGAGGTTATTCTACCTTTTGATTCAGATGGGATTTTCACCCAGAACACTCCGTATTCTAGCGGATACTCAATGTATTCCTGAATCAGAAAATTTCTATTACAGAGTTTCATATATTCCAATAGGTCATTTCTATTGCGGATGATTTTAAATCCATTCCCTCTATGTCCTCGATCTGGCTTACAAATAACAGGATAGTTTAAATCATTCTTTTGAATCTTATCTTCTATCGACAAAAGGTTTTCTTTTTTATTTACATCAATTAAGATTGTTTTGGCTACAGATTCTGGGTAAGAAAAGAATTTCGAAATCATATCATATTTTGAATCAAATGCCATTCCCCCTGCCGCAAAACAAGGATTAACTGCTGAAATCGCTGTAAAGGAGATTCTATATTTTAGCATCAAAAAGATATAATAGAAAAATACAGGTATATAAAAAATATTTGCAGGCAAAAACTCCCAATGTTTAAAGGACAAGAGCTTGTAATATTTAATTTTTATTTTGTTTTGCAGTGAAATCATTCTAGTTTCCTTTTCCAACTTTGACTCTCATGCCTTATGAAACAAGTCATTTCGTTTTTTCTTTCTATCAAAGAATAATTGCTAGAAAACAACTAGGGATTTTTTAAAATAGAGCCTAGCAATGAATACAATCAAGTTACTTTGGAAAAGAATCAACGAAATAGGTCTAGAAAACAAAGATATTGAGTCTATTGAGTCAAGATCAATCGTATACTCAAATCAATTCTCTTTTATCATCGCACTACTCCTTTTTCAAAATATTTTATTCAATGCCTTTTACAGTCTTTTTCTTTATTCTTTTTTAGATTTTATTTTAATCCTATTTTTATTACCCGTTTTTATTTTAAACAAACATCGGTTTTATAAAAGTGCTGGTATATATTTAGTATCCTTTGCTAATCTCGGAATCTTTATTGTCGACTCAATGGTAGGAAAAGAAGCGGGTAATTACATGTTTTATGTATCAGTCATTCTGTTAAACTTTTTCGTAATTGACTCTTCTAAGAAACGCATAATCATAATTAACTTTTTAATCACGAGCTTACTTTTGATTAGTCTTGAATTGACCGATCATTCTTTGTTTTTGGATAAGACACTAACTATTTTGCACAAACAGTATTTATTCACCCTCGCAGTTTTTACCAATTGTAGTTTTATAATCTTTTGTCTCTATCGAATTATTTACAACCGCTCCAAGATAGAACTCGAACTACAAAATGAAGAGAAAACTTTAAAATCCATATTTAACTTTAGCCCTTTAGGAATTGCACTACTCAATAAAGATAAAACAATCGAATCGTTTAATATCAATTTCAAAAACAATTTCTCCAAAATAACCAATCTGGAAATTCAAACAAACAAAAACTTGCTTGATTATGTTTCAGAAAATGATCTTCAAAATTTTAGAAACTATTTTAGTCTAGTCGAAGAAGGTAAAACCATTCGAATAGAAAAAAACTTTAAAACTGATTTTACATCCAATTGGTTTGATATTACATTTAGTCCAATCCTGGGAAATGATAATTCGTATAATAAAATAGTTCTAACATTTGTGGACATTACTAAAAGAAAGCAACTTGAAATGGAAGCGGAAGTCGCAAAAGAAAAAGCAGAAGCGGCGAATACTTCTAAATCGCAATTTTTATCTTCCATGAGTAGTGAAATAGGAACTCCTATGAAGGCAATCATTGATATAACAGATGAACTGATCGCGGAATTTCCACGCAAAGATCAAAGGGATAGTTTAAATCAGCTTAAATCTTCCAATGAAAAATTACTGATTCTTATTAAGGATATTGTAAATTCTGAAGCGAGAATACAAAACAATAGAAATATATGCTAAGAAAAATTTGGTTTAAAATACTACACTTAGGAGTAAATGATGACTTACCGTTTGATAGCGTTCGTAAAATAATAGCAATTAACAGAATACTTTTCATAATCTGTTCTACATCTGCTATTAATTTAATTGGCGATTGTCTCAAAGAATTATATTTCTATGCGATAGTAGATGTGGCTATCATTGTTTCATTCAGTTTTTTCTTTTGGCTCAGTTACAAAGGATACTATAAATTATCCTTTCATTGTATAGTCTTATCCTTGAACTTCTTCCTATTCATTCTTGCATCGTCTACAGGAACTCAATCTGGAATTTTTTTACTTTTCTTTCCTCTCATAATTATCAGTTTCTTTTTCATAGGCATAAATCAAAGAGTTTCTCTATTCTTTTACTCATTTCTACCCATAGCGCTTCTAACTATAACGGTTACTACTGATTATTCTCTTTTAAAGAGACAATCAATTAGCATAGATGCAATGAATTATTTATTTTTTGAATCAATCCTTTCCATTATTATTTTCACAGGGTATAGTCTATACACAATAGTTGAAACAAATGAAACCATTGAAATAAAACTTCGCGAGAATAAAGCTAATCTAAACGCAATCTATAATAATGGTTTATTAAACATAGTTTTTATTGATAAAGAAATGAGAGTTAAAAACTTTAATGAACTTGCAAAGGAAAACTCATTAAGCATATTACACCTTCCCATCAACAAAGGCGATTACTTTCTTGATTTTATTTTAAAAGAAGACAAAAAGTATTTTATCCGGAGCGTCAAAAAAGCTCTCAATGGTAAAGTGACCTACCTAGAAAAGAATGTAGTAAAAGATGAGCATGATCTTTGGTATGAATTGCATTTCTGTCCAGTCCTCGATGAGACCAGAAATGTAGAAGGCATAATCATCGCAGCAACAAACATTACCGAAAGAAAAAGAATTGAAATCAAAATATTAGAAGCCAGAAAAAATGCAGAAGCGGATAACCGAAGTAAATCTCAATTCTTATCATCGATCAGTCAAGAAATTAGAAATCCAATGAATACATTGATTGGAACAGTCGGAGAGTTACTGGGTAATAAACCAAGAGAAGATCAGTTTACAAGACTATCCAATCTAAAAACTTCAGCCGAAAAGTTTTTAATTATAATAAATGATATATTGGATTTCAATCGCTTGGATACAGGCGAATTTGAGTTAGACGAATCTGAATTCAATTTGATTCATCTATTAACAACACTTACCAATTTCATTTCGCCTTTAATCACTAATAAAGACTTGGAATTCGTTACAATTTATGATGAAAAAATTCCGACCGTATTAATTGGAGATTCAGTAAGACTCTCTCAAATTATTACAAACCTAATAGGAAATTCCATACGTTATACTGAGCGAGGCAAAATTGTTTTCGAAGTCAAATTGGAAGAGGAGAATATTGAATATTCGCAAATAGGATTCTATATTTCAGACACAGGCTATGGTATTGAAGAACATACGATTGATAGCATATTTGAATCTTATGATTCTGATTACTCTGATCTAAATGGAATCGTTCCTAGCTCAGGATTAGGATTAGTGATTACAAAGCGTCTATTGGAATACATGAACACAACTATCTTTTTAGAGAGCGAACTAAGAAAAGGAGCAAAGTATTATTTTACTTTAAAATTCAAAAACACTGAAAGAACCGAATTAGATAGTCTAAATTACATAATAGAGAAACGAGAGAAAAGTCCCTATAAGAAGCTTAAGAATATGCGATTACTATTAGTTGAAGATTACTTAATAAATCAAATGATAGTAGAAGAATTTTTAAGTAAATGGGAAGTGAAATTAGACATAGCGGATAACGGTCTTCAGGCGCTTGGATTGCTTGAATCAAAGGACTATGACATTATCCTGATGGATTTGCAAATGCCAGAACTCGATGGATTTGAAACAACTAAAAGAATTCGAAGTAAGGCAGACTTAAAATATAAGAATATACCTATCCTTGCTCTTACAGCCTCTTCGATTAATGATATTCGAGCATCGATTATCGAAGCAGGAATGAATGATTATATTTCAAAACCTTTTGAGTCAGAAGAATTATACGGAAAAATATTAAAATATACGGAGTATAATAATGATTATTTGTTTTAAATAAAAGAAATCGCTTGCGCTGATTTTCACGGAGCGAATGCTTACTTTGATGGAAAATTTAGAAAAATAAAATAGTTGTTCTTAGACTTGACGAAACAGGTTCAATTATACAAATTACAAAAGTATTCTTTTGCATAACAACTAATAGGATGTAACCACAATGAAACAACTTCTTTTCTTAGCTAAACCTTTCACTCTCATCGGGTTTATTTTTTTTATAAACGGATGCGCACTCTTGCAACAGTTTTTAGGTGGAGATAACCAACCTACGTTTTCTCTCAAGAGTGTAGACATCACCAAAATTACTTTAGAGAATATTTCTTTAAAAGTATTGACCAATGTAAGAAATCCCTACCCTGCGGCACTACCAAAATCCATTTTAGATATGAATGTATCTATCGAAGGAACAAATCTAGCAAAATTTTCTAAGATGGATCTTGGTAGAATCGAAGCAAATTCAAATAAAGACTTACCCGTAGATGTAATCATGAAATACACAGACTTAGTAGACATATACAAGAAGATTCCAGGCAAAGATCTGTTAGACGTTAAGCTAGATGGAGTATTAAATGTCCCGATTCCAGAAAAATTACAAATTGCAGGAAAGACATCCTTTGATTTTCCTTTCACTCAGGGCAAACAAATACCAGCCGTCTTACCAACAATTGATATTCGCAATTTTAAAATCATAAAGCCTGAACCAACCCAGATAGTAAATAGCGCAAAAGATGCAGTAACCACAACAGCAATGAATTACCTCGACAGTCTTTTGAGTGGGAAGAAGACTACACCGGTATCTGCTGCCCAAGCAGGACTTGCAAATGTAGACATAGACGTTGCAACAGAATTTGAAATTGCATTAGCCAATCAGGCAGCAGCAGCTTTAAAATTCAGTGATTTAAAATATGACCTAGCACTCAATGGAGAGAAATTTCTTTCTGGAGTTCCTGTAGATATTATCAACAATGGGAAAGAATCCATTGTAAAGGTTAAGACAAGTTTTCCGCTAAAATCCTTATCAAGTGGTATTGCCGATGCAATTCAAAAAAGAAGCTCTGACTTTAAATTAATCGGCTTATCAGGATTAAACGTTCCAGGCTTACCCGATGGAACAATGAACTTTGAATACGACAAAAAAGGGAATTTCAAATGGTAGTTTGAGATTCTAAAGGAATAACAATGTTTACCACCAAAGTAGAAGCAATCATTCAGGCACCAATAGAAAAAGTTTTCTCTTATGTAAGAGACTTAGAAACTATGCCACAATACAATGCACATCTCAAACATGCAAAGTGGCTAGACGAAAACAAAACTTCTTGTGCGATTACACTCAGTTTGTCGATAGTCAGTGTCAATTCTGATTATAAAATCGTAGAAATGCAAGAAGGCATTCGACTTGTTGCAAAATGTGATTCTTCTGCTCTGGCATTCGAAGATATATATGAATTTGAATCTCGTGGAGAAAACACATTTCTCCGCATAACAGATCATCTCGAATTAAAAGGGCTTTTAAAACTCAGTGAGGGTTTTCTTTCTGGAATATTCGGAAAAGAAATGCAAGGAAACATGGATAGGCTCGTCAAAAAAATCGAAGCATTGTAAAATATATTTACAATGAAAACTATTCTTTTATTTCTGCTCGCCCTCCTTCTATTCTACTCCTGCACTGAATCAAATCATAAACAGGAGACTTCGATTCCTAAAAGACTTTTCCCAAGCACTGAGACTTATACAACATACGGGGCAAATCTACAGTATGCGTTAGTCAACTCGAAGAAGAATAAATTAGTCCTATTCATTCATGGCTCTCCTGGCTCCAGCGATGCATTCTCTGAATATTTAGAAGACATGCAATTACAAGAAGAATCGATTCTAATTTCAATAGATAGGTTTGGATATGGAGGCTCTATGCACGGATTGGCGGAATTATCAATCGGAAATCAAGCTAGATACATCAAGCCTATCTTAGATAAATATAATTTGCCTACTTTGATTGTAGGGCATTCTTATGGTGGACCTGTGGCATTACGGATGGCAATGGATTATCCCGAGCAGGTAACAAGCATTTTACTCTTAGCTCCTTCTATTGATCCGGATTTGGAAAAACTGGAATGGTTTCAAAGACTAGGCAATCATAAAATCATACGATTCTTTTTACCTAGTTTTATTGATGTATCCAATCAAGAAATTTTACCCCTCCAATTTGAATTAAAAAAGATGGAGCATCTCTGGAAGAGCCTGAAGACTCCAATGACGATAATCCAGGGCGACAATGATTCTCTTGTCCCACCGCATAACGCTGATTATGCAGAGAAAATGTATCCCGATAAATCAAAGCTTAAAATCATTCGCGGTGATATGAATCATTTTCTTCCTTGGAATCAACGCGAACTGGTCAAGAAGGAGATATTAGGGATTATAACAGGTATGGAATGATTGGATTTTATATTCTATCTAATAAGGATTTCATTGTAAGAGTAGAGACAGGTCTGAGACCTGTCTCTACATTACGATTTAGGCAATCTTATTTAGGAAAAAATAAATAATGTCATTATACCAAAATAAATACAGAGTTGAAACAACGCGCCGAGTTGGTTATGATTATTCAGCGCCAGGCTATTATTTTTTTACTATTGTAGTAAAAAATCGAGAAAATCTTCTCGGTAAAATAGAAGATTCGAAGTCGAGAGAAAATAATTCTGAGGAAAATCTATTTTATCCGATGGTATTAAATGATTATGGAAATATTGTTTTACAATGCTGGAGTGATTTGCCTAACCATTACTCTAATTGTATTCTAGATACGTTCGTAATAATGCCAAACCATATTCATGGAATCATAAATATTCATAAACAAGACGGACATTCTTTATCTGAAATCATTCGCGCATTGAAATCTTATTCAGCTAGAAGAATCAATGAATTAAAGGGAATTACAGGAATTTCTATATGGCAAACGCGATTCCATGATCGAATTATTCGCGATGAAGTAGAATTATATTTTATTCGGGAGTATATACAGAGCAATCCCATCAATTGGGAAAAGGATGAATTGAAATAGATAAAATCCTGATAGTATCTTTGTAATCCTTTATACACGTAGAGACAGGTCTCAGACCTGTCTCTACTATACATGTTGTGGCAATCCTCTATTTACGAGTAACGACCATTATGTGTTGTTGCTTATCGGCTGTTCCATAACCATATTTGAAATTTACTTTCTCAGGTTTCTGATCTTCGTGTAATTTCTGCAATTCCTTTTGGACTTTCTCAGGCCAGAGCCCTATAGGTCGCGTATAACGTCCGAATACTTTTATATTAAAGTCTTTATCTAAATCACGAACGGGTGGACCTGTATCATCCATTACCATAAGCTCGGAATTCTTAATGATGAATTCTTTCATTTCAGTAAACGAGTCATAGTGAAGAAGAAAAGATGCCGCTTTAAATGTAGAAGCGAAGGTTCCGAACTTACCCAAAAACTTCATTGTTCCAGGATTTGCCTTTAGCCCGTAGTTAGAAATATTAGTGGAAAGAAAATATAATTTCTTTTTTGCTCCATCTACTGGATCAATGAAATCAATATCTAAACTCACTAGACCTTCGCGATAATTTGCATTTGCCTTTATCTCTTCTTTGGTTAAATAAACAATGTCTCCATTGTCATTGATTCGAAAATTTTTAATGGAATATGGTTTGACTTTTAAAAATCCAAAGTAGGCAAGAAACACGGGTGCCGTTCCGCGAAATACAGATTTGCTTACATCTTCTTTCATCGAATTCGTCATGAAATAATTCAAACGAGAAATTGTATCCAAGCTACCGTTTAATTCCAATAAGCCTCTCGAAATTTGATTTTCATTCATGCTTTCGAAGTCAGGCTCAAAACCTCCTGCTTCGAGTCCAATCATGATATAAGTTGTCGCCTTGGGGTAAATGGTAAACGCATTTGGAAAATCGGGACCTGAGAAAGGATAGAACACAACTTTTGATTTTGGTTCTGGAACATTTTTATTTTTCCAGATGATAAATGGATCTTGGATTTCTTTGTTGTATTGTTCCCAGTGCTTGGTGATTCGTTGACGAAACGTTGCGTAGTAAGCAGTGCGTGTAAGTTTTCCTAATTTTGTAGTTTCATCCGCTTGGGATTTACCACTTAAGAAGAGAGACTTTGCTTGCAGTTGCTTGGATTCGGGAGTTTCCGCAATGATGACACTTTCGCCGGAGGTTTTATCCACTTTGCAAAAACTTAAAACGAAAAAATAGAAGAAAAATATAATTAAAAACTTGTTACTCATGTAAGCCCTTTTTTATAGTCAAATTATTCATTTATGGAATTAAAGCGAACACTTTCTTTAACAGATTCGGTCTCACTCATGTTTAGTTCAATGGTGGGATCTGGGGTATTCTTCACGACAGGATTTATTCTCAACAAAGTAGAAAATCCTTGGCTCGTAATTACTTGTTGGATATTAGGTGGGATATTTGCCATTGCAGGGGCAGTGACATTTGCTTATCCCGCAGTCATTTTCCCGGAGGCAGGCGGAGATTATATTTATCTCAAAAAAGCCTATTCTCCGCTAGTGGCATTCATGAGCGGCTGGGCATCTCTTAGCGTCAACTTCTCAGCGAGTATTGCCGTTCTTGGAATCGCATTTTCAAAATACTTGCAATTCATTTTTCCGGCTATTAAAGATTTGCCTGATTTTAGGACAACAATTGGTCCACTCAATGTGGAACTAGGACCGACACAAGCGATAGGTGCCGGTCTGATTACTTTTTTTAGTATAATCAATTATTTCGGAATCAAGCAAGCCGTTCGTTTACAAAACGTATTTACCTCTATCAAAATTTCAGGACTCTTGATCTTAGTAATTGCTGGATTCGCATTTGGAAAAACAGATTTTTCTCCGCTAAGGGACAATTCCTTCTTTCCTGATATTTTCCAAAATGTAAATCTTCTTATCCTTGGAATTGTGCCTGTATCCTTTTCTTATTTAGGATGGAATATGGTGACCTATGTAGCAGGAGAAATCAAAGACCCACGAAGAATTATTCCTTTGTCAGTTGCGATTGCTTGTGCAATGGTAATGTCTCTTTATATTGCGATTAATTTACTTTTCTTAGTATCTGCACCCGTTAGTGAGCTAAAAGGTCAGGGTGGAATTGGAGTTATTGCCGCCAAACATCTATTTGGAGATGGGATTACGACCGTTATCTCCTTATTCATCTGTTGGATTATTTTGGGATCTATGTCTGCTATGATTATTGGTGGCTCTCGTATTTACTATGCTATGGCGAATGACGGTTTATTCTTTCATCACCTAGCTGACCTACATCCAAAATACGCAAGCCCACACAAGGCGCTTTTATTTCAGTGTATTTATGCTTCTATCTTGATTATATTCAATCAATTAGAAGACTTACTGTATTTTATAACTTGCGCCATATTGTTCTTATCCTCTCTGACTGCATTCATCCCATTTGTCTTAAAGAAAGAATACAAATCAGAATCGGATTATAAAATTCCACTTTATCCGTTTCCACCGTTGCTTTATATTACTGCAAATATTATTCTAATTAGTATTCTTGCCTACGAGCAACCAGCAAACGCAATCAAGGGAATCGGAATAACGCTATTAGCCATTCCTGTGTATTTCGCATTCAGGCATAGCTTTAAGAAATAGATTTCAGGAATGACACGCAAGGCAATTAAAACCCGCTGTTCGATAGCGAAACGCAGATAGAATTTACAGTGGCGACTAGGTCTGGATGAGAGACTTCAAATTTGGCAACGCTCTCAGAAAGACCTTTTAAAGAAAGTTCAAAGAGACTTTTGTTCTTCTCTGATTTAATTGCTTCATGTGTAGATGATTTTGTAAAATTGGCTACAGACTCGGCGTCTTCTTTATTTGTATTGGAAAGATCTATTACTTCTTTCTTAAGTGAGCCTACTAAACCAAGCAGTTCATTTTTCTTTGTATCATCAATACTTTTGGCATCTCTAATATTTTGTTCGATTTTAGAAATTGTTTCCTGAATCATTTTGCTATCCTCTTTTCAACTAGATTAAAAACTCCCACACAAAAGGTCAAGAAGGTCTAATAGAAAAATCCAATGATATCGGTCGCCTATTTTATATAATTGTTTTAATAGCTCACCTTACGCAAGGTGAGCTATTAATTTTCAGATCGCTCCGTATTTTTTACGAATAATATTGGTAAAAACCACAGGGAAAATATTTATTTCACTTGAAATTACTTGTTTATGATTTATTCTCTGTTCAGAAAACATAAAATTCTGCAATTTATGGATTGCTTCTACTTTTTTATTCAAATTTAAGAAAAAAATGAAACTATTACAATTAAAAAATTTAATATTTACACTTTTACTCTTACTGTTTCCTTTTTCTTATGCTTTGTCGCAGGAAGAATCGGAAACTGCGAATCCACTCATTTTATATATGGATAAAGTCTATGATGTAATTCCTCATACAGAAATTTATGAAGATAAAACTGGAAATCTAAGCTTTGAAGAGGTAATCGAAAAAGAATTTAAACCAAGCGGAAAGAATTCGTATAATTTTGGTTTTACATCTTCCGTTCTCTGGATGCGCTTTCAAATCAAAAATCAAAATAGTTTCTTAAATGATGATTGGATTTTCTTTGTGGAGTATCCACAATTAGATTCTGTCAATTTTTATTTTCCGGTGGAAAACGATAAAGAGGAAGAAGATGTTTATATTGAAAAGGTCGGTGGAGATCATCTCCCCTTTACAAAGAGAAATATAGAGAGTAGAATTCTTAATTTCACAGTTCCCTTCGAAATCGAGAAAGATCCTGTAATCTATGTGCGTATTCAGTCCATTAGTGTTTTACAAATTCCCATCTATCTTTCCACTCAGCGTCTCTTTCATTTAAGGGAAAATGAAAACCAAATTATAATTGGAATTTATTTTGGAATCATGCTCATCATGGGAGTTTATAATTTATTTTTATTTCTTTCTCTTAGAGAGAGGATATATCTCTATTATGTGCTAACTGTTTTTTTTAGTCTGCTCTATATGAGTTCCTTTCACGGATATGGATATAAATACTTCTGGTCAGAATACCCGTATATTCAAGATAAAATTATTCACTTGAGTGGTCTAACAACGATTTTCTTTTTGAATCTCTTTACAGTCGAGTTCTTGGATACAAAAAATTTTGCTCCCCTATTAGACAAAGTATTAAAATTTCTTTTGGTTCTTTCTCTTCCTGCATTTATTCTTAGTTTTGCTTTAGAATCTAATATTCCAATCATCATAATCAATGTTTTACTATTATTCTATCCGGGTGCACTGATTGGAGCTGGAATTATTGTTTTACGAAAAGGCAATAAAGCAGCTAGACTCTACTTAGTAGGATGGGGATTTGCGGCATTCGTGGGGGCATTCACAGTTATGCGATCCTTTGGAATGGTCCAAGACCACCGTATACTAAATTATTTAGGTTTACTGACCGGATCTCTCGAAGTTGCCTTTTTCTCTTTTGCACTTGCAGACAAAATTAATATTTTAAAAAGAGCAAGAGCCCAAGCAGAAGAAAAGTTAATCACAACTTTAGAAGAAGCAAATCAAGAGTTGGAAAAGCATGTAAAGAGCAGAACAAAAGAATTATCCCGATCCAATAAACAAAACGAGGCTCTTTTACTCAACATTCTACCTAACCATGTCATTGAAAGAATCAAAGCACACGATGAAGTTTTGATTGTTGATACAATTCCATTTGCAAGCATTCTATTTGCGGATGTTGTAGGATTTACAAAGCTTTCTCAAACGGTAGCCGCAACAGACTTGATTGTGCTTTTAAATAATGTGTTTTCTCATTTTGATGTCCTTACAATGGTTCACAATTTAGAAAAAATGAAAACGATAGGTGACGCATATATGGTAGTTGGAGGACTACCTGGAAGCATAGACAACCATCTAGAGGCTATGGCAGATTTGGCGCTTGACCTTTTAAAATTCAGTCAACAACAAGAGTTAATTGATTTACTTATGAAATACCCTGATTTCAAAATTAGAGTTGGAATTCATTGCGGTCCGGCAGTCGCAGGTGTAATAGGACTCGAAAAGATTGCCTATGATATATGGGGCGATACAGTAAACACAGCAAGTCGCATGGAGTCATACGGACTGCCTGAAATGATTCATACATCGAAGCAAGTTTACGATCAACTCAAAGGAAAATATATTTTCGAAAAACGTGGACTCATTGATATAAAAGGAAAGGGAATGATGGAAACCTATTTCCTAATGGATAAATTTCCACCCAAAACTAAATAAGTGTAACGACTAACGTTTTTTATTTTATAGTTTTAAATTATCCCGATCTCTTTTTTGTTGCAAAACAAACTCACTTTTAAACTTGTCATAAATTAGCAAAAAAGAATTTAGAAATTTCTTGACTAAACAGAATTATTCCTATATGCTATTGCCATGCTACGAACATTTAAAATAGTTCCTTTAACTGTATTGAGAACACTGTTATATCTTGTGCTTATTTCATTTTTATCTTATCTAAATAATAGCCTCAATGCAAAAGTAAGTTGTACGGGTCCAGCTTGCGACGCTATTCCACAAAAATATATTTCTCAATTTGATAACATTGATGCGACTTTTCAATCTCAATATTTGCAACCAGTAATGCAGTCCATGATCCAAGCATCCGTGATTTCGAATAACGGTTCAGGAATGATAGGTGCTGGTTATGTAAATCGGTTTCAAGTCGGAGTTGGACTTGGTGCCGGTTATGTAAGAAAAGAAGATATAACCGTTAGCTACGGAGATGTTGGAATTCCCAAGTTGCCTAACGTAGGAGTTTCTGCGGCACCAACAGTTATGGGAGCGGTTAATCTAGGTTGGCTTCTAGGAAAAGGAGGTTCGCTTCATCCAACAAAAGATTTGAATGAAAACAAATCAAATGTGGAAGATGACGACGATGACGATGATGAGGAAGATGATAACAGAAAATACTTCCATAGATTTAATTTTTACTTTCACGGTATGAAAGCAAATTATCAAACTACAGATGTAAAAGCGGCTTACAATAATAAGCCGGAAGTATCAGGAGGAATTAAACTAGAAAGTTTTGGAGTAATGCTTCGTTATCAAGTCATTGAGCCTAAAATTTCCAGTTTTTCTTTCTTTGGATTTTCCGGAATTTCGGCGGGTGTTGGATATAATATGCAAAACTTTGTGATGGATTTAAATCATCAGCCAAGAACAAATCCAACAATCAGCTTCGGACAATTACAAGGAGCATGGGTTGCGCGCACTGAATTTGATTTTACTTCTAGCGTTAGAAGTATTCCTATGGAATTAAGAACGGGAATAAAGCTTTTTTATTTCTTTGATTTCTTCGTTGGAGTTGGATACAGTAAAAATTATGGGATAGCGGATATACATCTATCACGCGGTGGTCCGGTTAAATTATCCGTAGACCCATACTATGTTTTTAATAGTTCAATCTTAACTTCTGATTATTACAAATACTATACTAATAATTCGCTCAATCCTTCGAAAGGTCCTTTGAATCCAGAAGGAACACTTTCTATGGACTTTAGGCAAAAGACAAAGATTCACAACAATACAAATTATATTATTGTAGGGACAGAATTTAACTTTGCTTTTATAAAAATTTTAGCAGAAGCAACCATTCTAGAAAAAGCCTATGGTGCAAACGTTGGACTCAAAGTCGCTTTTTAATTTCCAGATTGATTGAGTATAAAAATAAGTTTAATTAGAAAATGATTCTATTTCCATAAAATTGGAAATAGAAAGAATGGATTTGTGAATACAGAAAAACGGAATTCTTCCTACATTCTTGGTGTAATATTCATTATCCTCTCGGCAATTGGATTTTCAGCGAAGGCAGTGATGATTAAATTAGCTTATGCTTACAAAGTGGATGCTACAACTTTGTTATTTCTTCGTATGGCATTTGCCACACCTTTTTTCTTAATAGTAGGAATTTACAAATCCAAGTCAGAAGCGACTCATCTATCTTATTTGGATTGGGCGTATGTAGCTCTTCTTGGATTTCTTGGATATTACTTATCTAGTATTTTAGATTTTATGGGACTCGAATATATTAGTGCTGGTATGGAGCGGCTAATTCTATTTATCTACCCAACTATAGTCGTTGTTCTTTCCGCTATCTTATTTAAGAATAAAGTTAGAGAAAGAGAAATACTTTCTCTTTTTATTAGTTACATTGGAATAGCGATTGTGTTTTTTTCGGATAAAGTCCAAAAAACTGAAAATACTTATCTAGGTGCATTTTTGATTTTCCTATGTGCATTCACCTACGCTGCTTATTTAATTGGAAGTGGGAAAATGATTCCTAAGATTGGAGCATCTCGTTTTACTGCCTACGCAATGTTAGTCGCCTGTTTTTCAATAAGTCTACACTTTCTATTTACCCACTCGCCGGATAATCTAAATTTGCCGTTCGAAGTATATGCTCTAAGTTTTGGAATGGCGATCATTTCTACAGTCATGCCTACCTTTCTACTCTCGCAAGGAATAAAACGCATTGGCTCTGGGACAGCTTCTATCATTGGCACGATAGGTCCGGTATCTACTATTTTACTCGCTTGGATATTTTTAGGGGAAACTCTCAATTTGCTCCAATTTCTAGGAACTGCTTTTGTAATTGCAGGAGTATTTATTGTGAGTTATAGGAGATAGGAAAAATGGTAGGATAGGCATCCCTGCCTGTCCATGAAACAGGCAAGGATGCCTGTTCTCCTATTTGCTCCGTTACCTTTAGTTCTTACCTTGACAGCATTGAGCTATGTCGGGAATCTCAATATGTTGAAATCCCCGACAACTAAACTCGGGGATGACAAATAAATATAAGATTGAACTATAAAATATTAAGAATAACCGTCGATAGCTCCAAGGCTTCTTTCTTTCCAGAACCTTTGTCAACAAACACAACAAGC
>Ga0209277_10000718_pt1 | contig 16549 bp, 13 predicted proteins | sample JI81AbrownDNA_FD_187503 | JGI IMG/M metagenome (GOLD analysis project Ga0209277, IMG submission 187503) | Wastewater effluent complex algal communities from Wisconsin, to seasonally profile nutrient transformation and Carbon sequestration -... | ecosystem: Engineered > WWTP > Effluent > Algae... | reverse complement strand
AATTCGGCGAGGTCGCCAGTGCTCTGGCACGCGATGCGGTCGTTCGCGAAGTTCGTAATGGCAAAAGTCTGAGTCTCGCCATTCGTTCCGCCGATGAGGACATCATTCACCAATCCAAGCGTCGCGCAGAAAGTTTGCCGATGGGCACGACGATGGTGGCCGTCAAGGTCAATGGAAACAAATTTGAATTGGCCTGGGTCGGCGATAGCCGCGCGTATTTATGGAATGGCCATCTGAGCCAGATTTCCTCCGATCACAGTTATGTGCAGGAATTGATCGATCAGGGCGCCATCACGGCGGAACAGGCCCGTACCCATCCGCATCGCAACGTAGTGACACAGGCATTGGGTGTTACCGACCCGGAAAACCTGAAAGTCGAAACCCTGTCGGGTGAATTTCGTCCCGGCTATCAGATTCTGCTTTGCAGTGATGGCCTGACCGAAGAAGTCGATGATGCCTCCATCGGCGCCCTGCTTTCCCGGAAGGATTTGTCGGCGCAGGAATGTGTCGATCAACTGATCTCCGCCGCACTCGATGGCGGTGGCTCGGACAATGTCTCGGTAATTTTGCTTCGCAATATCTAAGCGCGCTGAAGTGATCTTGCTGGGCGCAGACAGCAGGCATCCATCATAAAAAAACAGGGCGAGAAAACTGCGCCCTTGCCCATTCATAGCCTTGTAAAAATCAATTCGGTTTCGGCGGCATCGCGACTTTTTCGCCGGCTTCGCCGGCGGTATAGATCTTCTCCAGTTCAAGCAGCAAATTATTTGCTGGATCAGCCTCCAGACCTTTACGAGCCAAAAATCCGCATGCAGCCCATCGTTCTTGTTCACACGCAGAATAAGCATTACGTCCAAAATAATTGGCAATTTGATTAATGCCGTTCTTTGCGTGGGCGTTGCCGGGATCTACATTGAGCACCTTTCGATACAGACCAAGCGCACTATCGTCATCTGGAAAGTTTAATTTTCTGCCGTCATTTTCTGGTGCCAAACCAAATTTCAGATAGACATCGGCTTGCGTTAACCACCCATCAACATCGGCGGCTGGCCCATCAATAGACTCTGGTAATTTTGTACCTTCAGGTAAATTATTTAGGTCAATATTTGCAGGCTGATTACTGGCAACAATACTGGATTTGACTGTGCCATTGTCGCCAGACGTTTTGTCACCCGACATCAACAGCCAACCAATCAGACCAGCACCTAACAGACTGACGACTGAAATAGCGGGGATCAACCAAGCAGGCCTTTCACTGGCCTTTGAAAGACTCACACGTGTGCGTTGCTGCGTGGCTCCCGTACCCGAGAGACGCCCTGCACCGCCGACTTTACGCGCCGAACTCTGTTGCAGCACGGCACCTTGCGGTGCACTCGCTACCAGTTTTTGCATGGCTTCGACGAACGATGCACCGGTGTTGTATCGCTCCGCCGGATTTTTCGCCATCAAGCCTTGAATCAGTGGCTGCAACCATTCATAGGGTTCCGGCAATACAGGAATGGGATGCGTCACATGCATCAGGGCTACCGTAAAGGGATCCGATGCCTGATATGGAGGATGGCCTACCAGTATTTCGTAAAACATTGTGCCCAGGCTGTACAAGTCGGAACGCCCATCGACGGGTTCGCCGCGTGCCTGTTCGGGACTCATATAGTCGGGCGTGCCAATCGACGCGCCTGCGACCGTCGAACTGTTGCTGCCGTCCATTGCCTTGGCGATACCGAAATCTGCCAGCACTACCCGGCCATCATTTCGATACAGGACATTTCCCGGTTTCACGTCCCGGTGGACGAAACCTTTCTGGTGCGCAAAATCCAGACCTTGTGCAATATCGCTGACCACATCCAGTGTTTCGGCAACATTCAAACCACCTTCGGTGATGCGTTCCTTCAATGTGCCGCCGGGGATGTATTCCGCCGCAAGATAGTAGACGCCGTTATGCGTACCGATATCGTAGACCGTCACCAGATTGGGGTGCTGCAGCTTTGCGGTAATCTTTCCCTCAATCAGAAAGCGACTGGCAAATTCCGCATTGGACGCCAGCACCGGTGACATCACTTTCAATGCCACTTCGCGTTCGAGAGACTTTTGAACGGCCAGGAATACCGAGGCCATGCCGCCCTCGCCAATCGGTCGCAAAATGGTATAGCCGGGAATATCGATATCGACTGATTTGAGTAGTACCGTTGCGTTCAAAGCCTGTTCTCCGAAATCAGCATGCCGATTGATTATGCCTATATTTTCAGCCTATTTCCCGATAAATAGAAGGTTCACTGCGCAGCGCTGGGCCACTGCAAACGACCACCGGATTTTTTGGCTATTTTCTCAAGCCGCGCGAGATGCAAAGCCTGCTCATCGGCATCTGCCAGCAAGACTTTACGCGAGGCCTTGATGGTCGAATCAAGATGGATACTGACACGCTCTACCGGCACCTCGTTATTCGACAAGCCCAGGTCGCCCTGTCCTGCCGTCATCGTCAAATAGACTTCACTCAGCAATTCGGCATCGAGTAGTGCGCCATGCAGAGTACGGTGGTTATTGTTGACATCGAGGCGCTTGCACAGGGCATCAAGTGAATTTCGCTGACCAGGGAAACGTTCGCGGGCCATCGCCAATGTATCGAGCACCGTCGCATGGTCCGTCATCTTGCCAAGGTGGACGCCGATGAGGCTCAATTCATAATTCAGGAAGCCGATATCGAAATTGGCGTTGTGGATAATCAATTCGGCGCCGCGGATAAAATCGAGAAACTCATCGACTACTTCGTGGAATCTGGATTTGTCAGACAGGAATTCCCTGCTCAGCCCGGTGACTTCCTGCGCACCCAATTCCATATCACGATCGGGATTCAAATAACGCTGGAAAGTGCGTCCGGTTTTGCGTCTTTGAAGTATTTCCACGCAACCGATTTCAACCACACGATTGCCTTTCTCCCACGACAGGCCGGTCGTTTCCGTATCAAGTACCACTTGCCGCATTAGGCTGCCTCGCTATTTTTTATCTGTACTGCCTGTTCGCGTGCCAGTTCATCGACACGCTCGTTATCCGGGTGGCCGTTGTGGCCCTTCACCCAATGCCATTTTACTTTATGCGGTGCTGCGGCCAAGTCCAGCCGTTGCCATAGATCCTTGTTCTTGACCGGCTCGCCCGCGCTGTTTTTCCAGCCTCGCTTGATCCAGTTCGGCATCCATTCACTGATGCCTTTCAGAACATATTGCGAATCGGAATACAGAGAAACTTCGCACGGTGATTTCAGTGCTTCGAGCCCCTGGATGGCCGCCATCAATTCCATCCGGTTATTGGTCGTCAGAATCTCGCCGCCGGCCAGTTCACGTTCGCGTTTTTCATGGCGCAAAAGACAGGCCCAGCCGCCTGGCCCGGGGTTTCCAAGACAGGCTCCGTCGCTATGAATTTCAACTGTTTTTTTTGACTGTTCGCTTTTCATACTGCACCAACGCCGGGATTCAGCTTGTAGGCCTGACTGGCTTTGCGCAAAGGTGTTAATCCGGCAACACGCCGTTTTGCCACCAGCAAGTGGCCTGCGTAAAAAATATTCATGAGACCCTGTTTTGCCCGATATCTCGGCATTTTTTCCTGTGGCCTTAGCCAGATCGGTCCAACCTGACTGAGTTTCGTTATTTCAAGACTATGGTCTGCGCATAAACGACGCAGCCTGGATTTACCGACTGGCCTGATTCCCTTCGCATGCCAACGCAAACGCGTGGGGCTGAGGCCATTCAAGCCCAACAGAACGAGTACGCCTTCCGGCTTGAGGCAACGAACCATGTCTTCGAATAATGCATCCGGATCAGGCGAGGTCTCCAGTACGCAAAGACCATAGACCAGCGAGAGCGATTCACTGGCGATCGGAAGGTTCAGGGAATCACATCGAAGCACTCCCGAGAAACCCTCGGGTTCGCGCTGCAAACTCAGTACCTGGGCCAGCATATTGCCCGAAAGCTCGCTGGGCTGCTGATTGCCCGGACTCAAGTACAAACCGCTATGGCCAAAGACGCGGGTAATTTCCGGAATTGCCTGACGCTGGAACTGCTGCATCAGTTGAAGCCCCAGGGGCTGCCCGAACCATTCGATGGCGGGATTCGTCGCTTGACTGGATGGCTGAATGGAAGGCATGGTCTTAATTCTGCGGCAAACCGCGTTTCAGGTCACGTACGAATGCAGCCATCAGGACTCAAATGCGAGCCTTTCCCCGAGTTTGAAGATAATTATCTCTGGACGCTTCGTAATCAAGAGGGCTTTGCCCTGATTGTCGATCCCGGCGATGCGCAGATCGTCCTGCGGCAAATGCAGACAGGACTGAAGCCAATCGCGATTTTTATTACCCACCACCATCATGACCATATCGATGGTCTCGCCGAACTCATGCGGCATTGTGCGGCTCCCGTTTATGCGCCGGAGGATCCTAGAATTCCATTCGCAACCCATCGGGTAAGGCACGGCGAACATATTGCCCTGCCAGAGCTCGGTCTTGATTTCAGGGTCATTGCAGTTCCAGGCCACACAATGAGCCATGTAGCCTATTACGGTGGCGAGTTCCTTTTTTGTGGCGACACTCTGTTTAGTCTTGGTTGTGGTCGATTGTTTGAAGGCACTCCGGCTCAGATGCTTCATTCACTGGATCTTTTAACCGCCCTGCCTGCGCAAACTCAGGTTTGCTGCAGCCATGAATACACTCTGTCTAATCTTTCTTTCGCCGAGGCGGCTGAACCAGACAACCCCGAACGAGATGAAATTGGCCGGCAAATTCGTGAAAAGCGCCAACAAAGTCGGCCAAGTCTTCCCTCCAGACTGGCGATTGAACTTGCCTGTAATCCATTCCTGCGCTGCGATCAAACGAAACTGTGGCCTCACTGGTCCCGAAAAAGCCAGCTTGTGATACAAAACCGGCTGCAGGCATTTACCGCCCTGAGGGCCTGGAAGGACCATTTTCGAGCATGAAGCCATCCCGTCACCTAATCCATTATTCGATTCTTCTATTTGTTTTGACGCTAACGGCCTGTCAAATGCCGGTCAAGCCGAACCGCGACATGCCAGACAAACCGTCTAGCACGCCTCCTGCCGTTTCACCTGTCGTAGAACCCGAAAACACCACACAGCCGATTCCGGATGAAGTCATCAACATGGTGGAAGCACATGTTGTTGATACGCCCGCTGTTTCCGACGACATGAACAAGCGACTCGGTTCCACTGTCTTCACAAGACTGAAAAATAATTTTTCTGGTCCAATCTGCAATGACAATCCCGCCATCCACCAATGGAAAAAACGCTATGCCGGCAACCCCAGGGCTTTTTCAAACCACCTGGGGGAAATCCTGCCCTTGCTGGACTACGTCAGTTCGGAAGTGGAAAGAAGAAAGTTGCCAGCCGAATTTGCGCTGATACCGATTATTGAAAGCTGGTATCAACCCCATGCTGTCGGAGCAGGCGGGCCTTCGGGCATGTGGCAAATGATTGGAACCACAGCGAAAAACCATGGTATAAAAATCCAGGCCGACTACGACGGTCGCTTTTCGGTGGTCGATTCGACTGATGCTGCACTGTCCTATCTAGGCACGCTGCAAGGCATGTTCAAGGACTGGCAACGTGCTGTGATGGGCTATAACGCCGGTGAATTTCGGGTTCTTCGTGCAATAAGAAGCTCCGGCAATAAAAGCGAGGGGCAGGATCACTGGCCGCATGGCTTGTCGCCAATCACCTATGCCTACATCGCAAAACTTCAGGCACTCTCCTGCCTGATAAGCGAGCCGGAGAAAAATAATCTGTCACTGCCCGAAGCAAGAGAATTTACCCCGCTCGCGGCCATTCTGGTTGAAGCCGACACGGGCAGCCTGGATAGCCTCGCAAAACGACATCAACTGGACGCAGAGATTCTCAAACGAAATAATCCGGCTTACAAGCGCGGGCAAATTTCGATACATGCGCCCCGCAGAATCTTGATGCCCGCATATTTGGCCGTAGGCAGCGTCGCAAACTTAGTCAATACCGAAGCGCAGAACAGCCAGACGACATCCAGCGGATCGGCAGAGAAACCCACTCTCGAGGCAAACACGGGAAGTCATGAAATAAAAAGTGGAGATACCTTGTGGTCAATCGCAAAACGTTACGGGATTTCCATCACCAGCTTGCGAAAACTTAACGGCCTGGGACGAAATCCGGTGTTGCGTGTCGGGCAGATATTGAAATTGGCCCCCTGAACCGATTCCGAGTTCGACAATTCTTGCGTCAAAAAAAAAGCCCGGTTTCCCGGGCTTTTTCGATATTGGCGATACTTACAGATTTGCTTCGACTACCGTGACCTTGTATTCCTTGCGGAGAGACTTCACGTAATCCTGAGCTTCAATGGAGCCACGAGCCTGCGAGAGTTGCTTGCGGATACTTTTACGTGTTTCAGCATCGATCTTGCTGACGTCACCCTCTTTGACTCCGGTAACCTGAATCAAGGCATAGCTGTCGGCCTGTAACTTGGCAATACCAACCTGGATTTTCTTGCTATCTGGTCGCGGCAAGCCAAAGGCGGTCTTGGCAACCTCGGTCAACTGCGGGATGGGGGGATTACGCGGCATCATAGGCCACTCGGTTACCTGTCCACCTAACTCAGCGGCGATGGTATCGAGATTTTCGCCTTTGTTGACACGAGCCTGAAGTGCTTCAGCACGCAGTTTGGCAGCAGTAGATGCTCGTTCCATCACAAAATCGGTTTGTACGCGATCGCGGATTTCCGCCAAAGGCAAGATGCCGGCAGGTTTATAGTCAACCACGCGCATCACGACTATCTGATTTTCGGCGACTTCGATGGCATCGCTGACTTCCCGGTTGATTTTCAATGAATCCGAAAAAGCCACCTTGCGAATCGACTCCAGCGCAGCAAGCCCCTCGCCAGCACTACGTGTAAACGGACCAGCACGAAGGGGCGTCAATCCCATCTTTTTGGCTTCTACTGCCAAGGCGGCTGGATCCTGATATGCCTTGTCGGTCAATTGCTCAACGGTTTTATTCAAGACTCTCTCACGCTCACGCTCAAGGTAATTTGCCTCGAGCTCGGTGCGCACCTCTTCAAAGGAACGAGCCTCACCTGCGATATTTTCACGGTACAAAAGCACGTTGTAACCATCTGCACTGCGAACAGGATTGCTCACCTGACCTACCTGCATCGTTGCAATAGCCTTTTCGATTGCGGGATCAAACAGTCCGGGCTCTATGGCACCTAAATCGCCACCACTATCCTTTGAACCTTCGTCTTCGGAATATTGTTTTGCGAGCGCAGCAAAGTCAGCACCGGGCGTACGTGCCAGCTTCGCGACATTGTTCGCTTTTGTCAGCACAGCATTAGCAACCGAAGCCGGGGCATTTTTAGCAACTGCAAAGAAAATATTGGACACCATTTTCTGATCTGCAGTGCGGTAAGCGTTTATCTGCTTGCTATACAAATCACGCAAGCTAGCTTCATCAACAGTCTGAGCTACGGGGAGGCTGGCACCGTTGATTTCAACGTATTCAATCGTGACCGCTTCTTCACTGCGGTAGCGCGAGCTGTTCTTTTTATACCAGGCATTAATCTCGGCTGCCGAAGGAGCAGCTTGCGCCGCAGCTGGTGCAGGAATGGCGAGATAACGCAAATCGCGTGTCTGTTGCTGAAGCTTGAGATATGAATCAATCTCGGCATCACTGGCCATCGAGGAAGCAATGATGGTTCCAGGGACCATCTGCAGTTCAAGATCGTCCCGAATAAGCTTGTCAGCCTGCGCTTCTGTCAAACCATTGCCCGCCAGAAAGCTCTTGTATTTGAGCACATCGAACATGCCCTTGTCGTTTTGAAAAGCAGGCATTTTCTTTAATGCATCAGCCAGTACGGCATCAGTGATTTTCAATCCCTTTTGCTCAGTGGCAAAAACAAGCAATTTTTCATCAATCATCTTTTCAAGCACGGCACGCTTGGATTCAGCAGTGTCGAATTTTGCGGCATCAAACGCTTCGCCTTTCTCGGACATTTCACGCTGGCGAACTTGCTCAAGACGGGTCCGAAAATCATCGACGCTGATTTCTTCACTTTTTTTCCGGAACCCCAGAAACAATCCGCCGTCCTCAATCTTGGCTACATAGCTGTTAACTTGCGGAGAGAGGTAGTCCTGAATGCCGAAACCCAAACCAAAAATGATGATAATGGTGCCTAGGATGACAGTGGCAATCCAACCTGAAGTTTTATCACGGATGTTCTGGAGCATAGTGATCTTTACCGAAAGTCTGCGTTGAACAAAATTTTTATATGAGCATGAATCTAAAAAAACAAAGGCGCCTTGTCAGGCGCCTTTGAAGGATTGGCGGAGTGGACGGGACTCGAACCCGCGACCTCCGGCGTGACAGGCCAGCATTCTAACCAACTGAACTACCACTCCGCGTTTTAACTTGTACTAGGTGATGCTTTGGTGGGTGCTGAGGGTTTCGAACCCCCGACCCTCGCCTTGTAAGGGCGACGCTCTACCGCTGAGCTAAGCACCCTAGCGAGTCGCTTAGTTTACAGCATCCTTAAGGGCTTTACCAGCCTTGAATGCAGGATTTTTCGAAGCCTTGATTTTGATGGTCGCGCCGGTTTGCGGGTTACGGCCCTGGCGAGCAGCGCGTTTGCGGACAGAGAAAGTACCAAAACCAACGAGGGTTATGGTGTCGCCTTTCTTGAGGGCTTTCTTGATCACTTCGATCACGGCATCCACTGCACCAGCAGCATCGGCTTTCGACAGTTCAGCAGTATCTGCTACTGCAGCAACGAAATCAGCTTTGTTCATTATTAACTCCCTGTGCGATTTGTATTCGCAAAATTTTTTATAAATTAGTTTTGCTGAAAGAAACAGCATCTAATCCACCTGAGCCGAAACGTTGGAACTCATCTATTTCGGTTGTGCAATTTATACCAGTGCCTTTTTACATAAGCAAGCACTGAGAGCCATATTTTTCGCGGCTCTCAGTAATTTTTCGATTTTGCTTAATGACGTAACGAATTTGGATCAGAATCACGGCCAGCATTTTCTGCCGTTTCCTTGACAGTGCTGGTCGATTCTGATGAAGGCGCCAGAGGTCGCACCAGCGCCACATCGAGGACCTCATCAATCCACTTAACTGGAATAATCTCAAGGTCTTGCGTAACGTTCTTCGGAATATCTGCAAGATCTTTTTTGTTTTCCAGCGGAATCAAGACCGTTTTTATACCTCCTCGTAGCGCAGCCAGCAGCTTCTCCTTAAGTCCTCCAATGGGAAGCACGCGTCCTCGAAGGGTAATTTCTCCTGTCATTGCGACATCTGCACGGACAGGCACACCCGACAAGGCTGAAACAAGCGCAGTCACCATCGCGATACCTGCGCTGGGCCCGTCTTTTGGCGTCGCTCCCTCTGGTACATGCACATGGATATCGAATTTCTGATGAAATTCCGTGTCGAGTCCGAGGGCTTCAGATCGCGAGCGCACTACCGTGTGTGCAGCCTTCACAGACTCTTGCATGACGTCGCCAAGCTGACCGGTGAGAATCAGCTGCCCTTTGCCAGGCATCAGAGTTGCTTCGATTTGCAATAGATCACCACCCACTTCCGTCCATGCCAGTCCGGTAACCAAACCGACTTCGCTTTTTTCTTCAGCAAGGCCGAAATCAAAACGCTGTATGCCCAGGTATTTATCAAGATTTTCAGACGATACTTTGACAGCCGCCATTTTCCGGGCAGCCTTACCGTCTTTTGCTACCTGCTTTGGCTTCGGCCCCGCAAGCGCAATTTCCTTGACTACCTTACGTGCGATTTTGGCAATCTCGCGCTCCAGATTACGCACTCCCGATTCACGGGTGTAGTAGCGAATGATGTCACGCAGGGCATCATCCTGAATTTTGAGCTCGCCTTCTTTAAGTCCGTTGCCTTTCAATTGCTTGGGTAAAAGGTAACGCTGCGCAATATTGAGCTTTTCCTCTTCTGTATAGCCAGGAATCCGGATTACCTCCATCCGATCAAGCAATGGGCCTGGAATATTGAGTGAATTGGCAGTTGCGACAAACATGACTTCCGATAAATCCAAATCGACTTCCAGATAATGATCGTTGAAAGTGTGGTTCTGCTCGGGATCCAGAACCTCGAGCAGGGCCGACGAAGGATCCCCGCGGAAATCCATGCTCATCTTGTCGATTTCATCGAGTACGAAGAGGGGATTGTTGGTACCGACCTTATTCAAGTTTTGTACGATTCGGCCAGGCATCGAACCAATATACGTACGACGATGGCCGCGAATTTCCGCTTCATCCCTCACACCACCCAGGCTCATGCGTATGAATTTACGATTCGTAGCCTTTGCAATGCTTTGGCCAAGGGATGTTTTGCCAACACCGGGAGGGCCCACCAGGCACAAAATTGGACCATGCATTTTTTTCACGCGAGCCTGTACGGCCAAATACTCCAGAATACGGTCTTTGACTTTTTCAAGCCCGTAATGATCGGCATCCAAAACCTTCTGCGCTTCCTTCAAATCTTTGCGAACTTTGCTGCTTTTCTTCCAAGGCACGCCGGTCAGCCAATCGAGATAATTGCGGACAACGCTGGCTTCTGCCGACATTGGCGACATCTGCTTCAATTTGTTTAACTCGGCTTTCGCCTTTGCCTCTATTTCTTTTGACATGCCTGCTGCGGCAATTTTCTTGGCTAATTCTTCCAGCTCGTTTGGCGCTTCTTCATTCTCGCCAAGTTCTTTCTGAATGGCTTTCATTTGTTCGTTTAAATAATATTCGCGCTGGCTCTTTTCCATTTGCGACTTAACGCGTCCACGAATTCGTTTTTCGATTTGCTGGACATCTATTTCACCATCTACAAGGCCAATCAGCATTTCCAGACGTTCGCCCACATTCAGCATTTCAAGAAGGGTCTGCTTGTCTACGAGGCGCGTACTCAGATGGGCAGAAACCGTATCGGCAAATCGACTGGGATCATCGATGCCCGACAAGGTACTGAGCAATTCTGGCGGCAATTTACGATTGGTTTTGACATATTGCTCGAACAGGGACATCAGCGAGCGCTGTGTCACATCCAGTTCCCGATGATCACGGTCGAATATGGAATCGACCGTTTGAGCAGTACCTGTCATCGCAGTGTCGCGCTCGGAAAAACCGGTCATCCTTATACGTGCAGTGCCCTCGACCAGGACTTTGATCGTACCGTCGGGAAGCTTCAGCAATTGAAGTACATTCGCCAGTGTGCCGATCGTATACAGATCCTCCGGCGCCGGATCGTCAATATCGGGGCTTTTTTGTGCCAGCAGTAAAATCTGTTTGTCGGATGCCATCGCCAAATCAAGGGCCTTGATGGAACGCTCACGCCCCACAAACAGCGGAATTACCATGTGCGGATATACCACCACATCACGAAGTGGTAATACAGGCAGTTCCAATTGGGTGCTGGTAACTTTAACTTCCATTGCTTTCTCCACGGGCGATTGGCCCTTATATGGCGTTAATGGGGATGCCCAAATCAATTGCAAGCATATGAATAAAAGAAAAACGGGCCGTATTTACCGGCCCGTTGTTAAGTTTTGTAGACATTAAGGACTTAATCGCCGGATGCCGCACGGGCAGGAGGTGCGGTATTCGAGTAGATGATGTAAGGCTCTGTTTGATGGTTGATGACCGACTCATCTACGACAACCTTGCTGACATTTTCCATGGAAGGCAAGTCATACATCGTATCCAACAGCACCGACTCCAGTATGGTTCTCAATCCGCGTGCGCCGGTTTTGCGTTTAAGTGCTTTTCTTGCGACAGCAAGTAATGCATCAGGACGGATTTCCAGCTCGACGCCTTCCATCTCGAACAGTTTTCTGAATTGTTTGCTAATCGCATTCTTTGGTTCAGTAAGAATTTTCACCAGAGCCTGTTCGTCAAGTTCTTCAAGTGATGCGACGACGGGCAAGCGACCCACAAATTCGGGAATCAAACCGAATTTAATCAAATCTTCGGGCTCTGCATCATGCAAGAGCTTTCCGGTATCGGCTTTTCGCTCAGAGCTTTTCACCTTCGCGCCAAAACCAATTCCACCGGCATCGGTTGTGCGTTGCTGAATGATTTTATCGAGCCCCGAAAAAGCACCGCCGCAGATGAACAACATATTCTTGGTATCGACCTGCAGGAATTCCTGTTGCGGATGTTTCCGTCCGCCCTGTGGCGGCACAGAAGCAACCGTACCCTCAATCAGCTTCAGCAGTGCTTGTTGAACGCCTTCGCCCGATACGTCGCGGGTGATCGACGGATTCTCGGATTTACGGGAAATCTTGTCGATTTCATCGATATAAACGATGCCGCTCTGTGCTTTTTCAACGTCGTAATCACATTTTTGCAGCAGCTTTTGAATGATATTTTCGACGTCTTCACCCACGTAACCAGCCTCGGTGAGCGTAGTCGCATCGGCAATCGTAAACGGAACATTGAGCAGCCTGGCCAGCGTTTCGGCCAACAGTGTCTTGCCCGAACCAGTTGGTCCGATCAGCAGGATGTTTGATTTGGCCAATTCGATGTCGTCGTTTTTCTGGCGCGATTCGATGCGCTTGTAGTGATTGTAAACCGCGACCGACAAGGTCTTCTTGGCACGCGGCTGCCCCACTACATACTGATCGAGCACCTCGAGAATTTCGCGTGGTTTTGGCAAATGGCTACGGGCAGCAGAAGCTTTTTCTTCCAGCTCCTCCCGAATAATGTCATTGCATAACTCTACGCATTCATCGCAGATGAAAACGCTAGGACCTGCAATCAACTTGCGCACTTCATGCTGGCTTTTGCCGCAGAAAGAACAATATAAAACTTTACTACTGTCGCCGGACCGGCCCTGACGTTCGTCAGTCATGCTTTCACCCAGCCTTTGAGGCCAAATATGTACGATTTGAGAATAACACAGGTTTTATTTGCGCAAAGCCATCCTCGGAAAATCCGGGATGGCTGTCGCTTTATTTACAGGGTTTAAGGGATATCAACCCGCTTGAATACTGTCTTCTGGACGGCTGGTGAGCACGGAATCCACCACACCGTAGGCCTTGGCCTCTTCGGCCGACATAAAATAGTCGCGCTCGACATCTTGGGCTATTTTTTCGATCGTCTGTCCGGTGTTTTGAGCCAGCTCGGTATTCAGGCGTTCACGCAAATACAGGATTTCCTTGGCCTGAATGGCGATATCGGTTGCCTGCCCCTGCGCACCGCCGGAAGGCTGGTGAATCATCACACGCGAGTTCGGCAGGATATAACGCTTGCCCTTGGTGCCCGCGGCCAGGAGGAAAGACCCCATACTGCAGGCCTGCCCCACGCAGATCGTGCTGACATCCGGCTTGATGAAACGCATGGTGTCGTAAATCGCCATACCCGCAGTAACTACGCCACCTGGGGAGTTGATATACAGACTGATGTCTTTTTCGGGGTTTTCCGCTTCCAGAAACAGCAGCTGGGCGACCACGACATTAGCGACGTAGTCATCAACCGGGCCCACCAGAAAAATCACGCGCTCTTTGAGCAGGCGTGAATAGATATCGTACGCACGTTCACCGCGCGGGGTTTGTTCTACGACCATCGGTACCAAGTTCAAACCCGTTGTAGCTTGCCTAGGTGTTACATGCATGACGTTCTCCAAAATGTGCTGTTAGGCAGCCGGTCGCATGGCGTCTGTGAAGCTCAGGCTGGTCTCGGTAGATTGCGCGCGTTCGGCAATCCAATCAATGACCTGCTCTTCCATCACGCGATTCTGCAGTTGAGACATCATATTGGGATCATTACGGTAAAGTTCAATGACCTGCGAAGGATCTTCGTAGGTGGAGGCAATAAGCTGCATGGTTTCCTTGAGGCGTGCAGAATCGAGCTTCAGGTCATTCTGACGCGCAACTTCACCAACCAGCAGAGCAGCAGCCACGCGATTATGAGCACCTGACAGGAACTGTTCGTGCGACAACGTGACTTGCTGACCTTGCTGGCGGGCCTGCTGTTCAGCGGCTCGGGCCATACTTTGGGCTTCTGCAACGACCAAGCGAGGTGGCAATTCAACGTGTGAATAGGCCTCAATCAGTTTTTTAGCCACTTCCGCGCGCAGACGGAACATCAGGTTCCCCTTGAGTTCGCGCTCCAGATTGTTGCGAACTTCCTTATGAAACTGTTCCAGCTTGCCGCTGCGAATGCCGAAGCTCTTGATGAAAGCTTCGTCTACATCCGGCATTACTGGCTGCGAAATCTTGCTGACTTTTACCGTGACACGGGTCGCTTTCCCGGCGAGTTCAGCTACGCGCCAATCATTCGGGAATGTCACTTCAATAGTGCGCTCATCACCGGCCTTCATGCCGATCAGCTGGGACTCAATTTCCGGAAACATTACATTGGAGCCAATAACGGTGGCGCCTTTTTCGGAACCCTCTGCCGGCAAACGCACTTCGTCGGTTTGCGCGAAAGTTTCGACATTCACCAGCGAGCCCGCTTCGGCGGCCGTTTCGACCGGCATCCAGCCACGACGTTGCTGGCGAAGGGTTTCAATCATATTTTCGATATCGCTTTCTTCCACTTTCGAAGTCTCACGAACCACTTCGAGTTTGCTGACATCGATCGTGCCAAAATCTGGAACAACTTCGAAAGTTGCGGAAAAGCTGATTTCACCATCTTCGCCGTTTTTACCCGCCTCGATATTCGGGGTGCCTGCCGGCAACAAATTTTTCTCGCGAACCGCCTCACCGAAGGTCATGCGGACCAAGTCACCATAAGCCTCTGCACGGACTTGCTGGCCGTAACGCTGCTCAATGACCTTGGTGGGCACTTTACCCTTGCGGAAACCTTTCATGTTTGAGGTACGTGCGATTTCCTGCAAGCGACTTTCCACCACTTCGTTCAAGCGCGCTGCGGGCACATTCACCGTCATACGACGTTCGAGATTAGCGGTGTTTTCCAATGAAACTTGCATAACAACTCCTGCGGCCGCGCTTTGAAGCGCGATAATGAAAAGTCGCGTGCTCACATTTGATTGCACATCGACCGGATGGTGCGAAAGGAGAGACTCGAACTCTCACGCCTTACGGCACTGGTACCTAAAACCAGGGCGTCTACCAATTCCGCCACTTTCGCAAAACGTACCCATCGCTATGAAGGTGGAATGGTGGGCCGTGAAGGATTCGAACCTTCGACCTATTGATTAAGAGTCAACTGCTCTACCAACTGAGCTAACGGCCCGATCACACATAAACCACCCGCATGTGCGGCTGAGCTGGACATTATGCCGTAATTGCAGCATTCCGTGAAGCTATCAGGGAGCAAGAAACAGTCTGAGTAAGGGGGTTTCGGATGATACCGGTAGGCCGATCACATGGGATCGTCATTTTGAAGATAGTCAGCTAGGAGCCTGTAATAGGCGGCATGACAAGGAAAGTTGGGGTGGAAGATGGGGCTCGAACCCACGACCCTCGGAATCACAATCCGATGCTCTAACCAGCTGAGCTACATCCACCGCAGGTAAAAATCATACCACCGGAGTGGCGCGCCCGACAGGAATCGAACCTGTAACCGCCGGCTTAGAAGGCCGGTGCTCTATCCGATTGAGCTACGGGCGCTCAATCCTGATTCTCGCATGAATCACAACCACCGTGATTCGACGGTTGGTCGGGGTAGAGAGATTCGAACTCCCGACATCCTGCTCCCAAAGCAGGCGCGCTACCAGACTGCGCTATACCCCGATAAAACCTGTTGAACTGCACTTAAGTATGACATCAGTTTGAAGCTTTCTGCCAAGCAGTCGCTTTTTACTGATTTGGCGCGCCCGGAAGGATTCGAACCTCCGACCCCCAAGTTCGTAGCCTGGTGCTCTATCCAACTGAGCTACGGGCGCAGAAGGGGAATTATGAAGGCCCAGCAATTATTCGTCAACTCAATTTATATCGAAAATTCCTTTATTACCGAAATAGAGGAATCAAGGCCTCGATAATTAAGGATTTCAAGCGTTCCGCTAAATAGCTTTTTTACTCCCGCGACAAATAGGTAGGACACTATAAGGCTATGGCCTGACTCAAACCCGGCAAATTGGGTGCATCAACCATCGGCTGCGCTATGGTCGCCAGCCTCACGCCAGAACATGATGTCCATAATTCAGTCTGAAAACACCAGCAATCCACTTATCTGTGAATTGCCACCGACGTTACCCTGAATCAAGGCTTGGCAAGTCAATTGCCTTCCTTCACAGCTTGCCGCAGACGCAACGGCCCGAACATCACACCTCCTTACAAAAAAACCGCCAAAAAGCTAACCCTGCTTTTTTCTTCGGCCGCAGTCCAATCTTGATGACGATCCTTGTTGGCTATTTCAGCGAGGTAGAAATACGTACTCACAACTCAGGGCCTAGCAATGCTGGCGGATTTTGTATGGCCTGCGCCAGATGAATCAAAATTCGATTTGCATCGAAGGCCAATTCGCAAATGCGATTTTGTCCGGACCATTCAAAAACTAGCCCATGTTGTCAACCAAAAGCAAAGTCATGCGTTTGCTCCTTCTTGGAAATTCGAACT
>Ga0209277_10000714_pt1 | contig 16571 bp, 1 predicted proteins | sample JI81AbrownDNA_FD_187503 | JGI IMG/M metagenome (GOLD analysis project Ga0209277, IMG submission 187503) | Wastewater effluent complex algal communities from Wisconsin, to seasonally profile nutrient transformation and Carbon sequestration -... | ecosystem: Engineered > WWTP > Effluent > Algae... | reverse complement strand
GTTCGGCGGGCACCTTGAAGTCGGACTTGCGGGCAAGCTGGGCTTCCAGGCGCAGGGAGCGGATCTGCAGGGCACCGAGGAGGGCCTCGAGCTCACGCATCTCCGATTCGGCCGCCGAACGCTCAACCTCGACCAGGGCCTCGCCGGACTTCACGGTCTGTCCCTCGCGCACCAGGATGCGGCGCACGATGCCGCCTTCCAGATGCTGCACCAGCTTGGTCTGGCCCGCGGTGGTGACTTCGCCGGTGGAGTGGCTGGCGATGTCGAGGGTGAAGAAGAAGGACCATAGCAGCACCGTGCCGAGGAGCAGGCCGACCAGGCGGATGGTCAGGCGGCTGCCGTAAAGGGCGTCGGTGGGCAGCCCGTTCTCCTGGCGGGCCGGCAGCAGGAAGGCCACCGCGCGGGATAGCACGGGGTGGGTCTCGAAGGCGCCGAGGATGCGGTCCAGGCGGCCGGGGGCCGGTGGGGGGGTGTCGGGCGCCAGGGTGTGGTCAGTCATGGGTGTTTCCTCCGGCGGCCACGGCGGGCGGGGTGGGCGCGCGGACAACGCGGGGCTGGGGCTTCTGGTTGAGATCGATGACGGCCTGGGCTGCGGAGATGATGAAGCCTTCGTTGCTCATCACCACCAGGCTGTGGCCGGCCTTGACCAGGCGGTTGAGGATGGCGGCGATGGCCTTGCAGCCGTCGGCGTCCACCCCCTCGGTGGGGTCGTCCAGCACCACCAGCCGGCCCTTGCCGAGCAGGGCCCGGGCCAGGGCCAGGCGGCGGCGGATGCCCAGGGGAATGCTGTTGCCGCCATTGCGCAGCACCAGGCTCAGGCCGTCATTGCTGCCTTCCACGAAGGCCCCCACGCCGAGCTCCCGGCACAAGGCGAGGATCTCGTCGTCGGGGGTGTCGGGGGCCATCACCACCAGGTTTTCGCGCAGGGTGCCGTCAAAGAACAGGGGTTCCTGGGGCAGGTAGGCCACCTGGCTGCGCCACCAGCCCGGGTCGGCCTGGCGCAGGTCCATGCTGTCGGCCAGCAGGCGGCCACGGGTGGGTTCCAGCAGCCCCACCAGCAGGCGGGCGAGGGTGGTCTTGCCGGTGCCGTTGGCGCCGGTCACGGCCACCACGCCGCCGCCGGGCAGGTCGAAGTCGAAGTGTTCGAAGATCGGGGTGGGCTGCTTGGGGTAGGCGAAGGCGGCATCCTCGAAGCGCAGGCTGCCGCTGTAGTGGCCAAGGGAGACCCCGTCGCTGCGCTCCTGGGGAATGGCGCAGAGCTGGCGGATCAGGTCGAGGGCGCGCTGGCCGCGGCCGATGGCCTCGCCCAGGCCGAGGGCCCGGGTCAGGGCCGCGAGGGCCCGGCCGGCGAGGATGTTGGCGCCGATCAGGGTGCCAACATCGAGGCGACCGGCCAGGACCTCCCGGGCACCGATGGCCATCACCAGCATGCCCAGCAGCACGCCGCCGGCATAGCTGGCGTTCTGGATGGTGTTCTGCAGGCTGTTGAGGGTGGCGCGCAGCCCGGCGAGCTCCGTCCCGCACTGATCCCAGCGTTCGCGCAGGGGGCCGGCAGCCTGGAAGGCGCGGACCATCTCGGTGCCGGCGGCCAGGGTCTGCTGGTGCCCGGCGAGCTGGATGGCGCTGCGGCTCTGGGCCTCCATGGGCTCGCGCAAGCGCCGCTGGGCCAGCAAGGACACCAGGGCCACCCCGCCCATGATGAGCAGGGCGGTGAGGGCCAGGATGGGGTTGAGCAGGGCCAGCACGAACAGGAAGACGAAGGCGAAGGGGGCGTCCAGCAGGGTCACGACGTTGGTGGCGCCAAAGCTCTGCTGGGTGGTAGCGAGGCCGGAGAGGATCTCCCGTCGGGCGGCCACCGGCAGTTGTTCGAGCAGGGCGTACTGGCCACGCACGCTGCTCTCGAAAACCGCCTCACCCAGGGTGGCATCGGCCCGGGCGCACAGCCACTGGGCGATGCGCAGGCGTGCCGAACGCAGGGCCAGTTCGAAGACCACGGCAATCAGCGCGCCGACGGTGAGGGTCAGCAGGGTGGTGTCGATGCCCAGGGCCAGGTAACGGTTGAGAACCTGGATGCTGTACAGCGAGCCGGCGAGGCCGAGCAGGTTGATCAGCAGCGAGGACAGGAAGAGCTCGAGCCGGAGCCGGGGGTGGAGGGCGAGGCGTCGCCAGAATTCGTTCATCGGTTCACGGGGGTGGGTTCATCGGACACTGCCCCGGCGTCCCTTGCGGGAGGCCGGGGCAGGCGTGGGGCCAGGGTGGAGCCCGGGCTCAGACCGGTTGCGGTGCCAGTACGTCGGCCGGCAGGGTGTCGGCCTGCGGTTGGTTGGCCAGTTCGACCAGGGCAACCAGCCCGCTGCCATCGCTGCCGGCACTGGTGTCGGCATCATAGTACAGGCGGGTGACGTCGCCGTTGGAGATCAGGAAGAAGGCCGCACCGCTGTGTTCGCCGCCAGTGATGGCCGCCTCCAGCTCGTCGAGCTGACCGCTGCCGCCGGTGCCGAACTGGAAGCTGCCGGCCGCAAAGCCGACCCGGTACACGCTGGCGTCACCCTGGGCGGCCAGGGCCTCGAGTGTGGTCAGGGCATCGGTATCGAAGGACTGGGACACCGCGCTGAGGCTGCCCAGGCCGCCAAAGGCGCCGCTGTCGAAGCTCAGGCTGTCGGTGCCGGCGACGAAGTCGCTGATCACGTCCATGCCGTCGTTCGGGCTTTCGAAGTGGAAGCGGTCGGCCCCGGCACCACCGTTGAGGGTGTCTGCGCCGTTGCCACCGGTCAGCACATCATCGCCCTCGCCGCCCTGGAGCTGGTCGGCGCCGGCGTAGCCGATGAGCACGTCGCTGCCGCCCAGGCCCTGCAGGCTGTCCTCGCCGGAGGTGCCGGAGAGGATGTCATTACCGCCACCGGCCAGATCGTTGTTGATGATCTGGGCCGTTGCCGAGGTGAGGGCGACCGGGCTGGCGGCGCTGGAGGTGACCATGGCGAGCAGGGATTCGTTGCCTTCCACCAGGGTGTCGCCGGCGATGTCGATGCTGAAGCTGGCGCTGCTCTGGCCGGCGTTGAAGGTGACGCTGCCGGTGGGGAAGGCTGCGCCGGCGAAGTCGCCGGCATCCACGCTGTGCGCCGCGCCGCCGAGGATCTTCCAGTAGAAGGTTTCGGTGGTGCTGGTGTCGCCGCGGGTCAGCTGGAAGGTGGCCGAACTGCTGCCGGCGTCGCCTTCGGTGATGCTGACCGGTGCGGTGAGCTGCAGGCCCTGGTCGTCGTCGCGCACGGTGCCGGCCAGCACCGTGGTGCCACCGGTGATGGCCGGGTGGCTGAAGGTGACGCTGAAGGCCTCGTCGCCTTCGCGCACGGCATCGCCCTGCACCTGCAGGCTGAACAGGCTTTCGCTGACGCCGGCGGCGAGGTTGATGGTGCCGGTGAGCGGGGTCAGGAAGTCGTCGGCATTGACGGCGCCGGTGATGCTGTAGGTGACGGTGACCGCCTCGCTGTCCGGCCCGGCACGCAGCACGCGGAAGGTGAAGGGGGTAGTGGCGCCGCTGGCGCCTTCGGCTCTATCCACGTCCAGGGCCAGCACGGTAACGGCCATGTCGTCGCCGACGATGGTGGCCGAGGCGCTGGACTGCAGCGGATTGACGGTGACACCGCCGCCGGTGCTGCTGAGTTGCAGCGAGAACTGCTCGTCGGATTCGCCCACAGTGTCGGCGGCGACCTGGATGACCACTTCCTTGCTGGTTTCGCCCGCCAGGAATTGCAGGGTGCCCTGGGGCAGCACGCCGCCCAGGAAGTCGGCGGCATTGGCGGGGGCCGAACCGCTGCCCCCGACCTGCCAGTTGATGCTTGCGGCCAGCTCATCGGCACCGGAACGGGTGACTGTGAAGCGGAAGGCTGTGGTGCCGCCGCTATTGCCTTCTTCAAGGCTGGTGTCGATGGCGGTGACGCTGAACTGGCTGTCGTCGTTGAGCACGACCCCGGCGGCCTGATCGTCGATCAGGTCGATGCCGACGGCGTCCGTGAGCACGACCCGGAAGTTCTGGTCGGGGCCGAGCACATTGTCGCCGGAGACCGGAATCAGGATGTCATAGAGGGTTTCGCCCGGTGCCAGGGTGATGCTGCCGCTGGGCAGCGCGTTGCCGACGAAGTCGCTGGCGGTGACCGGGTAGCTGCCCACGCCTTCCACATGCCAGTTCACCGTGACGGTATCGGTGTTGTTGCCGAGGCGTTCGACCCGGTAGGTGAAGTTGGTGACGCCGGTATCGCCTTCGTACTTCTCGCTGCCGCCGATGGCGGTGAGGGTCAGGCCGGTGTCGTCGTTGCCGATCAGGGTGCTGGCGGTGCCTTCGAGGATGGTGGCACCCACCGCGTCGTTGAGCACCACCGAGAAGCCTTCGGCGGTTTCACCAGTGTTGTCGCCGGCCACGGTGATGGTGATGGTCTTGGACGTTTCACCGATGCCGAAGGCCACGGCGCCGCTCTGGAAGACGCCACCGAAGTCCTGGGTGTTGGCCGGGTTGGCGCCGCTGGGGATCACTTCCCACAGCACGCTGGAGGTGACGGAGGTGTCGCCGCTGCGGGTGACGGTGAAGGTGAAGGGGGTCTCCTCGCCGGTGTCGCCTTCCGGTGTGGCGGGCGCATCGGCGGCGATCAGCAGCACGGCGTCGTCGTTGATGACGGTGCCGGTGGCCGTGGTGGCTGCGGCGGTGGAGCCGTAGCTGGGGTTACCCAGGGAGACGCTGAAGGTTTCGTCGTATTCGCCGAGGGTGTCGGCATTTACATAGACGGTGAACTCCTTGCTGGTCTCGCCGTCGGCGAAGGTGACCGTGCCTGTCTGGGATACAAACTCGCCGTTGCCGACCGGCCGCAGGCCGGAGCCGGCGGCGTTCCACTCGACGCTGGCGGCGCCGGTCGAGGTGCCGCTGCGGTCGATGCGGAAGGTGAAGGCGGTGGTGCCGCTGTTGCCTTCCGGATGGCTGGCAGAAACAGCCGAGACGGTGAGGGTGTCATCGTCGTCGGTGATGGTGCCGATCACGTTGTTGCTGGTGATGTCGGCATGGGCGCTCTGCCCGGACAGCTGCACGGTGAAGTCCTGAGTACCTTCGTCCAGGCCGTCGCCGGCCAGATCAACCAGGATGGTCTGGGTGGTTTCGCCGGGGGCGAAGCTGACCGTGCCGGAGGGCAGGATGCCACCGGGGAAGTCGGCGGCGACGGCGCTGCCGGCTACCACGTTCCAGTTGACCGAGGTGCTCACCGACAGGTCGCCGCTGCGGGTGACGGTGAAGCTGAGCTGGCCGGGGTTGCCGGTGTCGCCTTCGACGGCGGTGCCGATGGTGGCCGACAGGGCCAGATCCACGTCGTCGTCGCGGATGATGCCGGCTGCGGTGGAGGCGCCGGCATCTACGGTGCTGCCGGTGCCGGGATTGTAGAGCTCGACGCTGAAGCCTTCAGCCAGCTCCACATTGCGGTCGCCGGAGATGGCAATGTTGAGCACGGCGCTGTCCTGACCGTCGGCGAAGTTGACCGTGCCCGAGGTGGCCACGAAATCGTCGGCGTCGGTATCGCCATGGACAATGCGCCAACCCACCGACGAACTGCCGGCGGTGCTGCCCGTGCGCGTGACGGTGAAGCTGAGGGTGCCGGGTGCCCCGGAGCTCTCGGCGCCATCGGCGGCCAGGGTGGCAATCGACATCACGTCGTCATCATTGACGAGAGTGGCATCGGCGCTCTGGCTGGCGAAGCTGTGGGTGAGGCTGTCGGTGGGGGCGGCGAGGGTAACGGTGAAGCCCTCGTTGTTCTCCAGCTGGCTGTCGCCGGCCACCTGGACGACGATGTCCTGGGACATGACGCCCTGGGCGAAGCTGAGGGTGCCGTTGGGGAAGAAGCCGTTGAAGAAGTCGGCGGTGTCAGCCGCATTGGCGCCGCTGCCGGCCACGCTCCAGTCGAGGGTGGTGGCCGCGGTACCGCCGCTGCGGGTGACCCGGAAGACGAAGTCGTGGCTGGCGCCATCACCTTCGACTGCCGGGATGCTGAAGCCGGTGACGCTCCATTCCACGTCGTCACTGGTGATGGTGCCGGTGGCACTGCCGGTGATGATGTCGGCGCCGATCGAGGCGTTGGACAGGTCGATGGTGAAGTTTTCGTTGCCTTCCACTTCCACGTCGCCCTGCACGGTGACGGTGATGGTCTTGCTCAGTTCGCCGCTGGCGAAGGACAGGCTGCCGCTGGGCAGCACGCCGCCCAGGAAGTCGGCGGCATCGGCGGTGCCGGCGGTGGCGGTCCAATCCACCGTGGCGGCGAGGCCCAGGTTGCCGCTGCGGGTGACGGTGAAGGTCAGGTCAGTGGTGGTGCCGTCGTGGCCTTCGACGCGGGTGGCGGTGGTGCCGCTGATGCGCAGGGAGGCTTCATCATCGGTGATGGTGGCGTCGGCCGTGCTGTGGGTGAACACCACGCCGTTGGGGCCGGTGAGGCTGAGGCGGAAGCTCTCGTTGGATTCACCGGCGTAGTCGCCCTTGACCGGAACCTGGATGGTCTTGCTGGTTTCACCTGCGGCAAAGGTGATGCTGCCGCTGGTGGCGTCGAAGTCGCCTGCAGAGGTCGGGTCGGCTCCGATGCCGGCGACGCTCCAGTCGAGGGTCTGGGACGCGCTCAGGTTGCCGCTGCGGGTGACCACGAAGTCGAAGTGGGTGGTGTCGCCGGGGTTGCCTTCCAGGGCGGTGACCGGGGCGCTGACATCGAAGACCACGTCGTCGGCCTGGATGGTGCCGTCGGCGGTGGCGGTGGTGATGGTGACGCCGCTGGACGGGTCGGACAGGGTGACAGTGAAGTCTTCGTCCGGTTCGCCGGCCAGATCACCGCTGACCTGGATGGTCAGGGTGACGCTGGCCTGGCCAGCCGGCAGGGTCAGGGTGCCGGAGGGCAGGCTGCCGCCGAAGTCGGCGCCATCGGCCGGGTTGATGCCGGTGCCGGTGATGGCGAAGTTCACCGTTTCCGCTTCGCCCAGGTAGCCGCTGCGGGTGACGGTGAAGGTGTAGGCGGTGGTGCCGCTGTTGCCTTCGGCCTTGGCTGCCGACAGGGCGCTGATGGCGATGGTGGCGTCGTCGTTGAGGATGTCGGTGACGGCAGTGGCCGTCTGGATCTGGCCGCCGCTGGCGTTGGAGAGGGTGACGGTGACGCTCTCGTCGCTTTCCACGCTCAGATCGCCGACCACCTGGATGGTGATGGTCTTGCTCGATTCGCCATCGGCGAAGCTGACCGTGCCGCTGGGCAGGCCGCCATTGGTGCCGAGGCTATCGCCGGTGGCGAAGTCGGCGGTGTTGGCGCTGGCGGAGCTGAGCTTCCAGTCCACGCTGCCGGCGCCGCTGGTGTCGCCGCCGCGGGTGACGGTGAAGGTGAGGTTGGTGGTGCCGCTGTGGCCTTCCTGGATCGTGGCCTGGGTGGCGGCGACGTGGAAGACGGCGTCGTCGTTCTCAATGGTGCCGGTGGCCGTGGCGGTGCTGATGCTGTCGCCGGTGGTGCCGGTGCCCAGGGCGATCTGGACGGTGTAGCTCTCGTCGGTTTCCGGGGTGGTGTCGCTGGTGGGGGTGATGGTGATGGTCTTGCTCATCTCGCCCGGGGCGAAGGTGACCGAGCCGGAGGGCAAGCTGCCGCCGAAGTCGGCCCCATCCACCGTGCCGTTGGCGCCGCCGGTGAGTACCGACCAGGTGATGGTCTGATTCTGGTTGGTGCTGTGGGTGCGGGTGATGGTGAAGGTCTGGGCGCTGCTTTCCGCGGTGCTGGCGGTGGTGCCGGCGATGGCGAAGGCGGAGTCGTCGTTGGTGATGGTAGCCGCCGCGTTCACGTCGATGGCCTCGTCGATGCCCGACAGGCTACCCAGCTGAACCGTGAAGGTCTCGTTGGCTTCCGGATCGGTGTCACCGACCACGGTGACGCTGATGGTCTTGCTGCTTTCGCCGGCGGCGAAGTTGACCGTGCCGGTGGTGGCGCCGCTGAAGTCACCGGCGGCGGTGGTGCCGTTGAACAGGGTCCAGGTCATGGACGAGGCACCCGACAGGTCGCCCGTGCGGGTGACCGTGAAGTTCATGGTCTGGTTGCTGTCGCTCTCGACGATGGACGAGTCGGCGATGCTGATGCCGGTGTCGTCGGTGAGCACGGTGAGGGTGCTGGTGGCCAGGTTCTGGGTGTTGGTGATGTTGGGGGAGGCGCTGGTGAGCACGTCCTCGTAGATCACGACCCGGAAGGTCTCGTTGTTTTCGGCGATCAGGTCGCCCTTGACCAGCACGTTGAAGTTGGCCGTCAGCACGCCGTTGGCGAAGCTCACCGTACCCGAGGGCAGGCCGCCATTGTTCCCCAGGCTGTCGGTGCTGGTGAAGTCGGCGGTATTGGTGGGGTTGCCGCCCACGGCTTCGACGCGCCAGCGCAGGGTAGCGGCGCCGGAGTAGCCTGTTCCGCTGCGGGTGACGTCGAAGGAGAAGGTCTGGTTGGCGCCCTGGTCGGTCTCCACCAGGCTGGTGCTGGTGGGGGTGAGGTTGTAGGTGGTGTCGTCGTCGAAGATGGTGCCCGACAGGTCGAGGGTGGTCGTCGGCGAGGTGTAGCTGTTGCCGTAGTCCGTGTAATAGCTCTGGAAGCGGACGGCCGAGCCGGCGGTGTCGCCCGGGGCGGTGAGCCGCAGGGTGAAGGTCTCGTTGTTCTCCACCGTCACGTCATCGTCGAGGATGTCGGCCAGGGAGATGTTGTAGGTGTAGGTGCCGTAGGCCGTGGCCTGGGCGGCCAGGGTGAAGCTGCCGCTGGTGTACAGGAAGTCGCCGGCGGCGGTGGTGCCGTTGATGAGGGTGTAGTTGACGACGATGTCGCTGTCCAGGCGGCCACCGCGGATCACCGAGAAGGTGAGGGGGTTGCCCTCATAGGCGCTGGTGTTGACGCCGCTGTAGTAGCTGCCGTCGCCGCTGCCGTTGTAGGTGTCCCAGCCGTTGATCCAAAGGCGGACGTCGTCGTTCTTGACGGCAGTGGTGACCGAGGTGTTCGCCGTGTCGGTGTTGGTCGGGCCGTACAGGTCGGTGTACCACGGCCAATTGAGCGCCGTGTTGGCGTCCTTGACTGCGAAAGTCAGGTTGTAGTCGTTTTCGACATAGTTGTCGCCATTGAAGGTGACCACCACCGTCTTGGTGCTTTCGCCGGCGGCAAACGACACCAGGCCGTAGGTCTGATTGGAGGAGTGGCCGGTCTGCACGCTGGCCGCGTTGCCGCCGTAGGTCGCGATTTCTGCCCCTGCGCCACCCCAGTTGATGTTGGTGCCGGTGAGCTGCCATGCGACGGTGGCCGGTGGCAGCAGATCGCCGTCGCGACCGGCCTGGTCGGTGCGGGTGATGGTGTAGGTGACTGTATTGCCGGTGCCAGTACCCTCGTAAACGCTTGCCGTGCTCGCCGAGACGGTCAGCAGCGGGTCGGATTCGTTGTCATAGATGCGCGCGGTGTCGGTGTAGCCGGTGCTGGCCGTTTCCAGGTCGTGGTTGGCTTCGCCCGCATCGATATTGTTGGCACCGCTGAGCACGATGCCCAGCTCTTCACGCCAGGTCTCGGTCCAGGTGTCGTCCAAGGTCTGGACGCTGATGGTCTTGGTGGTTTCGCCGTCTTCAAAGGTCAGGGTGCCGGTCCAGGCGCCAGCGTTGAAGGTGGCCGTGCCGTTGCTGGTGGTCACGCCCGAGATGTCGCTGGGGTCGAGCCTGTACCAGGTGCCGGTGTTGGCGTTGCTCTCGTTGGTGGTCTCGGCGCCCGGCAGGGTCAGGGACCAGTCGACGGTATCCGTGCCGCGGGTGTCGCCCTGACGGGTGACGGTGTAGGTGATGATGTTGCCTTCGGTGACGTCGTTGGCGCTGGCGTCAAAGCGGGTGTCGTCGTTGGTGAGGACCAGGAAGTTGTTGTTGTAGCCGTTGCCGTCGGGGTTGCTGTTGAAGCTGCTGCCGCCGCTGGTGCCGGTCAGGTAGACCCGGAAGGCCTCGTCGTACTCGCCCGCGTTGTCGCGGGTGGTGTAAACCTTGATGTAGCCCCACTCCTGCCCGTCGGCAAAGTTGAGCCGGCCGGAGGCGTAGCCGCCGTTGTTGTTCAGGGTGTCCTGACCGGGCTGGAAGTCGGCGAGGTCGGTGGCCACGTAGCCGCTGACGCTGGTGCCGAGCTTCCATTCCACCCAGGCGGTGCCCGAGGTGGCGATGGTGCGGCGTACGGCGAAGACGTGCTCGACATAGTCGTCACTGGGGCCGCCGTCGGCCAGGGTGTCAGCTTCGAGCTTGCTGTTTACATAGCTGAACGAGGCCGTCTCGCCGGTGTTGGCGCGGTCGCCCAGGTCGAACAGGGCTTCATCCCGTTCGATTTCGCCAAACAGGTAGCCAGAGGTGGTGTTGTTGTACTGGGCGTTGTCCGCGACAAAGCCACCCATGTGGTCGGCGTTGTAGAAGGCGTTGCCGCCGTTGATGCGCGGGTCATTGTGGACGGTGGTGACCTGATCCACGCCGCTGCCACCGGACAGGGCGATCTGGAACCACTCGTCGTTCTCCACCGCGTCGTCACCGGACACGGTGATGGTGACGGTCTTGCTGGTCTCGCCGTTGGCGAAGCTGACGGTGCCGCTGGGCAGGCTGCCGCCAAAATCGGAGCCATCCACGGTGCTCGACCAGTTGTTCTCTTCAGTGTCGTAGACGCTGGTGCCTTGCACCGCCCAGTTCAGGGACGAGGCTTTGTTGAGGTCGCCGGAGCGGGTGAAGGTGACCGAGAAGGTGGTCGACTGGCCTGCCACCGTCTCGGCGACGCGCATGTCGTCGATGGAGGCGGTGATCTGGGTGTCGTCGTTCTGGAGGGTGCTGGTGTAGCTGCCGGTGGCGCCGATGGAGCTGCCGGCATTGGCGCCGCTCAGGTTGAGGTTGAAGGTCTCGTTGTTCTCGATGCTGCCCACGCCGGTGTCGCCATAGGCATAGACGGTGATGGTCTGGGTGGTAACGCCGGAGTTGAAGGTCAGGGTGCCGCTGGGCGTGATGTTGGTGTTGATGCCATTGGTGAAATCGTTGATGTTGGTGGTGGTGTGGCCGACGCCCCAGTTCACCGTGTTGGTCTGGCTGAGGTAGCCGGTGCGGGTGACGGTGTAGGTCAGGGCCGTGCCGGTGTGGCCGTTGTCGCCTTCCACCACCGTGGCGGTGCCGGCGGTGATGTTGAACTCGGCGTCGTCGTTGCGCACGTAGCCGTCGGCCGTGCCGCCGAGGATCTCGGTGCCGGAGGACGGGTTGGAGAGATTGACGCGCAGGGTCTCGTCCACCTCCAGGGTGCTGTCGCCGGCGATGCGCAGGGTGATGGTCTTGCTGGTCTCGCCGCTGGCGAAGGTCAGGGAGCCGTAGGGGATGCCGTTGCCGTCCTTGGAGACGCCGGCTGGCTGACTGCTGTAGAAGTCGGTGCCATTGACGGCGTTGGCGATACCCGCGTCCACCGCCCAGTTAACCGTGGAGACCTGGCTCCCATTGCCCGAGCGGGACACGGTGAAGGTGTAGTCCACATAGGCGGAGTTGCCTTCGTTCTTGTCGGCGAGCAGGGGGGTGATGGTCAGGCCGGCATCGTCGTTGGTCAGCACCGTGGATGCGGCGGCGGTGACGATGTTGCTGTTGGCCGGTGCGTTCGACAGGGTGACGGTCATCGTCTCGTCGGATTCGACGGTGGAGTCGCCCTTGATGTTGACCACGATGGTGGCGCTGGTCTGGCCGTCGGCGAAGCTGACGGTGCCCGTCGAGGCTTGGCCGGCCGCCAGATCGGTGCCGGTAGCGAAGCCGTTGGTGCCGCTGATGGTCCAGGTCAGGTCGCGGGCGCCGTCGAGGGAGCCGGTCCGGTTGACGGTGTAGGTGACGGTGCTGTCGGTGTTGCCTTCGGCCCGGGTGGTGGTGGCGGTGCTGATGCTGAAGTTGTCATCGTCGGTGAGCAGGGTGGTGCTCTTGCTGCCGTCCCCCGGCTGGATGGTGCCATTCACCGGGGTACCGAGAACCACCTGCAGGGTTTCGTCACTTTCGAGCGTCAGGTCGCCCTGCACGTTGAGGGTGATGGTCTTGCTGGTCTCGCCGGCGGCGAACGTGACGGTGCCGCTGGGCAGGCCACTGTTGGTGCCGAGGGCGTCCTGGTTGCCGACGAAATCGGCGGTGGTGAGGCCGGCGGAGGCGCTAAGGGCCCAGGTGACGCTGCCGCTGCCGCCCGTGTCGCCGACTCGGGTGACGGTGAACACCACCGGGGTGGTGCCGCTGCCGCCTTCAGCGGTGTTGGCCGGGGCACTCAGCACGAAGTTGGTGTCATCGTTGTTGATGACGGTGCTGGCGGTGGACGTGCCGAGGGTGGTGTTGGCGGACGGATTGCCGAGGGTGAGGGTGAAGGTCTCGTCGTTGGCTTCGGCAACGGTGTCGCCGCTGACGTTGAAGGTGACTGCCAGTTCGCTGACACCCACACCAAAGGTCAGGGTGCCGGTGGGCAGGACGCCGCCGGCCACGTCGCCGGTGGTGGCGCCGTTGCTGCCGGTGACGGTGTAATCCACCGTGGCGGCTACGCTGAGGTCGCCGCTGCGGGTGACGGTGTAGGCGATCTGGGTGGTGCCGCTGTTGCCTTCGGCTATGGCGGCGTTGGCCGCGCTGACCGAGAAGCTCTGGTCGTCGTTGACGATGCGCCCGGTGGCGGTGGCGTCCACGATGGTCTGGGGCGTGTTATCGCTCAGCTTGGCGTTGCTGATGGTGACGGTGAAGCCTTCGTCGAGCTCCACGTCCAGGTCGGTGGCCACAGTGATGCTGATGGTCCGGGTGGTTTCGTTGGCGGCGAAGGACAGGGTTCCGCCGGGCAGGCTGCCGCCGAAATCGGCGGCATTGGCGGCGCTGGCGCCGCTGCCGGTGACAACCCAGTCTACGGTGGCGGCGTCCTCGACGAAGCCGGCGCGGGTGACCGTGAAGGTGTAGGTGGTGGTGCCGCTCTGGCCTTCGGCCTTGTCGGCGTCGGTGGCGGCGATGGAGAAGCCGGTGTCGTCGTTGGTGATGGTGGCGCTGGCGGTGGTGCCGGTGAGGGCAGTGTTGGCGCCGGCGGGTTGCAGGACGATGCTGAAGGACTCATCCACTTCCACCTGGTCGTCGGTCTTGACCTGCACGGTGACGGTGGCGATGCTGGCGCCGGCGGCAAAATTGACGGTGCCCGAGGGCAGGCCGCCATTGCTGCCGAGGAGATCCTGGCCGGTGATGAAGTCGCCGATGGAGGCCGAGCTGGCGCCGCCCGGCAGTTGGAGCAGCCAGTCGATGTCCTGGGTCAGGGACAGATCACCACCCCGGGTGACGGTAAAGGTGAAGTCTGTGTAGGCCCCATCGCCGGTGTTACGTTCGGCCTGGCTGGGCGTGTTGGCCGTGATGCCGAAGGTCGAGTCGTCGTTGGTGACGTCGGTGCTGGCCGTGGTGGTGGTGATGTAGGTGCGGTCGTGGGCGGGGTTGCCGACGGGATTGGAGAGCGTGACGGTGAGGGTTTCGTCGCTTTCGTTGAGGTCGTCACCGGTCTGGGTCAGGCTGATGACCTTGACGGTTTCGTTGGCGGCGAAGCTGAGGCTGCCCGACAGGGGGGTGCCGACGCCGAAATCGTCTGCATCCATGCCGCTGGCCGCCCAGTCGATGATGACCGGGGACGCGGTGTCGCCGCTGCGGGTGACGGTGAATTGCAGCACGCGGGACTGGCCGGCGCTGCCTTCCAGCACGCTGGCCGTGCCGGCGCTGATGCTGATGCCGATGTCGTCGGCGACGACGCTGCCGGTGGCGCTGGGGGTGACGATCTCGGTGTTGCCGTCGGCACCCGACAGGCTGATGGTGAAGCTCTCGGTGCTCTCGACGGTGGTGTCGCCGCTGCTATAGACGGTGATGGTCTGGGTCAGGACGCCGGGGGCGAAGCTGAGACTGCCGGAGGGCAGGGTGCCGCCGAAGTCGGCGGCGTTGACAGGCTGGCCACCGCTGCCGGTGAGAGCCCAGTCGACGGTGGTGGTGCCGGTGGTGATGCCGGTCCGGGTGACGGTGAAGGTGTGGGCCTGGGTGCCGCTGTCACCTTCGACGAGCGCGGTGCTGGTGGCGCTGATGGCCAAGCCAGTGTCGTCGTTGACGATGGTGCCCGCGGCACTGCCGGTGCCGATGGTTGAGCCGGTGGCCGGGCTGGACAGGTTGACCGTGAAGGTCTCGTCGCTTTCGTCGGAGTAGTCGCCCGATACCTCGAGGGTGATGGTCTTGCTGGCTTCACCGGCGGCAAAGTCGAGCACACCGGAGGGCAGCACGCCGCCGATGAAATCGGTGGCATTGGCCGGGGCGCCGCCGCTGCCGGCCACGCTCCAGGCCACCTGGCCGCTGCGTGTCAGATCGCCGTTGCGGGTGACCACGTAGCTGAGGTTGGTGCTGCCGCCGTTGACGCCTTCGTTGGCGGTGCCGGTCTGAACGGCGATGTTGAAGAGGTGGTCGTCGTTGAGAACGGTGCCGGTTGTGCTGGCATTGGCGACGGTGGCACCCGGCTCGGGGCTGCCGAGCGTCAGGGTCAAGCCTTCGGTGGCTTCGAGGTCGGAGTCGCTGGCGATCTGCAGCACGATTTCCTTGCTGCTCTCACCCGCTGCGAAGGTGATGGAGCCGACGGGCAGCACGCCACCAACGAAGTCAGTCCCGTCTACCGGGCTGCCGGAGCTGCCGGTGACGCTATAGGTGATGGTGTCGCTGCCATTCAGGTCGCCACTGCGCTGGACGGTGTAGCGGAGTTCGGTAAGGCCGCCGCTGCCTTCCTCGATGGCGGCCGAGGGTAGCAGGGTGAGGACGACGTCGTCGTTGCGGACCAGCCCGGCCGATTCGCCGATGCTGATTTCTGCCCCGGCCGAGGGGTTGGACAGGCGGACGGTGAAGCCTTCGTCGGCTTCGACCCCGTGATCGGGGGTGAGGGGCAGGTTGACCACCAGACTGTTGACGCCACGGCCGAACTCAAGCGTGCCAGAGAAGGAGGTGCCGACCAGGAAATCGCTCGCGTCCACGCCGTTCAGCGCTGCAAATTCGAGGGCCCAATCCACGCTGGCGACGACGGTCAGGTCGCCGCTGCGGGTTACCGTGAAGCTCGCCTGGCGGAGGCCATTGCTGTTGCCTTCGTTGGTGGTGAGGGCGGTACCGTCGAGCACGAAGCCAGAGTCGTCGTTGAGGACGATGCCGATGGCGCTGCCCTGCAGGACCATTGCGCCCGGCGTGCTGCTGGAAATGCTGACGGTGAAGTCTTCGCGGGTTTCCAGGTGGCTGTCGGGGCTTGGGGTGATCTGGATCAGGATCTCGCTCTGGCCCGGGGCGAAGGTGACGCTGCCGGAGGGCAGGGTGCCGCCGAAGTCGGCGGCGTTGATCGGGTTGGCGCCGCTGCCATTGACCTGCCAGTCCACGGTGGCACTGCCGGAGAGATCGCCCACGCGGGTGATGGCAAAGAGCTGGGGTTGGTCTACGGTGGAGCCTTCCTTGCGGACGGCGTCGCGGGCGACGATGGAGATGGCCTGGTCGTCCGGATCGATCACGGCGAGTGCGGTGCCGACGTCGATCTGGGTGTTGGCGTTGAGCGGATTGAGGGTGAAGGCGAAGGTCTCGAAGCCTTCCAGCACGCTGTCACCGGACAGGTCTACATAGACGAGCTTGCTGGATTCGCCGGCGGCAAAGCTGACGGTGCCGGTGAGGGCCTGGCCGACGGCGAAGTCGTCGGCGGTGGTGGGGGACTCGCCGTAGCCTGTGATGCTGTAGCCGATGCTGCCCGGCTGGCTCAGATCGCCGGCGCGGGTGACATTGAAGGCCTGGTGCCCGCCAGTGCCGTTGCCTTCGAGGGTGGACGGGGTGACGGCAGCGACGTTGAAGAGGGTCTCGTCGGTGTAGATGTTGCCGTAGGCCTCGCCGTTGATGATCTGCACGCCGGGAGGCGGGTTGACCAGCACGATGCCGAAGGTTTCGTCGTATTCCTGCAGGGCATCGCCCTGGACGTAGACGGTGACCGTCTTGGAGATCTCGGCAGCGCCGAAGTGGATGCTGCCGCTGGGCAGGCCTTCATTGCCGCCGAGGGCGTCCTGGCCGCCTACGAAATCGTTGGAATCGGCGGCACGCACGCCAACCCGCACGAAGCGCCAGGAGATGTCGGCTTCCTGGCCGAAGGTCTCGGAGCGGGTGACGTGGAAGGTGAGGGCGACCTGGGCGCCATTGGCACCTTCGACGACGCTGAGGGTGTCACCGATGAGGCTGAAGCCGACGTCGTCGTTGATGATGTTGGTGGACGCGCTGGCGTCGCCAAGGCGCAGATTGCCCTGGGGGTTGGAGAGGGTGGCGGTGAGGACGGCGTCGGGTTCGACGATGCGGTCACCGGCGTAGGAAACGGTGATGATGCGGCTGGTCTCGCCGATGGCGAAGTTGACCGTGCCGGCGGGCAGGGTGCCGCCGAAGTCGGCTGCAGGCAGACCGCTGACCGACCAATCCACGGATGAGGTCGCGCTGCCATCGGCGCGGCTGATGGTGAAGCTGACCTGGGTCTGGGTGCCGGTGTCGCCTTCGAGCACCT
>Ga0209277_10000713_pt1 | contig 16599 bp, 10 predicted proteins | sample JI81AbrownDNA_FD_187503 | JGI IMG/M metagenome (GOLD analysis project Ga0209277, IMG submission 187503) | Wastewater effluent complex algal communities from Wisconsin, to seasonally profile nutrient transformation and Carbon sequestration -... | ecosystem: Engineered > WWTP > Effluent > Algae... | reverse complement strand
GCCGCATTGCGACCAGCGCACCGGGTGCCCGGCGGCGGCCAGCGCTTCGAAGTGCCGAAGCCTGTAAAGAAAGCCCGCCCGGGTGATGCGGGCGAGCCGGTTGTCGTCGAGACTGGGCAGCGGGCGAAACACGCCGGCCTTGTTGCCAGACGCGCCGTGGCCGGGGCCTGGCGCCTCGTCGATCACGGTGATCTGCCAGCCACGGGCGGCGAGCCGCTCCGCGACGGAGGTGCCGGCGACGCCGGCGCCGATGACTAGGGCGGTGTTATTGCGTCTAGGTAGGGAAGGGGGCAGGGTATCCCTGAAGCGCCCGGCGAGCATTTCCCTCTTTCCCCCGAAGCCGGTGCAGCGTTCGGCCACGAAACCTGCGGCCTGGAGTCCGCGCCGCACATCACCGTTTGCCGACCAGGTGGCGACGCTGGCCCCGGGGGCCACAAGGCGGGCGAGTTGGGTGAAGAGCGTGGGTGACCAGAGTTCCGGATTGCGGTCTGGAGAAAAACCATCCAGGTAGAAGGCGTTGACGCAGGCGTGAAGTTGCGGAAGCAAGTCGAGGGCGTCACCGAATATCAGGGTCAGAGTGACCCGGCCGCCGTCAAGGTTGATGCGGTGGATGCCCGGAGTGAGGGTTGACCAGTTGCGCCGCAACTCGTCGGCCTGAAGCGCGAGTTCGGGCCAGGTTGCATGAATTTTGGTCAGGTCTTCGACGTGGAGCGGGTGTTTTTCGACGGAAATGAAATGCAGACGGGCGCAGCGGGTCGGGTCTGCTTGCCAGGCGGCCCAGGTCGTGAGGAAGTTCAGGCCAAGTCCGAAGCCGACTTCGAGGATCGTGAAGCTTGACTGACCCTGCCAGCGGAGTGGCAGGCCGTTGCCGGCCAGAAAAACGTGCTGTGCCTGGCCAAGCGCGCCTTCTGTGGTGTGGTAAGCGTCGTTGAAGGCGGGGGCGTAGGCCTGCCCTGCGGCGGTAAGGGAAAGCGAGGCTGGGCTTAGTGTTGGGGGCATTGCTAAAGGGTTCAAAGGCGTGCTGCGTATTGAATCAGGGCCAGAATGGCGCCGATCTGTCATCAAGGCCGATAGCTAGCCCTGATGCGCCTGGAATGTGCTTGGGGTGCCAGTGGATCTGACCGGTTTTGCTATACAGCAAACGTGTTCGTGAGATCATTATGGCTTGCGCGAATATCCTGGGTCTTCTCGGGGTCAAACGTATGATTGATGTCGTTGTCCTGAAGTGGCCGTGATTCTGGATTTCAAGCGTGAGTTCTATCTTTGATCAAAAGTTGTCCCTACAGCAGAGGGATAGTCCGGTGACGGATCCTGTCGCCCCGATGGAGTTGGCGATCCTGATGGGTACCTACGAGGGGCCGGAGTACTTCGGCCAGCAACTCGAATCCATTATTGCCCAGAGTTATAAGGGTTGGAAGCTCTGGGTATCGGATGATTCCGCAAGCAGTGAGATGCGAGAAGTGCTTGGCCTGTACCGGGAGTCTCTCTCGGGCCGGCTTTCCTACAGTGCAGGGCCGCGGGATGGGGTCGTTGCAAATTACCTGTCTCTTGCCTGTCGTCCGGACATAGTGGCGCGTTATTACGCCTTTGCCGACCAGGATGATATCTGGGATAAAGACAAGCTCGAGCGGGCCCTCGACTGGCTGCGAACGATACCGGACGATCAACCTGCACTGTATTGTTCGAGAGTTCGTCTTGTTGACGAAAAAGGTTCACCCGTCGGTGTCTCCCCGCTTTTTGCCAAGGCTCCGGTTTTCTCGAATGCTTTGGTTCAGAGTATCGCGGGGGGCAATACGATGGTCTTCAATGACGCTGCGAGACAGCTGCTCGTTCGCGCAGGGCGTAATGCGGACGTTGTCGTTCATGACTGGTGGGCATACATCGTTGTAACGGGCTGTGGTGGCATCGTCAGATATGATGCTCAGCCGTCATTAAGCTATCGTCAGCATGCCGGAAATCTTATTGGCGGCAACTTTACCTGGCGCGCGCTGCTGGGGCGGATGGTGGGTGCGTTCCTGATGGGGACTCACCGAAAGTGGAATGAAAAAAATATTTTGGCTATTCAGCAGATTCGTGATTGCCTGACACCGGAGAATGCAGCGCGGCTCGATTTGTTTTCGGCGAGTCGCCATCGCTGGTTGTTGCCCCGGCTCATGGGGGTACTACGGTCAGGAGTTCATCGTCAGACGATACGGGGCAATATGAGTCTTGCTGGCTTGGTGGTACTGGGGTTGCTGTGAGTGATGTGCTGGCTGGCCGGAATTCGAGATTTGAACTGAAAGTTAAAACCGGGCGCGCTCTAAACTATGAAATTTATTTCATCAGATGCTGGTTTTTTAAAATAAGACGTTCTGATTGTGTGCGTGCGACGTAATGGCGCGACGTCGTTCATCGATAGCATTCTGTGGAGTATTCAATAACGTGAATTCAAATGATAGGTCTGTTTCGCTCGGCGCAGTTTTAAGCCGATTCTGGCGTAACAGAGAACTCGTGGCTGTCCTTGTTCAGCGGGAGGTGCTGGGGCGCTACCGTGGCTCTGTGATGGGAGTGATGTGGTCTTTCTTCAATCCGATTCTGATGCTTGCCGTTTACACGTTCGTTTTTAGCGTTGTATTCAAGGCGCGCTGGAATGTCACAAGTGAGTCGAAAACCGAATTTGCGCTAGTTCTTTTTGCTGGCCTTATTGCATACGGTATCTTTTCAGAATGCCTAAATCGTGCCCCGACCCTGATTGTGAGCAATCCGAACTACGTTAAGAAAATAGTGTTCCCATTAGAGGTGCTTCCGGTTGTTTCTATGGGCGCAGCTCTATTTCATGGGCTGGTCAGCACAGTGGTGTGGTTTATTTTTTATTTTATTTTTTTCGGTGTGCCACCCGTTACAGCGCTGCTGTTGCCCATGGTTTTTTTGCCATTGATTCTATTGACGCTTGGCCTGTCGTGGCTGCTTGCTTCGCTTGGTGTGTATCTTCGGGACGTTTCGCAGGTTGTGACGGTGATAACGGGGGGGCTGATGTTCATGTCCCCGGTTTTTTATCCCATCTCGGCGTTGCCTCCTGAATTTCAGGGGGCGTTGTTGATGAATCCGCTGACTGCATCCATTGAGATGTTGAGGGATGTCATCTACTGGGGACGGATTCCCGATATTGAGACTTATCTCGGCAATCTGGCTCTGGGTGCCATTTCTGCATGGTTTGGGTTCGTTTGGTTCCAGAAAACACGCAAAGGGTTTGCTGATGTCCTCTGATGTCGCTGTTTCTGTAGTCAATGTAAGCAAGTGCTTCTCCATTTATGAGCGTCCTCGTGATCGCCTTCTGCAGATGCTTAGTTTTGGGGGCCGGCGTTATGCTAAGGAGTTCTGGGCGCTCAAGGATGTGTCTTTCGAGGTCAAGAAGGGAGAGGCCGTCGGCATCGTTGGACGTAATGGAAGCGGCAAAAGTACCTTGCTGCAGATCATTACCGGAACGCTCTCGCCTACAACCGGCGATGTGCGGACCCACGGACGAATTGCAGCACTGTTGGAGCTCGGGTCCGGTTTTAATCCCGAGTTCTCTGGTCGGGAAAATATTTATCTGAATGGCGCGCTGCTTGGATTCGAGCGCTCGCGCATTGATGAGCTGTTTGATGACATCGCCGCGTTTGCCGATATTGGTGACTACCTAGATCAGCCGGTCAAAACGTATTCAAGCGGGATGCTGTTGAGGGTTGCCTTTGCGGTTCAGGTGCAGGTGCAACCGGATATTTTGATTATCGATGAGGCGCTCGCCGTCGGCGACGCCTTGTTTCAGAAGCGCTGTTTTCAGAAGATGGAGCGATTGTTGAGTGATGGCGTGACCTTGCTTTTCGTCTCCCACGACCAGGAAAGTGTGCGGACACTGACAAATCGCGCCGTCTTGTTAAAGCGGGGGCGTGTGGCGGCACAGGGTGTTTCTTCGGAGGTGGTGCTCGAATATCGCAGGCAGCTTCACGACGATGAGTCGGCTTATTTCGGCGAGATTGCGAAGCGGCTCGCCGACAAGGCTGCGCAGACGAACGCCAAGCCCATGCCACCCTCCGGAGTACCGGCAGCCATGGAGCAGGGGGGCGGTCAGGCCGTGACTTCGAGATCGGACCGACTTTCTTTCGGTGATGGCGAGGCGCGCATTTTGAATGTCGAGACACAGGATGCAGACGGAGCGCCGGCAACTGTCTTTTATCCAGGTGACGTCCTGCGTATAAGGATTACATGCGAGTCGGCGATAACCACTGACAAGCTGAATGTGGCGGTTCGTATCCGCAACAAGGAGGGGGTGAAGATCTATTCGTGGGGCACTCTCAATCAGGATATGGCCATCCGCTCGAAAAATGACCGGGATGAAATTTTCTGGTCACGTCAGGTAAAGGCTGGCGATATTTTTGACGTTATGCTGGAAAGCCAGTGCTCCCTCGGGGTCAATCTTTACGAGGTTCAGGCGTCCATTTCCTACGAAGAGACGCCCGATTACATGGCGCAGCGGATTTTGCACTGGATCGACGAGGCAGCCTTTTTTCAGGTGCTCATGAAGCGCGATGAGTATTTTTTTGGTGGTGTGACGGATTTGAAGATGCGCGCGCGCTGGTGAGCACCGGGCGCCGGTAGTGAAGTGTTGTCGGGTTGTGAGTGAAGGACTGTTAGGAATGCTTGATGTCGCTTGATGAAGATGAGGACGTGATCGACGTGAAGGGGCTGGCTGCCCAAGTCGTCATTACCTGTGGTGTGTGTCGGGCGCTTGTCATCGGGAGAACGCCGCGGGCGCTGCTGCGTGCTTTATGGTTGTCGGGCTTCGACGCAGAAGGCTACGACAGCGAAATTATCTTGGCGAAGGGCGGATTTCATCTGCCGTTTCCGGATGAGTCCTTTGACGTAGTGGTGTATTTCGGCGGCCTTGAGTGCGTCGATGGCGAATCTGTTTCTGCAGTGTTGGAGGAAACTCGACGGATTACGCGGCGTTCGCTTATATTGCATATCGACACCACGCGGGTGGCGAATGAGGTGCTTCGTAATCGGCGGGCATGGGAGGTTTGTGGTTTCGATACCGGCTTCCGGAAGCATCCGCTCTATTACCGGACCAACGATTACGCATCCCTTGAGCACGAAAGCGATTGCCTTTTCATTCCCTTGGAGAAGGTGCCTGCCGAAGCCTGGGTGCGCTATCCCATGGCTGTGCTGCGGGAGGAGCGCGATCTGCACATGGATATGCTGCGGGAGTCGGGCAGTCGGTCCGATGCACACGTCGGACGCTACCATTTTGCGGCCAGATTTATCCGGCCCGGGGATGCGGTCCTGGATGCGGCTTGCGGACTGGGTTACGGTACATATGTGGTCCGTAGTGAGACTAGGGCCCGCAGTTTTATCGGCATCGACGCCAGTGAATATGGCGTCGATTATGCACAGCTGAGTTTCGGCGGCGATTCGACCTCGTTCCGTCACGGCATGTTGCCGGATTGCCTTGAGAGCGTTCCGGACAATTCTATCGACCACATCCTGTGTTTTGAAACGCTTGAGCACGTGGAAGATCCAATTCGGCTGTTGGCCGAGTTTCAGCGAGTACTTTCGCCCGGTGGGCGTCTGACTTGCAGCGTTCCCCACGACTGGAGCGACGAAACAGGCGAAGATCCGAACCCCTTCCATTTTCACGTATATGACAAGGCGCGCTTCGTTGCAGAATTGAGTCGTTATTTCGATCTGGAGAGCCTCTTCACCCAGACCGCCGACCGTGTCAAACAGCCGGGGGGAGCTTGCGTATGGTTGAAGCGGCCCCGTGCGTTGGCTGAAATATCGGTGGATCAGGATGAGATCGAAGCGGAGTGGCTGTTGGCGGTGGTTGCGAAAAGCCCGCTGGATGGCCGTCATGTGCCTTACGACGAGCACGTCTTTTCGCCCGAGGAACTCAGCGAGGCTGGCAATGCGCTGGCATTCGAACGCGATTACGACAATCCTTGGCTGATTCGCGCTTTGGTGTCCATTGGTTTGCGTACCGAGAACGCCGCTCTGCGGGGACGCTGGGCCGAGGCGGTGTGGCGCGATGCGGCGGCGGGAGAGGCCGATCGCGGGGCGGCGCTGTGCGTGCTGGCGTATTCCGCGCTGGCTGGTGGCAACGAGGTTTCCCGCTTCGGAACGCTCGAATGCATCGATCGTTATCTGACCGAGGTGGCCGAGAGTCAGAATCTCACGGTGCTGCGCTGGCGAGTTTCACTGATGTACGTCGGTGGCCTGCTGACCCTGTCGTCTGGGTTGAAGGATGACGCGCATCGTTTGTTCGCGGGTGTTGTCGCAGCGCCGGTGGCGCAGTACAGCCCTACGCTGCTTACCAAGCCTGCCGAAGCGGCTTACCTTCACGGCTTGCTGCTCGTCGGCGAAGGTCGTCGCGCGGATGCCGGCGAGGTTTGGTGGAGGGCATTAAAACGTATCAGCATCGATCTGGGTGATCGGCTTGTGCGCGGTTATGCGACGACTCCACCGGTTTTCGAGATCCGGGAATTGGCAGCAGCACTTGCGCTATGCGGTCGTCTTGTCGCGGCTATGGCAAGCGTCGGAGAGCAGGCACGGCGACCGGGTATTTTTTATGATGAATGCCATGCCGATAGTGTGTTTCAAGTGCAGTCGATCACTGCGCTTGAACAGATGCTCGCAGACCTGCGAAGGGATTTTCTCAATCATAAGCTCGGGTTCTGTGAGCTGGAAGAGGGCAAGATCTGGCTTGAGCGGCAGTGGGGCTCGTTGCAGGAAGAGGTGCGAAGCCGCGAGGAAGAGTTGGTCCGATTGTCCGGAGCCAAGGACTGGCTGGAAGGCCAGACCGGGTCGCTTCAGGCTGAACTCAAACGCCGGGACGCTGCGATCACCGCCTTGAGCGACGCCAAGGCATGGCTTGAGGCGCAGTGGTTGGCTTGTCAGGTGCAGTTGCAGGACAAGAATGCCGAGATGGACAGGCTGGTGGAGGGAAAGGCTTGGCTTGAGCAGCAGTGGCAGGCTGGGCAGGCGCAGGTTCAGGTGATGGACGCCGAACTGAAGGTATTGTCGGAGGGTAAGAACTGGCTCGAGTCGCAATGGAATGCACAGGCCGTGGAGCTCGACGGCAGGCTGCAGTGCATTGAGGTACTGGAGTCACGGATAGGTGGCCTTGAAGGCCAGCTTGCATCGGCCGTTAGCCGAGCAAGTGAGCTGAAGGTGGCCAATGCGCACCTCTCCGCCCATTTGGTACTTGCCGGAGAGAACGCGGCCAGATTGAAGAAGAGCCTCTTTTTCAGAATAGCTAGGAAGCTAGGTTTTTTTGCCTATTTTTGACTCTATTTTTGGAGAGGTGACGTGAAGAAAACTATTTTTTTGTTGTCTGCCGTAGCGCTTTTGTGGCTCGCCGGATGTAGTTCCAAGGATGATGCAATCGCCGAACTTAACAAGAACGGGGTCGCCATCTCGGCGGAAGGGCTGATGTACTCTGCGTCTCAAGGCGACAAGCGCAACCTCGAGCTGTTGCTCAAGGCCGGCCTTGACCCGAACTTGAAGGACAACGCCGGTAATACTCCGCTACACATCGCAGCTTGGGCCGGAAAGAAAGAAGTTATTGAGCTTCTTCTGAACAACAACGCCAATCCGAATGTGGCTACCCAGGCTGGTCTGACGCCCCTCATCGGTGCGGCCTCCCAAGGGCACATCGAAGTTGTGAGGCTCCTCTTGGGCAAAAAGGCTGACATCAACGCGAAGACAGTCGAGGGTAGCACCGCGCTGATGGAGGCCATCTGGAAGGAAAACAAGGAGCTGGTCAGGATTTTCCTGGATGCGGGTGCTGATTTAAGCATCAAGAAGACCGATGGCTACACCGCGCTCGATCTGGCGAAGGTAAAAAACAATGTTGAGCTGGTAGGAATGGTTGAAGCAAAAGCAGCCAAGTAATTGGTTTGTAATGTCTGTAGGCCAAGCCTTCAGGCGACGTCATACATAAAGATCGAAAGAATTCGGCAATATGAATAGAAACGATGCCGTTGATGTGAGTCTGTTGATCACCTTTCATAATGAAGGTGTGCTTGCGCATTCAACGCTGAACTCCATCGAGCGCTGCCGCAAGTTTGCAGAGGCTGCGGGAATTACCACTGAATACGTTTGGGTGCTTGATGCCGTGAGTGATGAAACGCGCAAGGTGCTGATGACGCACCCTGCCGCATCCGGCGTCGTCCAGATCGTGGAGGTTGACCACAGAGATGCTGGACCATCGCGCAATTCCGGAATCCAGGTTGCGCGTGGAATGGCTGTAGCTATTTTGGATGGCGATGACTATTTTTCGACGAATTGGATCGAGCGTGCCTGGTTCTATCTGAAGGAGTATGGCGATGGCGCCATCCTGCATCCGGAGTTTGTCGTGAATTTTGGTGCCCAGACAGCCTACTGCTGGCAAGTTGATCAGGCTGGAAAATATTACGAGCAGGATGGATTGCTGGTATCTAACTATTGGACTTCATGGACCTTTGCCAAGCGTTCGATCTATCTTGCGTGCCCGTATTCTGAGACCAGGCCGCTTCAAACGGGGTTCGGTTACGAGGATTGGCATTGGAATTGTGAGGTGATTGCTGCTGGGTTCGAGCATCGTCTGGCATGGGGATCGGTTGGATTTTATCGCCGGAAGAAGATAAGCCGTGTGACCTCGGAAACGGCGCTAGGTGCCATATTGCCGCCTACCCGACTCTTCTCCCGCTGCGCGCCCAATAAGGAGATGCCATGAACCGTCGAAGTGCTTTCATGTTCCTTCGGTTTATACACCTTGCGCTTGACCGCTCACTAACATCGCTTTTCGGTAGCCGCTTCCGTCAGCATTACATTAGGATAAGCTACCGTATTAAGACGTCGCTATTTCCAGAATACGGCGCTTATATCCCGGCGCCGTCGGAGATCGGGCCGGTGCCACAGAGCGTCGTCTGGATGCCTCCGGCCATTCCCAACTGGGTGCTGGATGAAATGAAGGAGCTCGCGCAGGATATTGACCCGATCCTGTACCCGACCGATCAGTTCCTTGCGAATTGCCGTTATTACTCTTTTCCTGTTCTGCCGCGCCCCGGAAAAATCTATCGGGAATTGATGCTGTGCTGTACGTCAGACCACTACACCCATTGTTTCGCCATTCCTTGGTTGAAGCGGGGTGGGGCGGATCTGGTTACGCTCAAGCATATCGAAGCGGCCTTGCGGATGCCGGGAGCCAAGGTGCTGGTCATGATGACCGAGCCCGGTGATTCGCCTTGGGTGTCGCGCATTCCTGCAGGGGTAGATGTGGTCCAGGTTTCGCGTTTCGTTGGCGAAATTTCCCACGACGAACTACTTCTGCTCATGGTGCGGATGCTGGTCCAACTGAAGATCGACACGCTTCATATCATCAATTCCCGGCACGTCTGGGAAATCGTCTGCCGCTATGGTCTTGCCCTGACGCAGCGGTCCAGGGTTTTTGCGTCGACCTATTGTGACGATTACGACCGTTATGGCCAGCCTGTCGGCTTTGCCCGCCAGTATCTGCCCGACTGCTACCAGCGTCTCACGAATGTCTTCTCGGATAACAATGCCTTTCCGGCGCTGCTTTGCCAGAAGTATGGTTACAGCGCTGACTTGTTCCACGTATTGAAGAGCCCTGTCGATGCGTCCTTGTCGGTGGCGGCGATTCGGAAGCCGGAGGGCCGAAAGGTGCTGTGGGCCGGGCGGCTCGATCGCCAGAAGCGTCCAGACCTGCTGCTCGCGGTGGCGCAGACACTGCCGGATGTCGAGTTCCATGTATACGGCGACGTCGTGCTCGACTATAAGACTGGGGTGGTCGATAGCCTGAAGCAGCTCAGGAATGTGCGTATGCGGGGTAGCTTCGACGGTGTTGAAAGCCTGCCTTTTGCGGATTTTCCGGTGTTCCTCTACACGTCCCAGTGGGACGGGACGCCAACGATGGTTATTGCTGCTGCACTGGCGTCCATCCCTATTGTTGCATCACAGGTCGGCGGTGTTGGAGATATCGTGACCAACGAAAGGGGCTATCCGGTTGCGGACATCGAGAATATCTCGTTTTACGTTGCGCGAATCAACGAAGCGCTGAACGATCCGGCTTGTGCCGAGGCAAAAGCTGGGGCAGCCCGCGAATATGTGTGTAGCGAACATTCTGACGTTGTCTTTACCCAGGTCCTTGCGGCGATTCCGGGTTACATGCCATTCTGCTGCGCCAATTTTCAGAGCCCTACTTCTGGAGATATCGAATCATGCGTTGCCTAGTGCTTGGGGCCGGTGGATTCATTGGCCAGCATCTGGTTGATGAATTACAGGCTAGCGGTCAGGAAGTTGTAGCCTACGATCGGGCAGAGTCGCTAAGGACCATCCAGGAGAAGTATCCCCAGGTCAAGTGCATTACCGGTGATTTTCAGCGGGAGGACAACTGGGGAGATATCCTGCAATGCGTCAAGGTGTGTTACCACCTTATCTCGACCAGCGTTCCCAAGTCGTCTAATGACGATCCGATTGGTGATGTGACGGGCAATGTAGTCGGCACGCTGCGTCTGCTCGAAGCGGTTCGACGGCACAATGTCCGCATAGTTTTCACGTCGTCGGGTGGAACGGTCTACGGAACCTTGAAGGGGGCAGTGGTAAGCGAGGATCACCCCACAGATCCGCTGTGTTCCTATGGAATCACGAAGCTTACGATTGAAAAGTACCTGCAGTTGTACCGCGAGCTCTACGGAGTTAGCTCAGTCGTGCTTCGTATCGCCAACCCCTACGGGCCGGGGCAAAGGCCGGATTCTATCCAGGGCGTGATCGGGGTGTTTTTTGGACGGATTTTGCGCAACCATGTTGTTGACGTATGGGGAGACGGCTCGGTTATTCGAGATTACGTTTTCGTGAAGGACGTGGCATCGGCCATGAGGGCCGCGGCATCCTATGGCGGCCGGCGTACGGTGTTTAATGTGGGTTCGGGTTGTGGTGTTTCGGTGCTGGAAATCCTGGCAGCAATCGAAGATGTGTCCGGCAAGAAGGCCGACGTGATCTATCACCCGCCCCGGGGTTTTGACATCCCTAAAAGCGTGCTCGATATTTCCGGCGCCAAGGCTGAACTGGGCTGGTCGCCCCGTGTGAGCCTTCATGAAGGACTCGAGCAGACCATCGACTGGATGCGTGGCTATCTGGAGAATAGGCCTAATCTTTAGCAGGGTGTTGCACTTCAGGCTTGAAAACGCTAGGTTTTTCATTGGGCGTTCGTTTTTTGATAAAATCATTCCCCGCCTGAAAAAGAGAGGAAAAATTTTGCTGAGTAGAGTAAAAATATTGTTGCGCGAGCTAAATATTGGCAAGCATGATTTAGGGGTTTTGGCTTTCTCCTTTTTAGTTTCCTTGTTAAGTAAAGGGGGAGTTTTTGCTGGTGCATACGCAATTGATGATTATGTGCACTCTGTACCTCAAAATAACTCTTATGGCGGTTTTTTTTCCCAAGGCCGGTATGTTCAAGCATTGGTCGATTGGCTGATATCGGAGTTTAATGTTGTATCTACCGACGTTTACGTATTTTTTGGTTTTGTTGCGCTTTTTCTTTGTTCGGTATTGTCTGTTTCGATATTGCGTTTTATAGGTTTAAACGGAAGGCTTTATTCGTTTGTTCTTGCGGGGTTGCTTGTTTCGCATCCATATGTTGCAGAGATATTTACATTCAAAATGGCTTTGCCGGCTTTTTCTTTTGCTCTTTTGTTTTGTATTGTCGTTGTTGAGTCGGTTCTTAAGTTTTCAATTGAAGAAAAAATCAATAATAGATATTTATACGTGGCTCTTTTTGGGGCTATGTTACTGGTTTTTACGTACCAGATATTTATAAATACTATCGTTGTTGTTTCTGCCGTTTCAGCCTTTTTTTTCTACGCTAGAGGTCGGGTTGATGAGGTTTGTTGTGATGGCTATAAAAGAGCTGTTGTTCTTTTTTTAATAGCTATTTCTTCAAGTGTTCTTTTTGTTTTTGTTCTAAAAATAGTTAGCTTTCTATTTTCTATTGAGGCGGCCGGGCGTTCTAAGTTTATTGGTTTGGATCAGGTCCCGCTTCGCATTGAGCAATTTTTAAAAACGTTGCGGCACATATATTATGATAGTGAGCCAATTCAGTCGACGTTGACGAAGCGCTTGCTTTTTGCGGGCTCTTTTTTTTCGATGGGTTTTGTTTTTTTAAAACAAATTCGCCAGTTGAGAGGGTTGGCGTCGTTATTTGTTTGTGCGGTGTTTTTTCTTCTTTTTGCGGTGTTGTCTGTAGGTGTTATATTGCCGTTCAGTGAATGGTGGCCAGTGCCTAGAGTGGTTTCGCATGTTTCAATAATCCCTGTTTCCATGGTTGGCATTGCTTTCTTTTTGATGCGATCCCAGAAAGTGCGCGCCGCAATTTTTGTTGCGTCGCTGTTTGTGTTGTTTTCTCAAATTCTTTCTAGTAACCAAATTTTTCGTGATCAACAAAGGTTGAATGTCTGGGATCGGATGTTCGCTAACCGGATAATCTCAAGACTTGAGTCCATGGATGGTTTTTCGAACGTCCAATACGTGTACATTCAAGGTGGGCGATATGGATATCCTGCGCCTCTAAAAACCTTGCAAGGTGATATGAATATCTCCGCGTTTTCTCCCTCTTGGACAAAGCTTCGTCTACTCGAGGAGGTGACTGGATATAACTTTGCTCGGCCTAGCGCGATTCAAGTGAAGGTAGGGGAAAGTTATTGCGCAAAATCAAAACCGTGGCCCCATAAAGAAGCAATTGGTATTGATGAAAATTTAGCTATTATTTGTCTTTAAATCTAGTCGCTTGGGTCCAGTAATGCATTGGTCTTGCTGTGTGATTAGACTCATCCCATTGGATACAAGTCCATCGGTATGATGAGTTGTTTTGCAAAACATAGACTTGCCATTTTTCATGGTTTTCATCAACTTCGCCGTCGATTTTCGTAAAAACAAGCACTTACGTGATCCGCAAACTATGTCGAATGAGTTGTGCGTAAGGGGGTGCGGCAAGTCCTAGCTGCGGATAGAATTCCGCTCTTAGTACGAACAATAGAAGGTTTTCCCCATGCCCACCGGCACCCCCGTCCTCCGTTCCGCCTACCAGCCCCTCGCCTACACGGTCTCTACCGTCGATCTCGACTTCAGTCTCGACCCGCAGGCCACCCTGGTCACCAGCCGCCTGCGGTGCCTGCGCAATCCGGATGTGCCTGCCGGCCCGATCGTGCTGTTCGGAGACGCGCTTGAGCTTGTGTCGCTGACCATCGACGGCGCAGCGCCGGCAGCGGGGCAGGTTAGGGAGACGGACTCCGGCCTCGAGATCGACGTCGCGGCCGACGAGCTCACGCTTGAGATCGTCACCCGCATCAATCCCTCCGCCAACCTCACGCTGTCCGGTCTCTACCAGTCCCGCGGCGGCTACTACACCCAGTGCGAGGCCGAAGGTTTCCGGCGGATCACCTATTTCCCGGATCGTCCCGACGTGATGGCGCGCTTCACCGTGCGGCTCGAGGCGGATGCCGCCACCTGCCCGGTGCTGCTGTCCAACGGCAATCTGCTTGAAACCGGCGAGTTGCCGGGCGGGCGTCACTTTGCCCGCTGGGAAGATCCCTTCCTCAAGCCGTCTTACCTTTTTGCGCTGGTGGCGGCCGATCTTCAGGCGCTGGAGCGTCGTGTCGACACGATGTCGGGCCGCGAGGTGCTGCTGCAGGTGTGGGTCGAGGCCCGCGATCTGGATCGCACCGGGCACGCGATGGATTCGCTGGTGCATTCGATGCGCTGGGACGAGGAGGTGTTTGGTCTCGAGCTGGACCTGGACCGTTTCATGATCGTCGCCGTGTCGGATTTCAACATGGGCGCGATGGAGAACAAGGGCCTCAACATCTTCAATACCAAGTACGTGCTGGCCAACCCGGAAACCGGCACCGATCTGGATTTCGAGAACGTCGAGAGCGTTGTCGCCCACGAATACTTCCACAACTGGACGGGCAACCGGGTTACCTGCCGCGACTGGTTCCAGCTCACGTTGAAGGAAGGCCTCACGGTTTTCCGCGACCAGCAATTTACCGCCGACATGCTGGCCCGCGCTTCGGATTCGCCGGCGGCGGCCGAATCCGCCCGCGCCGTGACGCGCATCGCCAACGTGCGCGGCTTGCGCAGCGGCCAGTTTCCGGAAGACGCCGGCCCGATGGCGCACCCGATCCGCCCGGACAGCTACCAGGAAATCAACAACTTCTACACCGCCACGGTGTACCAGAAGGGTGCCGAAGTCATCCGCATGCTGCTTACGCTGCTCGGGCGGGAAGGCTTCCGTAACGGCATGGATCTGTATTTTTCCTACCATGACGGCCAGGCCGTAACCTGCGACGATTTCGTCGGCTGCATGGCCGAGGCCAACGGGGCCGATCTCGACCAGTTCATGCGCTGGTACAGCCAGGCCGGCACGCCGCACCTCAAGGCCGAAGGCGTTTTTGATGCGGCCAGCCGCAGCTACACCCTCACGCTGTCGCAGCACACACCGCTCACCGCCGGCCAGCCGGAGAAGCTTCCGCTGCACATTCCGGTGGCCGTCGGCCTGATCGGGCCGGACGGTGCCGATTTGCCGCTGCAACTCGAAGGCGAGGCCCGGCCTGGCGACACGACCCGCGTGCTCAATCTAAGGGAGGCGAGCCGCAGCTGGTGCTTTACCGGTATCGACGCCGAGCCGGTGCCATCTATCCTGCGCGGCTTCTCGGCGCCGGTGATTCTCGATATCGCCGAAGACAATGCCCGCCTGGCCTTCCGCATGGCACACGATGCCGACCCCTTCAATCGCTGGGATGCCTCCCAGCGCTTCATGGAGCGCGTGGTGCTGGCCCTCGCCTGTGACGCCGCCGCCGGCCGTCCGATGGAAGTGCCGCAGGCCTTCGGCCATGCCTTCCGGGCGCTACTGGTGAGCGAAACCCTTGATCCCGCCTTCGTGGCCGAAACCCTCGCGCTGCCGTCCGAAACCTACCTGCTCGAACGCATGCAGCCGGCCGACCCGGCGCCGCTGCGTGCCGCGCTGATCCACCTCACCCGCGAACTCGGCCAGGCCATGCAGGCGGATTTCCTGGCCCGCTACCTCGACCTCGAAGTGGAAGGCGAATACCGCTACCACCCGCTCGATGCCGGCAAGCGTGCGCTGCGCAACCTGTGTCTGCGTTATCTGGCGGCCTGGGGCGGCCCAACGGCCATCGACCTGGCCGGCAAGCAGTTCGAGCATGCCGGCAACATGACCGAACGCTACGGTGCGCTGGTTGCGCTGGTGCAGAGCGACGCGCCCCGGCGCATCGACGCACTGGCCGCCTTCCACGAGCGTTACAAGGACGACGCGCTAGTGCTCGACAAGTGGTTCCAGCTTCAGGCCGGGGCTTGGCGCTGGTCGGATTCGGCGCCGGCAACCCTTGAACAGGTGCGTGAGCTGATGGCCAACCCGGCTTTCAGCTTGTCCAACCCCAACAAGGTGTATTCGCTGCTCGGCACCTACTTCAAGGCCAACGCCGCCGAGTTCCATCGCCCGGACGGTGCCGGCTATGCCTTCTGGGCCGAGCAGGTCGTCGCCCTCGACAAGAGCAATCCGCAGGTCGCCTCGCGCATGGCGCGCGCCCTGGAAGGCTGGCGCAAGTTCACGCCGGAGATCCAGGCCCGCATCCGGGGTGCGCTCGAGAAGGTTGCGGCAGCCCAAGGGCTGTCGCCGGACGTGACCGAGATTGTGGGCAAGGCGCTGGGCTAAGCCTCGCAGCACGTCATGGCGGGCTTACAGCGCCGCCATGACGTGCTGTATCACTTCGGTCTGGTGTTCTTCCAGACCTACCCACAGGGGCAGGCGGACGAGGCGTTCGGATATGTCGTTGGTGACATGAAGTTCGCCGTGGCTGCGACCAAGGTGTTGACCGGCTGGCGCGCTGTGCAGCGGGATGTAATGGAACACCGAGTTGATGCCGACCTTGCGCAACTTGTCGATGAAAGCGGTGCGGTGTTCGAGGTCCGGCAGCAGGATGTAGTACATGTGTGCGTTGTGGGCACAGTGCGCCGGTACGACGGGGCGCCGCAATTTGCCGGCCTTTTCCGCTTCGGCCAGCCATTGGTTGTAGGTGTTCCAGATGGCCAGGCGCTGACGGGTGATGCTGTCGGCTTCTTCCATCTGCGCCGCCAGAAAGGCCGCGATGATCTCGCCGGGCAGGTAGGACGAACCGATGTCGACCCAGGTGTATTTGTCCACCTGACCGCGGAAGAACTGGGAGCGGTTGGTGCCCTTTTCACGGATGATTTCTGCGCGTTCGGCGTAGTGCGGGGAGTTCACCAGCAGCGCGCCGCCTTCGCCGGAGATGATGTTCTTCGTCTCGTGGAAGGACAGGGCTCCCATGTGGCCGATCGCGCCCAGGGGGCGGCCCTTGTAGTGGGCCATCACGGCTTGGGCGGCGTCCTCGATCACCAGCAGATTGTGCTTGTTGGCAATTGCCATGATGGCGTCCATCTCGCAGCCGACGCCGGCGTAATGCACCGGCACGATGGCTTTGGTGCGCGGCGTAATGGCCGCTTCGATGAGGGTTTCGTCGATGTTCAGGGTGTCGGGACGAATGTCCA
>Ga0209277_10000709_pt1 | contig 16642 bp, 10 predicted proteins | sample JI81AbrownDNA_FD_187503 | JGI IMG/M metagenome (GOLD analysis project Ga0209277, IMG submission 187503) | Wastewater effluent complex algal communities from Wisconsin, to seasonally profile nutrient transformation and Carbon sequestration -... | ecosystem: Engineered > WWTP > Effluent > Algae... | reverse complement strand
CACGCCGACCTCAGTTCCACCGACATTGCTGCTGTTATCTGTATCGAACCACACACGATTCCCCAAACTAAAACCGGGCAAAACGAAACCAAAATCAAGTGTTGGGTTACGGGTTGTACCAGTTGGATTAATCACATTGTTACTCAAGGCTGCGCCAAATCCACCTGGGGTGAGAGTAACGGTGGCACTAAGTACCTGCCCACTTCCAGTACCAATGCCATTATCATTATTATTAATATTAGCATCCGGGTCTGTTGAGTCCGGGGCACTGAAGGAATCTATTGTGCTTGAATATCCACCAGAAGGCGGAGTAACGCCTACATAATAATCACCCTCTGACAGTACACTAAACAGGTATGTACCACCAGCGCCAGTGAGAATACCACCCGAACCATCATCTGCATTTCCAGAAATTCCATCCGGGCCATAACCATCATCAGATGTTCCACGAATTCCATCAGCGCCAGTAATAAGCTCTGTCCCATCTCCCGCATACAATTGCACAAGCGCACCCGGTAGTGCATTGTCTCCATTATCGTATGTACCATTCCCATTTACATCAATATAGATTTGATCCCCAAGCTGCATTCGATAGAAGCCAAAATCTACAGTGCGATTGCTTTGATTGTTAGCCGCTTCACCCGCAGGGTTAGTTGGGTTTACATCTGCATCATTTGTCGGCTCGTTAGCTGTTGGCCCCAATGTGACAGCTTCGCTGACTACATCTCCGCTCAGTTGCAGTGTGCCGTTATCATCGCTGTCGGTATTATTATCCGGGTCAGATGCAGGAGATTCGCCCACGATTCCTAATGCTCCAATAGTAGATCCACTGCTCCAGTAACCGGCAAGCGGCCCCCCAGCCTGGAGTTGAGGCGCAGGGATCATAACTACATAATTGCCAGCGGCCAAACTATCAAACCGATAATAGCCGCCATTGGCTGTTACTTGGGAGCCAAGAACTGGGCCTGTCGGATCACCATTAATATCTGCTGCAAATAATTGGACAGTAACACCGTTAATTCCAACTTCAGTCCCATTAATAGTTTCACTATTATCAGTGTCATACCAAACACGATTGCCCAGACTAAATGTTGTATCTGTAACTGTTAAAGTATCAGAAGCAGGATTATTATTAACAACCGGAAGCCCTAATGGAGTCAGAGCCGAAAGTTCACCAACTTGAATAGTGTTTACAAAAATACCCGGTGTCGAACTAGTCACATCAACTTCTATGTTACAGGAAGTAAAACCACTTAGGTTCCCGCCAGATAGAACTACAGCCGTATCACCCGGAGAGGCTGCTAAAGATGCCCCAGGACAGGTTGTAGAAGCATTAGCAGGATTTGCCACCACTAAACCAGTTGGAAGAGCATTGGGCATATTATCTACCAACCCCATGTTGACTACATTAATATTCGTAGTATTGGTTATAGTGATTGTAAGTACTGAGGGGCTACCTGCCAATATAGCATTCGGGCTAAAGGATTTAGCGACACTCACGCCAGGCAAATTAGTGACTGACGCTGCCACAGGCTCAGGGTTACTAACCCCGTTAAGAGTAGTAACATCTCCTGCATCAATGACATTCGTATAGGTCCCTTCAACCGCCATTACCACTCGAAGTGAAAGGGTACAGTTTGAGTTTGCCGGTAAAACACCACCGCTAAATGTAAAAATGGAATCCCCTGGAGTACCGGTTAATACACCCCCGCATGTACCAACGTCAAAGGCTGGCGAATTATAAATATCCATTTCTGGGGGCATATTATCAGTAAAGGTAATTCCTGTTAAAGCAGTGTTATTAGGGTTTATCAATCCAATGCTAAGAACAGAGTAAGCTTCCCCGTAAATAAACACAGGGTCTGTTCCTTTAGTAATATTAAAGACAAGAGGCTGAACGCCCAAATCAGCCTGCGCTTGAGCCTGTGGCCGAATTGCCACACCTGTGCTCTGAACCGTTCCAGAAACATTAACAACCGGAATTGTGTTTGTATATGTAGTACCAGTAAGTGGAGTACTGTCATTTCCTTGAACATCTACAGTAATCGTACAGGTTCCAGGCACCCCTCCTAATTGAGCAGGAAGCACACCGCCGGTTAATGAGATTATTTGAGTACCTGCAACAGCAGTCACAGAACCAGGAGCGCAGGTTGTGCTTGCATTTGGTATGGGTGCAATTACAAGTCCATTCGTTAAAGTACCTGGAAGAGTGTCCGTTACCTGTAGGTTAATTAATGGGGAATCAGAGGTATTAACCAAGGTAATTACCAACATGGAACTTCCACCTGCCTGAACAATGGTTGGATAGAATGCTTTGCTCATGGACATGGCTGTCACTGTCAATATGGCAGTATTGCTATCTACGGAATTAGTTCTTCCCTGCTCCGTGATGATTGTAGTAGCAGGGATAACATTGTTGTATGCACCAGGAATCGTTGAAGTCACATACACATCAATAGTACAACTTGCACCCGCCGCAAGAGTATTCGCAGCCAAGTTTTTGAATTGGATAAAATTTGTCCCTGCAACAGCAGTCAGTGTTCCCCCTGGGCAAGATTCAGCAGGAGCAGGAGCTGCCGCAATCACGAGACCCGGCGGCAAATTATCAATAATAGTCATTCCTGATATACCAATGTCAATGGGAGCTGTCACAGTAATCCGCAAACGACTTGTAGCCCCAGGTTGAATTGGGTTCGTCTGAAATGCTTTGCTGACCCCCACAGGCAATGTAAATGCGTTAACAACTGTTAAATCGGTACCCGTTCGAATGGTAGTTGTATTTCCAGGCCCCTCAGTTGTACGAACAGATCCCGTAGGGAGGGTATTTTCATAGGTAGTTCCAGTTCCAGGCACTGTTGATGTTACGTCAAACACAATAGTGCAATTAGAATTTGCAGGGATGGAGCCATTAGCTAGAGTAATCGAAGTTGTTGAACTCGTGATTGTTCCACCATTACACTGTGGAGAGACTGGAGTACCAACAACTGTTAAATTAGCGGGCATAGTATCAGTAAAATTAACACCTGTGAGAGGTGTAGCGCTATTGTTAACCAGAGTAATTGTGACTGTGCTGGTTCCACCTAACACAATATTAGTTGGGGAATAAGCTTTGGTGCCAGTGAGCGCAGGATTAACAGTAATGGTACTTGAAGCGGGTAACAAGTTCGTCACTCCAGGCACATTTGTACTCAAAGAATTTACGGGAATATTGTTAGTACGGCCACCAGAAATAGACAAATCAGCAAGAACAGTGACCGTAATAGTACAAGTCGAAGGTGTGGGAGGTGTCAGGCTAGCAGGGATAGTTCCCCCAGCTAAAGACACCGAAGTAATCGTATTAGTTAAAGTGCCACCACAAGTAGTAGTGGGGACGCCAGAAACAGTTAACCCCGCAGGTAGGTTATCTGTAATACTTACATTAGTATAAGGAGAGTTGGTTGGATTCTGAAGGGTGATCGTCAGCACACTGGTTCCACCGGCGGTAATAGCCAGAGGAGAAAAAGCCTTTGCAACAGCCACAGGCTGTACGTTTAAATCTGCTGAAGCAGGGCTGCTATTGGTTACGCCTTGCTGAGTAGTAAGCGAACCAGGACCGCCTGGCCCTGCAGGAATTGTGTTTGTATAAGCTCCAAATGTTCCAGTAACATTGACAGTAACAAGACAATCTTGGTTTGGAGTCACTGTTGCGCCACTAAGGCCGATAGTGTTTGAGCCAGCAGTTGCATTCAGCGTATAACCGATACCACAATTGGTCACAACTGGAGAAACTGGAGTTGCCAATATAAGCCCAATCGGAAGTGTGTCGGTGTAAGTAGCATTTGTCAGGTCTGTATCCAAATCATTATTATTAACACGGATTGTTAATTGGCTTATTTCCCCGACAAAAATTGTATTTGGGACAAATCCCTTACTCAAAGATGGAGGCGACACAGCCACCACAGTTAAAGTAGCACTGGCAGGTGTTGTGGTTGTAATAGACACGGGCACGCCCCCATCCAAACCTTGCGAGCTCAAATTACCGGCAGGGATCGTATTTATCCGAGCGCCAGGCGATGTTGATGTAATATCTACCTCAACGTAACATTCACCAGGGTTTAAACCAAGTTGAGCACCCACCGTACCGTTGGCAAGGGCAATTGTAGTTGTGCCAGGAACTGCGGTGATGACTGCGCCCACGCCGCATGTGTGAGTAACATTTGCTGGATTAGCAATACGTAACCCTGGCTGCACTGCAACCAGATTATCTGTCCATGACGCATTGGTTAGCGAGAATGTATTTGGATTAAATATAGAAATACGCAATTTCGAGATATCGCCGGCATCAATAAAATCCGGAGTAAACTGCTTATTCATCTCTGCAGGAAGTGAAGCCGCTCTAGCCGGCGTGACTGGCCCAAGAACTAAAGATGCAACTGTAACAAAAATCAAAAACAAAAAACGTAATGATCTAATCATGAAACATCCTCTATTGAAAAAAGAAATATTAACCGATTTCCCATACCCATAAAAAAAAGCAGCAAAAACGGCGTACGGCCGGTTTCGCTGCTCTGCTCGCCAACACCTAATCCCAAGACTGCCCACTAGTAGGAAAAGCGACCAATTTCTGGTATTGGGTCGTTGCATCCGTAAAAATAAAAATTTACTAATATTTTATGGTTATTTATTACTATGGTCAACCTTTATTGACAACAAAAATGTTAGGTAATTACTTGCCTGTACTTTTTTTCGCTAACACAACTCATACACCACTCCCCAAAACGCGGTGATAAAATAAAAAAACATGTCCATCATCCCATCCATGCTGCCAGATTTTCGCGTTCGCCAGAGAGATTATTTACTCGAAATCTCGCGCGCGCTCACTCAGGAACTTGACCTTGAGAAACTGCTGGCGCGCATTCTGCGGATTTCGATTGAAATGCTGGCTGGGCAGGCGGGATTGATCGCGCTCAAACTACCCGACGGCTGGCGCGTCGCAACGGCACATGGCATCGCTCCGGCATTTCTCTCCTACTTAACCCCGCTCCTCGCCGAAGAAAAAGTCCGTGAGTTGGATGTGCTCGAACTCAACCGCATGTTAAAAGAACTGACCTACACCGCCAGCATGGGGCTGCTCAACGGCACAGGTCTGCCCCTCTCCGCAAATGGACAAGTCATCGGTGTGATCTTCATCTTCCGCAATTACGAAGACCTCTTCACGCCCAATGACCGCGTACTCCTGCAATCCTTTGCAGACCAGGCCGCCATTGCCGTATTCAACGCCCAGCTTTATGGACAAGTGACCTACGAAAAAAAGCGTCTCGATGCGCTGCTTGATTCTGCCGCAGACGGCATTCTCATTTTGGATGCGAACTTGAACATCGAACGATGCAACGGCGCATTTGAAAAACTCTTCGGCGAAGCACGCGCAGAGATTGTCGGTAAAAATCACAAAGACATCATCAAGTGGAAAAAAGAACCACACGGCAAGACACTGGAAGAATCTGTTGCAGATGGCTGGCCGCTGACGCCAAACGCCACCCTATATGTAGAAGGCGACCTCAAAAGGCCATTACCGCCGCCGCTGCCAGTGGGCATCACCTACGCGCCGCTGCTCTCGGAAGAGAATAAACTTCGCAATGTCATCCTCAGTGTGCGAGACATTACCCACTTCCGTACCGCAGACGAACTCAAGGCGACCTTCATTTCAGTGGTGAGCCATGAGCTGCGCACACCCGTTGCGTTGATCAAAGGCTACGCATCCACACTGCGGCGTGATGATGCCAAATGGGACAAAGCCACCATCAGCGATTCACTGGCTGTCATCGAAGAAGAGGCAGATCGTTTGTCCCGAATGATCGATGATCTGCTAGACGCCTCGCGGTTGCAAGCCGGAGGCCTCAGCTTGAATCAGGCTGACGTAGCGCTGCCCAGCCTTGCGTTAAGAGTGAGCGAGCGTTTCGCTGCCCAGTCGCCCAAGCATCGCATCGTCACAGATTTTCCAGCAAACTTCCCAGTCATCCTCGGTGATGAAAATCGTTTGGAGCAGGTCATTTCAAATCTTGTTTCAAACGCGTTGAAGTATGCAAGCAAGGGTGAAATTAAGATCAGCGGAGATGCGCGACCTGAACAAGTTGTCATTTGTGTAAGCGATGAGGGCCCAGGCATTGACGCAAAAGATCTGCCGCATATCTTCGACCGTTTCTATCGCTCGACCAATGCGGTGAAGCAAACAAAAGGCGCAGGGCTTGGGCTATACCTCGCGCGCGCCATTGTCGAATCTCACGGGGGGCGCATGTGGGCTGATGCTTCCACAGACTCGGGCGCAAGAATTTGCTTTTCCCTTCCGCGTTAATTTATGGGCGACTATGAAGGTCGCCCTTTTATATCCAAATGGTAAAATGAACAAGCAAACCAAACGAAAAGGATAAACACATGGCCACAACAATACCTGTACGCAGTAAGGTCAACAAAAAATATACTTGGAACGCTGAAAGTGTTTACAAATCTCCGAAGGAATGGGAAGCCGCATTGAAGGCGGTGATCAACGACATTCCCAAAGTGAAGAAGTTTGAAGGCAAGCTCGGCGAAAGCGCCACTACCCTGCTCAAGGGCTACACCGCCATTGAAGAATTGATCTTGCGCGCACAGACCGTTTTCATGTACGCGCAATTCGCCTACGCTGTGGATACGACCAGTCAGGCCTCAGGCGCAATGGTCGGAAAAGCAGGCGGCATGTATGGTCAGGTCGCTGCTGCGGTTTCATTCTTGAATCCCGAACTACTCAAGATCGGCAGAAAAAAGCTCAACGCGTGGATAAAAGAAAATAAGAAGCTGGCCGTGTACGAACAAGCCATTGACGATCTCTTCCGTCAGCAGGCGCATGTGCGCTCTGGTGAAGTGGAAGAAATCCTCGGCATGTTGGCTGATCCCTTCGGCGGGCCTTCAAACAGCACCAGTATGTTGGTGAATGCCGATTTCAAATTTGCACCCGCAGTGGATAGCAAAGGCAAAAAGTACGATGTAACTCAGGGCAACTTCTACTCCACCTTGTTGGAGCACCCTGACCGAAAGGTCCGCGAGACTGCCTTCAATAGCTATCACGACAAGCACATCGAATTCAAGAACACGCTTGCCACCAACCTTTCCAACTCCATCAGCGCCAACGTATTCAACATGCGCGCACGCAAGTTCAATACAACACTGTCCGCTTCCCTCTTTAATAACAACGTCCCCGAAGAAGTATTCCACAACCTGATCGACACCTTCAAAAAGAATTTGCCCGTTTGGCATCGCTATTTTGAGATTCGCCGCAAGGCTTTGGGTTTGAAGAAAATTCAATACTTCGACATGTGGGCGCCCATTGCCAAGAAGAAGACCACACTCACCTACGAAAAAGCCGTCGACTACATCAGCGATAGCCTCGCGCCGCTTGGCAAGGATTATGTGAGTACTCTGCGTCAGGGCACACTCAAAGACCGCTGGGTTGATTCAACTGTCAATCAGGGCAAGATGAACGGCGCGTTCTCCTACGGCGCTCCGAAAACCCATCCCTTCATCATGATGTCCTTCACCGATGACATCGGCAGCATGAGCACGCTCGCGCATGAACTCGGTCACTCCATGCATTCATATCTCACCTGGCAGAACCAGCCGCTGGCGTACTCAAATTATTCACTCTTCGTGGCAGAAGTGGCTTCCAACTTCAACCAAGCCATGATGCGCGGACATTTACTCAAGACCATCACCGACAAAAACTTCCTGATCTCGCTAATTGAAGAAGCAGTCGGCGGCAACTTCTTTAGATATTTCTTCCAGATGCCGACTCTCGCTCGCTTTGAACTGGAGACTCACCAACGCGCCGAACGCGGCGAACCGTTGAGCGCCGATTCAATGCAAAATCTGATGGCTGATCTGTTTACTGAGGGATTCGGCCCCAAAGTAAAGATAGATCGTCCGCGCGTTGGCATGGTCTGGTCTACATTTAGCCACCTCTTCGCTGACTATTATGTCTATCAATATGCCACGGGTATTTCTGGCGCGCATGCTCTCTCTGGAAAAATCCTGCGCGGTGAACCCAACGCTGTGGAAAATTACCTCGGCTTCCTCAAATCCGGTTCCTCCGTCTATCCGTTGGATGTGCTCAACAAAGCAGGCGTAGACTTGACCACTCCCAAAGCCGTTGAAGAGACCTTTGCTGTAATGGAAGGCTATATTGACCGGCTGGAAGAGTTAGTTGGGTAAGACAGATATTCGATAATAGATAATTCGATATTCGGTAAGCATGGCGATAAAGCCTTAAAACCGAATATCGAATTTCAAATATCGTTTTTGCAATCGTAAATTCAAAATCAAAAATCGGAAATCACTAAATGGCACAAACACAAATTTCATGTCCCCGCTGTAGACAAATGATCCCCGCCAACGTTGAGCAATTGTTCGACGTGACACATGAACCCGCTTCCAAGCAACGCCTGATGAGCGGACAATCGAACTATGCCCGCTGTCCGCATTGCGGATACGAAGGCCGCCTCGCAACTCCCATCGTCTATCACGACAATGAAAAGGAATTGCTGCTGACCTTCTTTCCCTCCGAGTTGGGATTGCCGTTGAATGAACAGGAAAAGATGGTCGGTCCGCTCATTAAGCAGATCGTAGATCGTTTGCCTTCCGAAAAGCGCAAGGGATATTTGTTCAGCCCACAAGCCAATCTCACCTACGAATCCATGATGGAAACGATTTTGGGCAAGGACGGCATCACGCCTGAAATGCTCAAATCGCAGCAGGAACGCGTCCAATTCATGGAGAAGTTGATGCAGGTCACATCCAAGGATGTGCGTTTGGAGTTGATCAAGGGTAATGAAAAGATCATCGACGAGCAATTCTTTGCGCTGTTCAGCCGCATTGCGCAAAACGCCATGCAAAGCGGACAGGAGCCAATTGCGCGGGCATTGATCGAAATCCAGACTCAACTGTTGGAAGAGACCGCGTATGGCCGTCAGCTTAAAGAATCTGTCGCAGAAATGGAAGCAGCCCAACAGGTATTGCAAGAGGCGGGGCAATCGCTCAACCGCGAGAAACTGCTCGACTTCGTCATTGAAGCCCCAACGGATGCCCGCATCCGCGCGTATGTCAGCATGGCTCGCGGCGGCATGGACTATATCTTCTTCCAAAATTTGACAGAGCGAATTGAGAAAGCCGCGCCAGAAGAAAAGACCAAACTGGAAGGCATCCGCGAGAAGCTGCTGTTCTTCACCAGTGAAATTGACAAGCAAATGGAAGCGCGTTTGAAGCAGGCGCAAAAGTTCGTGGAGACGCTGCTTGAACAGCCCGACATTGAAAAAGCCACGCAAGCCAACCTCGATAACTTTACGCAAGACGCTGTCGAAGTGGTCAACCAGATGCTGCAACAAGCCTCCGAAGCGAACGACTATACCCGCATGGGCAAGCTGCAAAAGATGGCGCAAGTGCTGCAAAACGCCAGCGCGCCGCCGCCCGAAGTGGCATTTATTGAGCAATTGCTTCAAGCTCCTGATGAAGCCGTACTTGACCAGATGCTCACCGAAAACGATGCGATGGTCAACCAGCAATTTGTGGATGCCCTAAGCGGATTGGTAACTCAAATGGAAAGCCAGCCTGATAACCCCGAAGCCAAAGACATGGCAGAGAAACTCACCGAGATTTACCGAGTTGCTTTGAAACGGGTTATGAAAAAGAACATGGCAGGGTAGGAAGTAAAACGAAGAGATAGTCGCCTTGAAAAATGACTGTCTCTTCGTTTCGTTTTAGCACTTCATTAAATAGACGATTCTGAAGGAGTGCGAAATACTCAAGTCACTTGAGGGTCGAAGTCTGTTATTCTGGGTCGCCGCAAGCATTTTGCTTGTTGGCTTGTTGGGGTTTGTAGATTTTAGAACAGGAAATGAATACAGCTTTTCCCTGTTCTATCTCCTCCCAATTTCTTTGGCTACATGGTACGCGAATCGGTCTCTGGGATTTTTCACATCGATTCTTAGCGCAGCCACATGGCTCGCAGCTGATATCATCATAGGGGAAGACTATTCACACCCAATTACCTACTTATGGAATTTTCTGATACGCCTGGGGTTTTTCCTCATCGTCAGTTATCTTATATCAGAATTGCACAACACACAAAAAATTGTGGAAACCCTAGCCCGCACAGATCACTTAACAGGAGTGACCAATTCACGTTATTTTCTGGAATTGCTTGAAATTGAAATTCAACGTTCAAGTAGGTATAAACATCCGTTTACGCTGGCGTTTCTGGATCTCGACAATTTCAAAATAGTCAACGATAAATTTGGGCATGACGAAGGTGACAAATTAATCACGCTTATCGCCAATGAACTAAATTGCTTAACGCGCAAGACAGATATTGTTGCCAGACTGGGCGGCGACGAATTTGCAATTCTCTTCTCTGAAGCGGCACAGAAAGATGCCAGATATATTATTGAAAAACTTGAAAAACATTTAGCGAAAACATTAAGTGACAAATATTCATTTATTACGTTTAGCGCTGGCGTCGTCACTTTTACAACCATGCCGCACTCAGCAAAAGAAAGCATTAAAATCGCAGACCAATTAATGTATACCATTAAAAGTAGCACAAAGAACGGTGCTCGATACTTGGAATACACAACTTAAAAAGACCAATTACCGCGTTCACAGTGCAATGCGTCATCTTTAGAAACAAAACATATTATTTTCTTCCTGCCTTTCAGTTTGCTCCAGCGCAATGACAAATAAATTTCAGTGGGTAAAATCTTCCACATGAAACTCCAAACCCGCTTTCTTCCCTTCATCGCCCTCGCCATCCTCGCTTTGCTGCTCGGCTTATGGGCAGGCTTATTGCGCCTCGGGTGGACAATGCCGTCGATTCCCAAACTTGCGCTGGCACATGGCCCGCTCATGATCTCAGGCTTCCTCGGCGTACTCATCCCACTCGAACGCGCCGTCGCCATCCGCCAAAAATGGATGTTCGTCGTCCCTATCCTCTCCGCGCTTGGCTGGTTCAGCGTATTCCTCGCGCCAACGTTCAGCGGCTTACTCTTCACCCTCGGCAGTCTCGGTACACTCGCCATCCTCGGTGTCATGGTCAAACGCGAACCGCACATTCACACCGTCACCATGGCCTTCGGTGCGCTGGCATGGGTCATCGGCAATCTTTTGTGGATGACTGGCTTCCCGATCTTTCAAGTCGTCTTCTGGTGGATTTGCTTCCTCGTGCTCACCATCGGAGGTGAACGCCTCGAACTTAACCGGGTGCTGCATCCCTCTCCCAAACAGATTCGCAGCTTTAGCATTGCCGCTGCCGCGCTGTTCGCAGGAGCCATCCTCACCGCATTCAACCTCAACTGGGGCGCACGCCTCAGCGGACTTGCCATGCTGGCTCTTTCTCTCTGGTTCCTGAAAAACGATCTTGCTACACGCAACCTCCGTCATAAAATCCCGCTCACCCGCTACATTGCCATCTGTCTCTTTAGCGGATTCATCTGGCTCGGCATCAGCGGAGTCATCAACTTATATTTTGGCGCACTGTACGCAGGTCCATTTTATGATGCGGCACTTCATGCAGTCTTCGTCGGCTTTGTCATCTCAATGATCTTCGGTCATGCCCCTATTATTTTCCCCGCCATTCTCGGCGTGCCCGTCACCTTCTACCCCGCCTTCTTTGGGCATCTTATCCTCCTACATCTCTCCCTCATCCTGCGCGTGATTGGCGACCTGACCAACCTGTTCACCGTCCGCAAATGGGGTGGCTTACTCAATGAAGTTGCCATCCTCCTTTTTCTAAGCGTGACGATTTACTCCATCGTCAAAAGCAGGAATTAATCAAACTCTGATTGATTTCTAAATCCCCCTTAAGCATGGTTGAGTAATATCGTACCGAATTTGAGACAAAAAAATTAGAGACGAGAGAGAAAATGATCGACAAACTTGAGACGACCATTCTTAATGCTTTGCAATATATTTATGACGAATTGGGCTGGCTGGGTGTCACCATCGTCATGATCATCGAAAACGCCACAGGGCTCACGCCCAGCGAAGTGGTGCTCGGCTTCGCAGGCTGGATGCTGATCGATGCGCATGGCTTGCCGTTCAGCACCGTCTTCTGGGGCGGGCTGGCAGCCGCCATCGGAAGTGTGATCGGCGCATCCATTCTGTACTGGACCGCCAGAGTTGGCGGCCGACCCGTGGTGGATCGCATGGCAAAATTCTTCCGTATCGACTTGCGTCACATTGAACGCGTGGAGCGGATGGCAAAACGCTGGGGAACTGGATTTATATTTTTCGGCAGGCTGCTGCCTGGAATCCGCACATTGGTTGCCATCCCTGCAGGGATGGCTCGCATATCTTTCCCCACATTTGCAGCGGCCACCTTCGCGGGCGCTTACATTTGGTGTACGTTATTTATTAGCGCGGGATATTTTCTGGGGCACGAATGGCACTTGCTGAGCGGCATTGTCAAACAAGCGGTGCCTTATGTTCTAACCGTTGGTGCCCTGGCTGGGATAGTTTTTATCGCCTGGCAGTTCTGGCTCAGACAGCGGCCTTTGCCGGTTAAGGTTGAAAAAGAGTAAACAAAAAGAGACACGAGTTTCGTGTCTCTTTTTGTTTATACAGCAGTTTCGTTGACGAGATCGTGGATCCATTTGCGTGATCTGAACCGCCACGCACTGACGAAAGCTTTAGCAACCTCCTCTAAAATCACAAACAGATAAACATAATAAACGGGCAGATGCAAAACGAAAGCCGCAAAATAAGCTGCGGGAACGCCGATAAGCCAGATGGAGCAGAGTTCCATAATGAGTGCAAAGCGGGTATCGCCGCCAGCACGCAGTGCCCCAATAAAGGTGGAGAAATTGAACATGCGTATCCACAGGGTGCAAGCCATCATCAACATCAACATGCGGACGTTATATTCGCCGCTTGGAGACAGGTCGTATAAGCCAACAACAGTGCTGCGCAAAAGAATAACGATCAGCCCAACTACCCACGCAGCGGAGACACTTAGAATAATCACACGGCGTACGGTTTCGTAGGCTTCCTCTTTTTTGCCCGCACCAATACGGTTCCCCACCATCACGGCGCAGGCATTGCCGAGACCCATGAAAACGACGAAACCAAGTTCCTCCATCGTGGCGTTGACGTTAACTGCGGCGATGGAGTCCGTGCCGATGTGGGCGTAGATAGCATTGTAGGTGGTGATGCCCACTGACCAGAACAATTCATTTGCCATGGCGGGCATGGTGGTCTTTAATACTCGTGAAAAGAAAGCCATATCAAATGAGAAAAATGTCCGCAGGTTTTTGGCGGCGAGGGGAGTCTTCTGAGTGTAGACAAGGACAAGGAGCAGAATCAGTTCCAAGGTCCAGCCTGAGGCGGTGCCGATAGCGGCGCCTCGTACCCCGAGAGCGGGAAATCCCCCATAGCCAAAGATCAGCATATAACCGAGAATCGTCTTAAAAATTAAAGCGCTGACCGTTGCAATGACCGTCATGCGCACGAGTTGAATGCTGCGCATGACAGCAATGTAGGAAGTGGCGATGGCAACAGGAATATAACTGAGACCAACAATGCGAAGATATTGCGCGCCGATCTCGATCACTGCCTGGTCATTGGTGTAAAAGCCGAGGACTGTGCGCGGGATGAGCGTGGCGGCGAGGGTGAAGATCAGCGCAAAAAGTGAAGTAGCGATGATGCTCATACCCAACACTTTACGGATGGGTTCAATCTCTTGTTTGCCCCAAAACTGGGCGGTGAAGATCGCCATACCGCTGGTAGTGCCAAACAATAAAAGGATAAGCACGAAGAAAACCTGGTTGGATAAACCAAGCGCGGCGATGGAGGTTTCGCCCAACTGCCCCACCATGATGACATCGATCATGTTGAGGGAGGCGTTGATGAGTTGTTGAAATGAAATGGGGACTGCTATCACCAGCATTTCTTTCAGGAAGGAACGGTCTTTGAGAAAGGATAGGTTCATGGGGGGAAAGGAGGAAAGATGAATTATGAGGGATGAAAAAACGGCGGAGCCCCTGAGGTGACCGCCGATTTGATCACTGATTGCTAATTGCTTTTTAAGCGTTACTTTTTACTTATCGCTTTCACGTCGCTTCTCTTCCGGGGCTTCGCTGACGATGTACAACGGCCTGCCTTTGGCTTCATCATACAGGCGGCCAATATATTCGCCGAGAATACCGAGTGAGATGAGCTGCACACCGCCGAGGAAAAGCACAGAAACAAGCGTAGTGGTTTGGCCCTCAAAGGAGTGGGAACCAGCAAGGCGCAGGATGGCAACCACAGGAATAGCAAGGATGGAAACACCAGCAGAGGCAAAGCCAAAATACGTAGCAACCTGCAAGGGGAAATATGAGAACCCTGTAATGGCATTCAATGCCAGCTTAAGCATTTTGCTGAAAGGATATTTGGTGACCCCAGCCACGCGCGCAGCGCGTTTGTATTCCACACCGATCTGACGGAAACCCACCCAGGCAGACATGCCGCGCGGAAAACGGTGGCGTTCCTTCATCTGTTTGAGCACGTTGACTACTTTTCGATCCATCAGGCGGAAGTCGCCTGTGTCAACGGGAATTTTCACATCAGTGATGCTGTAGATCAAACGATAGAATGCAGCGGCGGTAAATTTCTTAAACCACGATTCACCTTCGCGTTCAGCACGGACGGCATAGACAACCTCGTAGCCTTCCTTCCATTTCTTTGCAAGTTCAAGAATGACTTCAGGCGGATCTTGCAAGTCTGCGTCGATGATGACAACAGCATCGCCACGCGCATAGTCCCAGCCTGCGGTAATGGCAACCTGATGCCCGAAGTTACGGGCAAAGATCACAGGGCACACCGTTTTATCGGCTTCGGCAAGTTCGCGGATCTTTACAGTGGAGCCGTCTGTGGAACCATCGTCCACAAGTATGAGTTCCCAAGGTTCCCCCGAGGAATCCATCACTTCCTTTACCCTGCGATAAAGCTCGGGGAGGTTTTCGATTTCATTATAGATCGGAGCGATGATCGAATACGTAATTTTCATAGATTCTTCTTTTTTTTACGGGTAGAGGTAGGAGCGTTGGATTCCAACTTATGAACAGATACGTTACTATGCTGAGTATCCTTCTCATCAAAAGGAGAAAGCCCTAAAATGCGACGCTGCAAATATTTATAGATGACAATCGTTGAAGCCAACAGAGGGACAATCAACAATGCCCCCATAATACCTTCCAGAATTGTTGCGATCATGATCGAAATAAAAATCAACCCTTCATTCATATGCAGGCTGCGTCCCATGATGTATGGACGCAGAAGAAAATTTTTCAAATTAATCAGAACAAGATACACAACAAAAGCAATAACCGCAACCCAAACATTGGAAAGAGGAATCCAGCTTGAGCCTTCCAGCAATGCCACAGCAACAGCCACTGCCGCAGCAAGGAAAGGACCAACATCTGGAATAAGTGTAAACAAGCCCGCCAGCACGCCCAACACCAAAGCTCCAGGAATCCCCATAATGGTCCACGCAATGGTAAAGACAATCCCGACCACCACCATCAAGACGATCTGCCCACGCAGGTACGCCATCCACACTTCTCGCAAACGGGCATACAGCTCGTGCATGTCATTCTGATAGTCCACAGGCGCAAGCCCAATGACTGCTTCTCTCATACGGGGCCATTCGCTCATAAACAGATGCACACTAACTATGATAACCAAAAACCACAAGACACTTACTGATGTCGTCTCAAGCAAAGCAAGTGCTTCTTCAGGCAGCGGCGTAAGAACGGCATCCTGTACATGCGAGAGGCTCTCCCCAAGCTGCTCAAAGTGAAAAACCATTCCACCAAATTGAACCGGCTGCGAAAGCACGGTGCTTGTTTCAGATGAAAGATCAAGCAGATCCTGTGCAACGATCTTGATCTCATCAAAAAAGATCGGCGTTAATGTGGCAGGTACACCAACCAAAAAAATCAACGCGGAAAAATAAACAATATTCACTGCCGCCGCACGAGACAGCTTTGTGTGCGTTATTAGATACCCCACCGCAGGGGATATCAAATAAGCAACGAATGCCGCAATGATTAATGTTTTTACTGCCTCATGCGCATAAAAAAGCAGCGCAACAAAAGCGGCAAAAAGAATCAATGCAACCGTATAACGAAACGGCATACTCCAGTTTTTTTGACTACCACTCATAGTAATTTTTTCACAGCCTCTAAAGTTGGTTCAATGATCGGTGCAGACTGAACTGCCTGCATCGCGGCGCGGATATCCTTCAAGCCACTACCTGTATTCAATACCAGAATGGGATCATCGCTTCTCACTACGCCCGAGCTGGTTGCTTTTACCAAACCAGCATACGCCGTCGCTCCAGCAGGTTCGGCAAAAATACCCATCCGTCCCAACTCCGCAATCGATTTGATGATCTCATCATCTGAAACCGTAATGTACGTGCCGTTCGTTTGCTTTGCCGCACGCACCGCACGGACTCCGTCACGCGGCAAGTCTACTGAAATGCTGTCTGCCATTGTCGTGGCAGAGACGGGGGTGATGATCTCTGTATTTGCATGGAAAGCGTTTGCAATGGCCGCAGAACCTTCCGCCTGCACACCGATAATACGCGGCATGTTGGGAATCC
>Ga0209277_10000707_pt1 | contig 16665 bp, 14 predicted proteins | sample JI81AbrownDNA_FD_187503 | JGI IMG/M metagenome (GOLD analysis project Ga0209277, IMG submission 187503) | Wastewater effluent complex algal communities from Wisconsin, to seasonally profile nutrient transformation and Carbon sequestration -... | ecosystem: Engineered > WWTP > Effluent > Algae... | reverse complement strand
ATGATTAAAAACTTTCCTAATTCATTTGGTTGTGATTCCGAATAAATAGAAGCAGTAAAGAACAGGCTCAAAATAAACAGTGAAATAATTTTATTAAACATGAATCCATTTTTTTTGAAATAGCTTTGGTGAAAATCGAAAAAATAGAATGAGAAAGCGTGAATGATTGAAGGCGCACAAACGTTTGTGCGCCTTCAATCATTCACGGTGTGCAAATCTTTCTACTTCTTCTGAATCTTATTTACGTAGAATGTAAAAGTTTTCTCCGTTTTGTTATTACTAAAATCAGTCGCTGTGATAGAAATGGTATTATCCCCGGAAATGAATTTCAAGTCTCCAATATAGTAATGACTTTCGAAGAAGAGATCGTTAAACGACATACCATCTTCGTTTTGCCATTTGCTATTTACAAGGCTTAGTTCGTTGAAATTACTTTCTTTATATACTTTGTTATTTACTACAAAGCGAATGGATTTCACTCCTCGTCTTTGACCTTTGCGTTCGCCCGTATCCGCTATATCTACTGTGATTGGAAAGTTACTCGAAGAATTAAAAGAGTCTCCGTCGTTTACATAAGTGATATTTTTTCCAATGGTTAGAATTAAACTACTAATCGTAGGGGATTTTGTATCTTTCACTGTGGGAAGGATTTTGAGCGGATCGATGATTTTTCTTCCTTGGTCTTTTGCTACTACGAAGTGTAAATGAGAACCACTCGAGTGACCGGTGTTACCAGTCTTGCCAATAGTATCTCCTTTTTGCACGGTTCGTTTCTCTGAAATTTCAGAAGACCTTCCATCTTTTAAGTGGTAGTATGCTGAGAGAATATCATTGTCGTGTAAAATCCATACACTGTTTCCACTTCCATGTTCATTTTCAAAAGGATTGTCTGAACCGTAATGACTGTAAATTACAGTTCCTTTTTCAATGGAGGAAACCTTTTCGTTATCAGAGGAAACATCCACACCATTGTGGAAATGATCTCCTCTTGATTCCCCAAACAGCGAAGTCAGTTTCACTTCAATGTTGTCCCCACCAGCAGGCCAGATAAAACCAAGTGGATTCTTAGATTTTGAACTTTCTTGACTGAATACTAAGTAAATAGGAAGGATTGCCAGTAGTAAAAAGATTTTTTTCAAAAAATGTTCTCAATTTTTTTTTTTTGTAAATGACTATAGAAACTAAAAATTTAATGTACCAATTCTGACCAGTATGAAATTATCACAGGAAGAAATATTTGATTTAGTGCAATCTTGCGCAGCAGGGAACCCTGAATCGCTAAAGAAATTCTTTGAAGAATTTTCAGAGGATATCTATAATTTCCCCATACGGGTTTTTCACCTAGAAGAGGATGACGCAAGCGAATTTTTCATCTATGCTTATGAAAGGTTAAAATCCGGCAAGCGATTTCACACCTTTGTTGGTAAGTCTGGATTCAAAACTTGGCTCTATACAGTTCTTAGAAACATGCTTATTGATTGGCAGCGCAATAAGCGAGAGCTAAAAATTGTCTCTAGCGTTAAAATAAACTCAGATGGAGTAGAATACTATTCTATTGAGAATGAACCCGATTTAAAAGCCAATCTGCAAAAAGAAGCGGATTTGATGTCTTCCCGATTTCAGGAAGTATTGTCCGAAATAAAAATCGAAAATCGAATCATATTCAAATTAGCTTATATTTACTACTTGAACTTAAATGAAGAAGAAATTGACTATCTGATCGAAAAAACCGGTTTTACAAAAGACGAATTACAGACGGAGATTATTAAGATACGCGATGCTCTGAGTGAAAAGGAAATTCACAGTATACAGAGTGAAGATAAAATTGCTTCTATTTATATGAATATCTTAGAATTAAAGCAGCAACAAGAGAAAGAAAAACCTCTTGTGTTTAATGATAATTTGCCCAATTCCGACAAGGTGCAAATTTCGATAAATAAAAAGTATGAGCAAAGGCGAAAGCTAATCGAAAAGAAAAGCAAAGGCAATTTTATTTCTCGCACTCCCTACCGCGTTATCGCCCAACTTCTTAAAATACCGGAGGGTGGAGTAAGTATCTCTTTGCAAAGAGTTTTGGAAAAAATCCAAAAAAAATTTGTAAAGTATGAAATATAAGCTATAATTATCAAGTCTCTAATTTACAAGAGGTCGGCTATGAATCCTATGAATGAATCAAATGAAACAAATAATACAGAAAAAGTTATCGACTTATTTCTAAAAGGTGATGAAAAACTATTTGATCTCGCTTTGGAAAATGACGCGCATTTTGCCGAGTTGGTTGAGATTGAGGAATCTCTCCAGTCTGCGATTAAGCACGAAAGTAAAAAGTATCTAGATTCTTTAATAGAAAAGGATTCAAAGTTCTTTGAGAGTTTGGATTTGGCAAAGGCGAATGTAAGTATCTCGAAAGAAAAAAATATTCCATTACCACTTTATCTTCAGAATTACATGGATGCCGATCGGGCTACTCAGAAAGAAGCTGACAGATTGGTCATTCGATTTGGGAAAGCAGGTATGAAGTTGCTTGGTTCTTTCTTTGGTGAATCTTTGATTACACCTTTAGAATTGACGATTCCATCCGTTAGAAATTCAGCGAATACAATTCCGCAAAGCATTAGTATGCTAGAGAAGACAGATCAGGGAAGCCTTGTTTATCAAGTCATTCAGGAAAATGAAAATGAAGCCTATCTAAGTGTTAAGTTTGATGCTTCGTTTGTGACTCTTTACAATCAAGTGAACCTGCGTAAGGACAATCGCTTTATTTATTCTAGTAATATTAATTCGGAAGGACTGGTTTCCTTCTCTGGACTAAAAGAAGGCATCTATAATATTGAATTTACGGGTAAGAATATTTCAAAAAGATTTGACTTATCCCTTTTTGCCGATAAGCTGTAGGGAATGATTGATTTACTTATTGATAGAGTTGGAAATGTAAATATATTTAACTTCCTTAATTCCGGGCAGTTTCATTCGGAATCTCATATTCAATCCTCGATTGACAGCGATTTAATTTCTGAGTATGTAAAAGAAATTGAAAACCTGTCAAAGCTTTCCAATAATTTTTTATCCAATCACGAATCTAATTTTCGCGTTAAGCCCGATGTCTTAAAAGAATTAAAGATACTCGGCGAGACTTTTTATGATCAGTTTTTTCCAGGTTCCATTTCTGATAATCTACGAACCACAACAGAAAAGTATTTGCACTTTAACATAGACAGTAGTCTTGCAGAAATCCCCTGGGAGTTATTATATGATGGAGATTGTTTCCTTTCTGATAGATTTTTAATTGGAAGAACAATCAAAGGCTCAAAGACTTTCTTACAAGAGACCACGAATCAAAAGTTAAAGATGCTAATCATTGCAGATCCAACGGAAGACTTAGAGTGGGCGCAAAAAGAAGGTGAGACACTTTTTCAAGTTCTAAAGGAAAAAGTTCCTTCTTCTGTTTTAGATATTGAATTCATTGCTGGCTCTCAGATTACAAAACTGAAATTACTCTCAATGATCCGCGGAAAGAATATTATCCATTATGCGGGACATTTATTTTTTTCAAGTGATCCAATGGAGAATGGTTGGCTATTATCCGGCGATAAAATTCTAAAAGCAAGGGAAATTAAAAATAGTGCATTCTCTACCAATTTAGTATTTAGCAATTCTTGTAATTCCTCTCGAAGTCCCGGCTTAAAAAATCCAAAGAATATCATGAATGATTTTGCTAGTTCTTTTTTAATGTCAGGCATCATGAGTTTTATCGGAACGAAATGGGAAGTGGCGGATAACGCTACTACGCTTGACTTTACTATTCGATTTTATCTTTCTCTTTTTAGTGATAAGAGTCTAGGCGAATCACTTTTTATTGCGAGAGAATATGCTAGAAAGAATTACGATCCACTCGATGTGATTTGGGCAAATTATTCTTTGTATGGTCATCCAGACAGAATCATATTAAATAAAAGTAATAATCATCGAAATAAAATTATTGATCCCTTAATGATTCGAAAATCATATCCAACACCAATTGCTGTTTCCTATGCAAATTTCATTGCTCATGAAAGATCAGATACCAGTGAGAACAAAATGAAAGCCTTTATTGAAAGCTTTGAAGAGTTTTCGAAGTTAATAGGAGTCATTGTATTAAGCGATCATAAATACAAAGCACTCAATCAAAACTATGAGCGGGTAAGTGAGTTTAACCTCGGAATATGGTGGGATTTGATTTTCAAATCCATTTTGGATTTCAAAAAACTACAAATCACAATGGTGATTGAATCTTTTTTAGTTGTATTGTTTTCCAATAAAGATTTAATTTATAAGATAATCAATTGGATTGAAAAATTTAGATCGGGCGTTCTTGATGTAGAGAGTCTAGAAGGGTATTTAATTACTTCCCAATATTATTACGAAAACCTATTAGTTGAGTTAAATGAATTTGAGAAATGCTATATCTTTTTTATTTCCAATGATTCAGATCGACATCATTTATTTTATGGGTATAACAAAAAGGAGATGGAAGTTGATTCTAGTCAATTTGCTTTCTTTGTAAACCGTATCGATGAATTTAGAGGAAAGGTAGTGTTACTGAATAAAAATAAGAAAGCTATCCTTCCTCTGTTAGGGATCAATGCAATTAATAATGGTAATTCGCAAAATTCAGATGTATCCCTTGAATTTATGAATCTTAATACGAATCAATTGCTTTCTATATTAAAATGAGTCTTTGTCAATCTAAAGGTTCATCTTGTGGAGCTTGCTGTGGATTGTTTAATCTAGATTATCCGCCAGCAGTTTTGAAACGAATTTTAGAAGAAAGAACTACGATCTTCTCTGAAAAAGTAGATTATGCAAAAAGAGAAACTGTCATTTTTTTTAGAGAAGAGTTGGAACAAAAAGAAAACTCTTATCCTAAAAAAGATGGAACTGTTTATAATTGTCCCTTTCTAGGTTATATCGATCTAGAAAATAAAAGAATTGGATGTATGATTCATCCAATTAAAACAGGGGATACTAAGAGTCAGAACTTTTCTTTCTATGGAGCTTCCATTTGTCAAACGTATGATTGTCATAATAAAGAGCGCAAAAATGCAAATCAGTGGGAGAGTTTTTTGGAAAGCCTGGGATTAGATGAATACCAATACTCGAATCTTGCAGGGGATCATATCCTTATTACACGCATCGAAGAATTTTTTAAAGCTTCAGGAATTTCTTCGGACTCTATGTTTAAAGATTATTCTTTATTGCTAAAGAAATTACTCTTATCCAAGTTTACAAAAGGAAATTCTCATATTACTTCCTTTGAAATAGATATGGAGGCAAGTATAGAAGATTCTAAGTTTCAGAAGCTTGTAGATAAATTGTCATTAGCTGCAAGTGATGAATTGTTTCATGAACTAGAGGCCTTAATCAATTCCTGCCAATCAGCGAAATTAGTTACTTAGTATGAGTTAGGGTTCTACTTTCTTCTTTTTCTAGATTAGCCATGGCTTGTTGCATTTTTTCTTGGGTATGGACTAGATCAATTAGAAAGGTGGAAAGACTTTGTTGGTCTACATAGTCTAGCTTGGCAATTTCGAGTAGGATTACATCGAGAGTCATGTTCATAGGCAAAATTTCCGAAAAGAAAAAGAAAAGTCAATCTGTTTTTAAAAAATTGGATTTTTCCAAAGCCCTGATTCAATTGTGCTGTATAGATAGTAGGTACTCCCAATTAACATAAAATGATAGATATCATTATGATACTTTCTTTTATGCAAGTAAGGAATTTTGGAGAATACAATCCAAAGCAGGTTAGACATGAGTAAGTAAAACCAGGCAAGACTTAATTGCCCTCGAGTCACTATTGCACATAGACTGTGAACGATAGTGAAGGCGGCAGCGATTAAATAAAATTTACCCCCGGAATTAAAAAGAGAACGGATGTAGAGACTCGCAAGTACAAAGACAATTCCTGTTCCAGCTGATACTATTAGGAAATGAGTATTGATTGATTTTAACGTTGCATAGTTCAAAAAAATAACTAGAATAGAAATGATAGTCCAAAAAAAGTTATGCTTATTTCTATCGTGTTCAATTAGAGGAATATGAACAAGGATTCCAAAGATTTTTATAACGAATAACAATCCAAAGCAAGCAAAAATATAAATATCGTAATGCGGTCTTGCTTCTTTCAACCCAGTATATACGAGCCAGGTATAAGAAGCAAGTGCAACTGCATGTAGAAAGTTTGTAAATGAATTAAGTGAAATTGCCATTCAAATAATCATTTTTTAAAAGCTTTAACTGTAAAGAAAATAATTACAGAGTCTTAAATCGGATTCCTGCTTTTTGAAGTCTTGGTATTAATTTATCTCCCATTGCGATGGCAGGTGTGATGACTCCATATTTTTCTGGAAGGTCTGTAGAATCGTGAATTAAACAGAGTGCTGACTCGCCTAGCATTTTGGAAGTATCGCCGTAGCCAGGATCTCCCCCTGTTACTTCTGTGCGAACAGTTTTAGTTCTGGATTTTCCTACAAAGGATAGAGTGAAGGAGTTACTCTCTCTTTGCTCCTTGTCAGGTCCATCCCCCGGTTGCTTGAGGCTTAGAAGCAAATTACGAGTAGGTGCAAATTGAGCAAGAGAAAAAACAATTCCCATACCTAAGACTCCACCGAGTAGAGTTGCTGTAGAATTAATTCCAGCATAGTGTCCGTATGTAAACTTTGGACCATAAATATCTAAGTCAGCAGCAGAGCGTAAGACTACTTCAATATCTACAAAAGGAAGTGGCGCTCCGTAAGTTTTTGTGTCTTCTCTCAGTCTAACCTGAGTCGGTATTGGTTGAACCAAACGTCCATTAGTCGCAGAATGAGCAATTTGAATGTAAGAAGACTTTTGTCTATCTAATTCTGAGAGACTCATGAACCCAATTGCCGAGTGCCATGTTCCTCCGGATACCGAATTAAATTGTCCAAGTGGAGACGGATTATTTGAAGAAAAGCTCACAAAGCATTCTACTTCGATTGGCTCGCTTGCGGGAAGTTGTTTTACTGTGTAGTAAGTTCCGAGATCTGCGGGTATTGAGTCGAAACCGCAACAGTTTAAAATCTTTACTTTATTCTCTTTTGCTTTTTTATCATAAAAATTTGTAACATGATTTACAAATCCTCCCTCTCCAGTTAAATCAAGATAATCCGCATTGCCTTCTACACAGGCTTTTACAACAGGATCTCCGTATTTAAGATAAGGACCGACAGTCGTGATCACTAGCTTCGTATCGCGAGTCATATTTAAGAGACTGGAATAGTCTTTTACATCAGCTCGAATCAAACCAACTTCGCTGCAACCTGGATTAATATCGACTAACGCTTTTTTTAGTGCGGCTAATTTTATTTCATCTCTTCCGGCAATGCCTAAGCGAAAAGGTTCCTCTTTCATTCTTTTGGCTAAGTACTTAGCAGTTAAATCTCCCGTAAAACCTGTCGCTCCAAAAATAACTATATCGTATTTTGTTTCTGTCTTCATCTTTGTCCTTACCTAATTTTATACTCGTATGTGGCTTATCAATCCGTCAAGACAGAAATTTGACTTGTAAATAAGAGTGTTTAATTGAAATTTGCCAGAGGTGAACTACAACATGAAAAAAAGATACTATCTTTGCATGCTCGGATTATTTCCAATTATTATAATCTTTGATAGCATTTACTTTATATATCATCAATCGCTAACTATTTTTCTAGGACTTGGCTTTGTTCACTTTATATTGTATGTCCTGATGAACTACCTGGGTGCCTATTTTATATATAAGCCTATTGACCGATTATTTATTCAGGACTTGGAGACTATTCAAGCGACAAAGCGGATAAACCGAATTACGCTCTATTCAACGCTCTGGATTTTTTTTATTGGCAATATCTATATTGGTATTTCCCTTATGCCGCTTTATTTTTTCCCCACCATTTTTAAAAGTCCTGATGATTTTGTAATCGAAAAGATTCCTCCCGAGTTTTTCTTTTATTCGATTTTGCCTGCGATTTATTTCATTTATGCGCTCTTTCCAGCATTCTTAGCCTATTTTATCATCAATGATTTTAAATTAGACTTAAAAGAAAAAGTATTTACAGAGTATAATATTCGTTATGCGGACGGAAAGAAAAAAATTGGAATTACTTTATTCTTCGTATTTCTATTTCTAGTGGTTCTACCTTCTTTACTTGTAATTTTAGAATTGAAAATGGCTTTTGAATTAGAGCATAAATATGCTCAGTTTACAAAGCTAAGTCCCCTACAAACTGTCTTAATAGACAGATTCGTTCTTTTTATTGGAACCGTTATAGCGGTAATTCTGATTACCCGCTCTTTTACAAAGCCAATCAATTCTTTGCTTAAAGTAATTGCCCGGGTGCGAGAGGGGGATTTTGGAGCACAGGCGGCGATTACTTCAGATGATGAAATTGGAGTTCTTACAAAAGAATTCAATGAAATGGTGAAGGGATTAAAAGAAAGAGAATTGATTCGAGATACGTTCGGAAAGTATGTCACTAAGGATATAGCCACCGTTATCCTCGAAAAGAAAATCAATGTAGAAGGAGAAGTTCGCTCTTGCACAATCCTAGTAACGGACATTGCAAATTATACCACCATTTCAGAAGAGCTTAGTCCTAAAGAAATAGTCCTAATGTTAAACGAATATTTTTCTGTTCTTGTAAATATCATTCAAAGTCATAAGGGGATTGTGAATAAATTCATTGGAGATTCTATCTTTGCTATGTTCAATGTCCCTCTCGATGATCCCGATCATGCGGTTAATGCAATACTAGCTGCACTAGAGATTGAAAAGATAACTTCTAATCGCAAGTTTGGAAAGAATAGGCAATTATCTACACGAATCGGAATTAATACCGGCGTAATCGTTGCAGGAAACATAGGCTCAGCTGAGCGTATGGAATATACAGTCATCGGAGACGAAGTAAATATTGCCTCTCGCTTAGAGCAATTAAATAAAGAGCATGGAACAAATGTGTTACTCGGAGAGAATACCTATGAGTTGGCGAAAGAACGTTTTCGTTTTACAAGGTTGGGTGATTTCCAATTAAAAGGCAAAGAAAAAAGTATAAAGGTTTATAAAGTGGAAGAAGGAAGAGATTGAGCTTTCTATACAATTTGTTTCAGTTTCCTTTTTCCAAAATTCAAATACGATTCGAGCTGACTTCGATTCCAAGTGCAATTTGCATCGAACCCTGATCGAACGCTGACCGAAGCCTGAACGAAGTATAGTCGATTGAGGGATTATTTTCACTTGAATTTTGCATTGGCAGAAAGAATATGAAAGGAAAAGAGTAAGAAGGAGAAATTTGTGGACTCTCAAAAAATTTCAAAAGTAACACCAACCCTAGCAGAAGAATTAAGCCGTTATATTAGATTACTTGCTAAAGCAGGAAAAAATCAATTCCACCGTCATCTATACAAACCACTTGTATATGCAGGTTGGGAGAGACAGATGAAATACAATGATTCCAAATTTATCATGGCGAGAATTGATGAGGCAAGATCGGATATATCTAAACTAAACACGATAGGTCCACTTTGTAAAAGATTGATTTCTCAGTCTCTTTTAGAATCAGCTTCCAGTCTCGGCAACTCAAGCATATTCTTCCTCGATAGAATTGGCGCCATATCGATGTTAGCCAGAAGCGAAGAGGGAGTGGAATTTGTAAGTATTATCAAAGACCCGCTCAAAGAATTCAATTCGGAAAACCAAGTAAAGAGAGAAAAATCCTTTGAAGACAAATTAGAAAATATTTCGAACCAGGAACTAACAGACGCGTTAAACCCCATAGAGCTTGGTAAAAAAGAAGTAAAAGTCAAACTTCAAAAAGAAGCACTGGCACTCTTCCATCAAATTTCAGTATTCAGCAACAAAGGTGATATTCATAGATGTAGAAAATTAATTGCGAACTATTTAATTTATTATGCAGAAGAAGAGAATAACAATCGAGAAGAAGTGGAGCAAGTGATTCAAGCCTTAGAGAATCGCTCACCTGGATTTACGCTGGAGCTAAATGATTTTATGGCGATTCAGCTTTACTATTCTATATTCAGTGGAATTTCCGAAGGAGATTTAAAGAAAGCAATTCAAGGAATTCGAAAATATGCCTTTACATTTCAAGGCAACCCTGATATTAAATACTTCCTAGAAATCGATGAGCTAGAAGGAAAGTTGCAAGCAGTCATTACAAAGAAAGATTTATGGAAACAACTTCGAAAAGAGAATATTTAAAGGAATAAAAATGGAAATCAAAGAATCAGAAATTAAAAATATTTGGATACTCACATTAAACGGTGTAATGGATGCACATACTTCGCCTAACATCAAAGCAAAATTGGAAGCAGGAATTGCTTCTGGAAAAACAAAGATCATTGTAGAAATGAAAGATGTTACTTACCTTTCCTCGGCAGGAGCAGGGGCACTTCTTGCAGGACTTACCGCCTGTCGTAAAAAAACGGGTGAGCTTAGACTCTGTTCTTTTCAGCCAGCCGTGAAAGATGCTTTTGAAGTAATGGGTTTTTCTAAAGCATTTAAAGTATTCGCTGATTTAGAAGTAGCACTGGAAGGATTTTGAGAGAAACCAAGTTTCAATTTACAAATCAACTTTCCGAATTAGCAAATGTTCGAAGCATTGTAGATAAGTTCATTGGAACAGAAATTGATACAAAGTTAAAAAATAGAATTATCCTCGCATTAGATGAAGTGGTTTCCAATATCATAGAGCATGGATTTCCTGATTCGAAAGAGTCAGAGATTGCGCTTAACGTTTTGGTAGATAAGGAAAAAATTCAAATCATTCTAGAAGATGAGGGGATTGCGTTTAATCCGCTCGAATCAAAGCCTGTTGATATGGAAGAGCATCTAGAAATTGGCGAAGATGGTGGTGTTGGAATTCATATTGTGCAAAAGATTATGCAAGTAGAATATGAAAGAATTCATTCTAAAAATCGTTTAACTTTATCTAAAAACTTAACAGAGGAGATTTAATTTGAAAAATCTAAATTGGAAACTATTTCTACCGGGAATCAGAACAAAGCTTTCTCTATTTACAATTTTATTTGTAGTGTTGATTATTTCTGTCATGTCGCAATTCTTTATCTTCGAGCAAAGAAAAGCGTTAGCCGAAAGTTACGAAAAGGAACTTGCTTCTTCCAAAGAATACATAGGCTCGGTAGTATCTGATTTAGAAGGAATTTCTAGAAGCCTTGTTTTAATTGAAGAATTTAGAGATCATGTTAAAGACAATCAACGAATCCTTGCGGCTAACAAAAAGACCTATTTTGTAGAAGAGAATAAGTTATTTGGATTTATAAAAATGAAAAATGATTTAGGTCTAAAAAAACTTGGACTTATCAAGTCGCAAAGATTTGCCAAGAAAATGGATACATTTTTTTCTATGTATTTTACTGAGAAGGATATAAAAGAATTAGAATCAAATATTAAACTTCAGTTTAAAGATAAAGAAGGAAAACAAATCTCGGATAGATCATTTGCTGAATTACAGCGATTTGCCAATGCAGTGGTGAAAGCAGAAAAAATTTTAGAGGAAAACACAGAAAAAAAAGTAGCCGAAACAGTGCTTGCTGCAAATAAAAAAAACCTTAGCATACAAAGATCACAACTTAGAAAACAAATTCTTTCCCAATTCCAAGACGAACAAAAAAGAAAAATAAAAGACCTTGGACTTCCTACTGCTAAGATTCGAATTCAATCCTTTTCTCTTATTTCGCAGGCAGAACAACTAGAAGCAGAAATAGGATTTGATACGAATATATTTGAAACAAAAGGCGATGTAAATCTAAAGGCGGTAGATGAATACTTACAAAATGATTTGAATTCTTTTGTAAACAATGTTACTAAGAAAGAAGACACAGCTTCGTTTATTTCTAAATTTGTTTTGAATCGAAAAAATTACCAGACACAATCTGATTATTTCTTCAAGAACCATTTAACAGTAGAGACTGCCAATAAAATAGTAGCGGCTAATCTAACAAAAGACTGGAAAGAATATATTGAAAAAGAAAAGGAAATCCAAACTAAATTTCAAGAAATAGCAAAAAAGATAAAAGAACGGATTGATTATTTAAAAGAGAAGAAAACAACTACATCGCCTTCAAGAGATTTAGAATTCAAGAAGCTATATGCCGATTATGCACAGAATCTACAAAGAAGAGAAGCACTCGCAAATGAAATAGCAAAAAGAATTCCCAATCTAGAGACTCTCGAAAAAGAAAATGCAGATATTGCAAATGAAATGAATTTACAAATCAAAAATTCTATTCTCTATTTGAGAGATGTTGCCCTGTATGAAGAAGTAATTTTAAAGTATCGATCAAAGCCAACGGCTTATGCAGATTATGCGTCCGATGCAAAGCTACGGGAAACAGAAAGACTGAAATGGAAAAAAATGCGTCAGTGGATCATGGACGCAAGCTCCGAGACAGCCACTCCAGAATTAAAGCGTTACATAGACAATGGCACAATATCTAAGAGTAGGTCAGAAGCAGAAGAGTATATGTGGGAATTAGACTCTACACCTCTTTATTTGGAGGAAGGAAAGAACCTCTCAAAAGATTTGCTTAGCTCTAATCAGATTGGTTTTACAAGAGCAATCATTGATATGCAGGAAGGATATGATCGCATTGAAGAAAAGAAAGACAACATTGTCAATGTATCGTATGGAATTGGAGTGTTTGCCTTTATCCTCGCATTGTATTTATCCGGTGTAATGGTTCGAAAAATAAAAGGAATCATTGCTTCTGCGGCAGAACTCGGTCAAGGGAATCTAAATACAAAGTTTCAAGATGGAGGCTCGGATGAATTTGGCGTTCTTACTACTGCCTTAAACAAGATGACGACTGACTTAAAACATCGTCAAGAGATGTTAATTGAATACGCGGCGGCGGAAGATATTCAGAAAGGTCTTCTTCCCTCTACTATGCCGTCTAACGCTAGTGGTGCTTTGGAATTTGGAAACTTTTATAAATCCATGTCAGGAGTTGGTGGAGATTATTTTGATTTCATGAATTCAGGAGAAGACAAAATTGCGTTTTGTATTGGAGATGTTTCCAATCATGGAATTGGTCCCGCTCTTGTGATGGTTTCTCTTCGTTCGCAGCTTCAATCTTTAATACGAAGTGAAGTCACAGACTTAAGAAAAATTCTTTTGAGTTTAAATGAACAAGTCTATGCTGATACGCCCTCTCATATATTTGTTACTTTCTTTTTGGGAATCTACGAAAAGAAAACGGGAAAGATTTCTTATATGAATTGTGGTCATTCTAAACCGTTAGTCTACAGATCTAAGACCAATACAATAGAAACATTTCCTTCCGGTGGAATGCCTCTCGGTGCAATTGACAATGATATATTTGACACGACTATTGAAGAAGAGGTTATGCAATTAGAAATTGGAGATTTGTTCTTTCAATACACCGACGGAGTAAACGAAGCCATGAACGCAAAATCAGAATTATTCGGTGGAGAAAGAATGGAGCAAATCATTTTGACCCAGGGAAAAGAAACTCCAGAAGAAATTACGAATAAAATTGCAAAAGAAGTAGAGAAATTTTCCGGCAAGAAAATATTCTGTGCGGGACCTTCTGAGTTAAATGATGATATTGCGATGATTGCTTTTAGAAGGAAGGTTTGAAATTTAAGAAAGACTGATAGATTTGATTTTATTTAAAAGCTGAGTTTGATTGTTTACCTCTAATTTTTTATATATACTTTTGATATGACGACGAAAAGTGGAAATGTTGATTGCGAAAGAGTCTGCAATTTCTTGTGGTGCATATCCGCTAGCGATCTCTCTTATGATTCTATCTTCATGTTTTGTTAGATATCAAAGGACTGAACTGTCTTTTTCATTTTTAGCCGTTCGAAAGAGCGGCTATTTTTTTCATTATTCCTTCAAATCCAGCACGTTAGGCGAAATATCCTCAAGATTGATGATATTTTGCATTAAAAAACCTATTTTTTTCCTGAATCTAGTCAACCTTGAGGATTGACTATAGAGTTATTTTTTGCTAGGGTTAGAGTGTTGATATATTCAACTGGAGAAAAAAATGAAAAGCAAAATAACTAGAGGATTATTCACTTTAATCCTATCAACAATTAGTATAGGTATGTTACTTTGGATTGCATCTTGCCAGCAACTTGGTTTAGAAAAGGACAAAGACAACTCAAGCACAATGGCAATAGCTGCTTTGGCGGCGAATAGTAGTTCTAGTGCATCGGCTGCATCTGCAATCATTTCCTGTACGTCTACTCCAAGTAATGGAACATGCACAGAATTACCTGCGTCCTTTGCAGCTCTTTGCCAAGCACCATCTGTTCAGGGTTCTAGTTGTTCTGCTGGACAAGTAGGAAAATGTTTAGTTACGGTAACTGGAAGTCCATTAACACAGAACTGGTATTACTATAGTCCAAACTATACAACTGCTACTGCACAAACTGCCTGCGCAACGATGTCTGGAACTTTCACGGCTGGAACAGGAACGGAAACTACTTCTGCACCTTCTGCATTGACCTACACTGGAAGTCCATATTCCTTTGCAAAAGGAACGGCTATTACAACGCAGACACCTACAGTGACTGGAACTATTACGAGTTGCACTGCCAGTCCAACACTTCCGACAGGTCTTTCTATTGCTACAACAACATGTGCAATCAGTGGAACACCTACAGCAAATCAAGCGGCTACAAGCTATACTGTTACTGCGACTAACTCGGCAGGCAGCACGACTGCCACGATTAGCATTGCAATTGGATTTACAGTTACTTTAAGCTTGGAACACTCTTCAGCAACAGGTGCAAATAAATTCACTGCTGCGCTCTTTAATTCTGCTGGTCAAAGAGTAGGGGGAATTGCAAATACCACCACTCTTACAGCGAGTAAAACTTATTCAGGGAAATTTAAATCTTACGATGGAATGACCGGGGTATTATCTACTACAACAGATGCTACTGTGGATAATGGTACTTATTCAATGGCTGTCTATGTTGATACAGATGGATCTAATACGGTCACTTTAGCGGGAGATAAAGCGTATGCAGGAATTGGTACAGTAAATGGAAATATTACTTCAACATTGACCAATACAAATTTGGTTACTCCAAATGACTTGACTGTGCAATACACAGGTGGCGGTCTTACAAACACGAAAACTGTTTTTTGCTTTCCGATTCTTGGAGGAAATACATCAATGATAACTAGTGCAGCAACTTTTCAGAGTGCAATCAAGATGTATGCGTTCGGTGCTGCCGGTGGTATCGTTGGTGCGTCAACTAGTGGGAATTTTGTAGCTACTATAACTACTTTCCAAAGCTTTCCTGGGATTGGAACTACATGGGGTAATAGTAATTTTATGGCACCTGCCTCTATTGATGTTGCCTGTTATGTTGACACGAACGCAAACAATACACCGGATGTAGGAGAACCTTATTTTAAAACAGCAGCTAGCGCGATTTCTAGCACACTTATTACTGTGATTTCTTCCGGAAACTTGCCGTAAGCAATCCCCTAAACGCAATCTAATTTCGTTAGGCTGTATACGTTAGTGGAAATATCCCCAGTATTGGGGATATTTCTTTCGAAAAATCCTCTTTTTTGTAAAATCTACCTAATTTGGGGTATTGACAAACTGAATTTTATTGGTCATACTGAGTCACATTGAATTTTGGAAGAGGTAATCTTATGAACAATACGCAACAGCAATGTGGACTCCTTGCATTGGAAAAAAGTCGAGAGAGTGAGATTGTATTCAGCCGCTGCATTCGTAGGAATGCGCAGCTTTCCAATTTAAGTGAGTGTCAAAATTGCTCTAATTACCGAGACTCCAGTATGGATTTTCTTTTAAATGATGAAGAGGTAAATGAAACATAAACTATTATCTTTTTTCAAAACGTTAGGCGAAATCTAGTCAATATTGATGATATTTTACCTAAAAATATCTCCTTTTTTAAAAAATCTCATCAATCTTGAGGATTGACAAACTAAAAATCTACGGGCATAATTAGTGAAGGTCAATGATAGATGGATTTACATGTTATGCAGATAGAATTTCTAGAAGTATCATTTTCTACATTGGTCTTTACAAAAAGGAGATAAAGGATGAAAAGTTTTATGACGCGGGTTCTTATATTATCCGCTACATTAATTTTAATGAACTGTGTTACGGCATTAGAAGAGAGAAGGCCTCTCACATACAATAATAAATTGTATTTGAATTACAAAGGAAAAAACATAGTTGCAGAGCTTTCAGAAATTCCCAAATATTCTGTCATAGCTGCAAAGAAGACTCCGAGCACCTGTGTGGAATTGGAATGCAAGGGAGAAGGAAATGATAAAAATTGTGAATTCAATGAGAAGAATCGCTACTTTGGATTACCCGTTCATTATTTGCCAGATGATACTTCTAAACCACTGCGTGCGGATTTTTCTAATCCAATTGCTAGTGTAACAGAGGCTGCAAAGACAAAGGCTGATTATGCGCTCATTGAACTCTTAGGAGATAAGGCAGATGGCTTAATTCGTCCAAGGTATTTAATTACAACAAGCTATGAAAAATTAGGGGAATATAATTTTAAAGCAAAAGCATGTGTAATTGCAAATGGAATGGGATATTTCTATACCATGA